>Ga0181535_10001576_pt1 | contig 29544 bp, 25 predicted proteins | sample PEATcosm2014_Bin_44_FD_119774 | JGI IMG/M metagenome (GOLD analysis project Ga0181535, IMG submission 119774) | Peatland microbial communities from MTU Mesocosm Facility, Houghton, MI, USA - PEATcosm2014_Bin17_30_metaG | ecosystem: Environmental > Terrestrial > Soil > Wetlands > Peat | place... | reverse complement strand
GGAGCGGCAATATCGCAACGGCGCGGTCATCGCCCTGACATGGCACGAGGTGAGGCCCACGGACGACGAGCCCGTCGGCTTCCGCGACAGTGTGCAAGCCCACCTGACGGATTACGAATGGAAGGAACTGTTGACCCCTGGCAGCCCACTCAACAATCGATGGTGTGCCCAGGTAGACGTAGTCGCCGGGTTTCTGCGGCAGTTGCGCGAGGCGCGCGTGCCGGTGCTCTTCCGCGCCTATCACGAGATGAATGGCAACTGGTTCTGGTGGGGCGGTCGGCCGGGCAAAGACGGTTCGGCTCAGCTTTACCGGATGATTTACGACCGCTTCGTCAACGTTCACCACCTCGACAACCTGGTTTGGGTGTGGAATGTGAACGCGCCCAGCGTAAATGCAGGGACCATTGGCGAATACTATCCCGGCGCGCAATTTGCCGACGTGGTCACCATGGATATCTATGGCGAGTTCAAACAGAACTTTTACACCAGCATGATTGATCTGGCCGCTGGCAAGCCGATCGCGCTGGCTGAAGTGGGTGGCATGCCCAGCCCTGAGGTGCTTGAGCAGCAGCCGGGGTGGACCTACTTCATGACCTGGAGTGAGTTCATTCAAACAGGCAACACCCTTGACCACGCCAATGCCGTCTACCACTCGCCGCGCGCACTTGCTCGCGAAGATCCCCGGTTTGCAGAACCGATGGCAGCCATTAGGAAAGGCACGACCGAACACACAACCGAGACTTCGAGCTCAGATCCGGTGAGCCCCGAGGCAACTGCTGAAGCGAAGGCGCTGTTGGCGCGACTCCGGACCGATGCGGGCACGACCGTGCTGAGCGGCCAGCAGAATGGGACGGAGTCGCACGGAGCGGAAACCGGCGCGGTGGTGCAAGCCACTGGAAAAGCTCCTGCCATTTATGGCGCGATCCTGATGGGCGGGGCGGCCAACCTTGCGAAGCCGGACGCAGTGAATGTGCACGTTGACCTGGTGCAGGAGCTTCTGCACGCCCACGCAAGCGGAGCAGTCATTCACCTCACCTGGCTCGCTCCCCGGCCTACAGACAATGTGCAGGCGAACCCGGCAGACCACCTGACCGACTTCGAGTGGAAAGAGCTGTTGACCCCGGGGAGCGCGCTCAACCTTCAGTGGAGTACGCAGGTTGACGAGGCATCGGAAACGTTGAAGGAATTGCAGAAATCGGGCGTCGCCGTAATGTGGAACCCGTTCCCCGACTCCAACGCGATCAATTTCTGGTGGGCGGGACGCAAGGGCAACCAGGGGTCGGCAGAGCTTTACCGGCTGCTGTTCGACCGCATGGTCAGGCACAATGGCCTGCGTAACCTGATCTGGGTGTGGCAAGGGGCTCAGCCCGATTACAGGCCTGGCGGCCCAGGATTGTTCAGTGACTTCTTTCCAGGCTTGCTATACGCGGATGCGTTGGAGATGAGCATGAGCCAGATTGAACCAGGGGCCCGAAGCGGGGGGGACCTCGACCAGATCGCCGTTGGCAAATTGACGGGTCTAGCCCTGGCAGGCAGTCCTCCGGCGCCCGAAGCTCTATTGGACCACTCCAGGTGGGCATGGATAATCACTGGCCCTCAGTCGTCTTCAGCCGCGCGCGACGATGCCTTGCGCAGGCTCTACAACGACCCCCGAGTTGTTTCGTTAGCACCACGGTAACGGTGGGATTGGAGCACTTGGGGTGACTGCGGCTCTGCCTCGACGCCGCCTACGTGGTAGAAAGGTAAGTTATAGGATTGAGGATAGATGGATAGCTCGGTAAAGGTCCTGATTGTCGAAGACGAACCCCATGCGCTGACGGGGCTTGCGGAGCTGATCTCCGGATGGGGCTACCGCACCGAGACCGCGCGCGATGGAATCGAAGGCTGGGAGAAGGCGCTGGCCTGGGACCCGGCAATCGTGGTGACAGACCTGAAGATGCCGCGCATGGACGGTATCGGCCTGCTGATGAAGTTGTCAGAGGAGGGGGCCGGCCTGAATCCGAATCTCGCAGTGGTGGTGCTCACCGCAATGGGCTCGATTGATCTGGCCGTGGAGGCCATGAAGCTGGGGGCCTACGATTTTCTGCAAAAGCCGATTGACGCCACCCGGCTGCGCACCATCCTGGCCAACGCAACCCGCCAGCGCGACACCGAGATTGAACTTGAAGTGGCCCGCCGTCGGTTGCGTGAGACCGGCGTGCTCGGCTCAATGGTGGGCAACTCCAAGCCGATGCGGGCCATATTCAGCCTGATCGAGCAAATCGCACCCTCAAATGTGTCCGTGCTCATCACCGGTGAAAGCGGCACCGGCAAGGAGCTTGTGGCTCGCACTCTGCATGAGCTGAGTGTGCGCAAGTCGCGGCCATTCGTGGCAGTGAACTGCGCGGCGATTCCTGAGACTTTGATCGAGAGCGAGATTTTCGGCCATGAAAAGGGCGCATTCACTGGCGCGCTGGAGCGGCGGGCGGGCTGCTTTGAACTGGCTGAAGGGGGAACGCTGCTGCTGGACGAATTGGGCGAGATGCCTGTTGGCACGCAGGCAAAGTTATTGCGTGTGCTGGGTGAACGCAAACTGCGCAGGTTGGGCGCGAGAACGGAACAGGAAGTGGATGTGCGCGTGCTGGCAGCCACCAACCGCGACCCGGCTGAGGCAGTCGCGGATGGACATCTGCGTTCGGACCTGCTCTACCGACTCAACGTCTTCAACATTGCCATGCCGCCGTTGCGCGATCACATTGAAGACCTTCCGGTGATGGTTGACGCCATGCTCAACGAGATGAATATGAAGCATAGCCGGCGGGTTTCCGGCGTGGCTCCGAGCATGCTCGATCGACTGATGACCTATGATTGGCCAGGCAATGCCCGCGAACTTCGCAACACCGTTGAAAGGGCTGTCATCCTGTGTTCCGATGGAGCGCCGCTGGATGTCGGGCACCTGCCGACCGGCTTTGGAAAATCGCGGATTGCGGCAACGCAGTCGTCCGATCCGGGCGTGGTGCCAGTCCGCGTGGGATCCACTGTGAATGAGGGCGAACGGCTTTTGATCATGCGCACCCTCGAAGCAACCGGTCAAAACAAGACGCGCGCAGCCGAGATTCTAGGCGTCAGCCTGAAGACGCTGCACAACAAGCTGAAGGAGTACGGTCGAATCCGCGAAGAATCACCAAGCTAATTCATGCGCCTGAAAACCAAACTCGTTTTGGCCATCACCACCCTGGTGTTTCTGATTGCTGGATCCCTTTCGCTTGTCTACGTAAGCCAATTGCTGCACTCTGCGATTCAGCAGACGTATGACACCAACAAGATGGTGGCCAACCAGATTCAGTTTGCCTTGCGCGATGCCCTGGAGACAGGCCTCAAAGATCAGAAAGTCGATCCAAACAATCCGGCGCAATTGCGCAACCTTGAGGCCGAGGCCGTTCGCAATAACGATGGGTTGCAGGCGGTAATCGAATCGGTCAATCGCTATTCGCTCACGGTGTACGACATCAACATCGCCGACAAGCAAAACAGCACCCTGCTCAGCACCAATCCAGAGAACGAAGACAAGCCCCTGGCGCCGCGCCCAAACTATAGCCAATTGCTCGATGCCAATGCGCTCCAGGTCACAAGTGCGGTTTATGGGCCTCCCCGGGTCTTTGACGTGGTGGTACCTCTTGAGAGCAACGGCGAGCCGTTTATTACGGTCCACGTTGGTGTACGCACCACGCTGCTGCGCGCGTTTTATGCGCCTTTAGCGGCGTCGGCGCTGACGTTGATGGGCTTTTCGCTGATCACCGCGCTGATCGCGGCCTTCCTGCTGAGCAATATTGCCCTGCGGCCCATGGTGCGCATCAGCGAGCAGCTTGATTATTGGGCTTCCGCCGGTCTGCCGCCCGGTCCACCGGAAGAGGCCGCCAAGCAGAGCGAACAGGATATGGCGGCACGCGTATCAAGCAAGATTGAACGTATCGGCCAGCGTATGCGCAATGTCGAAGAAGTCTTCTCAGCCCTGAAAGAAAACCTGGATCAGATTCTGGGAAACCTTCAGGACGGAATCCTGCTTTTCACCGGGGATGGGCGCGCGGTGCTTGTGTCCGGCGCGGCGAGACGTTTTTTGCCCGTCGAGCGTAGCACCATTCTGGGGTTGCATATCTGGGAGGTATTCAATCGGTCGACCATCCTTGGCCGCACATTGCGAGAGGCATTCGATGCCGGTATCAACATGGTGCAGGAAGAGATCCTTACCGAGACGGGGAGGCGCATTCAAGCCTCCCTTGACTTTATTCACGACGACAATTCGCCCCAGGGACTGGGCGCGCTGATCACCCTTCATGATCTGGAATCGGCCGAAGAGATCGAGTCGGAACTGGAACTCTCGCGGCGCATGGCAGCCATCGGCAGGTTGACCTCCGGAGTGGGCCATGAGGTCAAAAACCCCATCAACGCCATCGTGGTCCATCTGGAATTGTTGAAGAGCAAGCTGGGCGACCCCAGTGCGCCGGCGGTCCGGCATCTGGACATCATTGACGCCGAGATTCATCGCCTTGACCGCGTGGTGCAGATGCTCGTGGACTTTACCCGCCCGGTGGAGCTTCAACTGCATGAGCAGGATTTGCGCTCAGTAGTTGGCGAGGTTCTGGCGTTGGCAGCCGAGGAACTTTCAACGCATAACATTACGCTAGTCAGCAAGATGCCACCGAGCACCCTGATGGCAAATTTTGACGCCGATCTGATCAAGCAAGCCGCATTGAATGTGATCCAGAATGGAGCCCAGGCCATGCCGGAGGGCGGCACCCTCAGTGTCATCCTTGCAGAGGATCGCAAATTTGGCGTACTCCGCATATCCGACCAGGGACCTGGGGTTCCAGACGAAATCAAGGAGAAGATTTTCGACCTGTATTTCACGACCAAGACCGGGGGAAGCGGCATCGGCCTGGCCATGACCTACCGAATTCTGCAGTTACACCATGGCAGCATAGAAGTACAATCAAACCCAGGCCGTGGCACGGAGTTCCTGCTGCGAATTCCCCTTGCCGCCACGGACTGGGGACGCCGGCATCTTCAGCCGGCCGGCGGTCAACGGGAGAAAGGGCTCGGGGGATGAAATCGCCTGCCAGGATTGTCGCGTGGGTGCTGCCGCTTTTGCTTACGGCCTGCTTCCATAAGAACCATCCAACCCCGGCCGTGCCATATGCTCCACCAATCAGCAATGTCCCCAAACCCACCACGACGGCCGTAGAACTGCCTCCTTCCGCGACCACCATTCCCAGCCAGCCACTGGCAGACGAAACGACGGTGCAGCAGAGCCCCAGACCTCCCGCAAAACATAGGAGACCGCCAAAGAATCCTCAGCCGCCTCCTGACACCACCCAGCAGGCGGCCGTGGAGACGCCCGCGGTCAGCGCCATCGGTCAACTCTCCTCAGGAGACCCAGCCGATTCGCGGCAACAGGCCCTGAGCGCGATTGCCGCGATTGAACATGGCCTGAATGGAATCAACCGATCATTGAACGAGCAGGAGCAGAAGACTGCGGCGCATATTCGGGAATTCCTCAAGCAAGCAAGGCAGGCGCTTGATTCCGGCGACGTGGAAGGCGCGCGCACCCTGACCGCCAAGGCCAAGGTACTTCTCAGTGAGCTGGCGGGTTCCTGAGGTATCGCGATTGCAGTTCAACTCAGGCGTGAGGCTTTTACCGTTCGCCCCAACTCAGCTTGCTGCGCAGAGCCTCGAAGAAACCACTCTCGCTGACCCGCACCAGGTTGACTGTGAAGTTTGAACGGCGGCAGCGGACCTCGTCGCCAAGTTGCAGCAGGACCCCCTTCTGTCCATCCACTGTCAGCAGCGCCTGGTTGGGGATCCCTTCTACGCGGACTGTAAGTGAAGCATCGCCGCGCACCACGATCGGCCGAAGTGTCAGCAGATGGGGGCAAATGGGCGTGACCACCATCGCATCCACATCCGGAGTAAGAATAGGACCGTTGGCGGCAAGCGTATAGGCTGTTGAACCCGTGGGAGTTGAAACAATGACCCCGTCAGCGCGGAACCGGGCTACATTCTTGCCATCCAACTCCACCGCAAAGTCGCCCATTCGGGCAATGTCGCCCTTGGAGACGACCACGTCGTTCAGTGCTTCATAGCTCGAGTCGAGCGCGCCCCCCCGCCACAATGCAGCATGCAACATGAACCGCGCATCAAGCACGTGGCAATCGTTGCACCATCCTTCAAGCGTGGAATAGAGATCGGCAAGACGGACTTCAGTGAGGAAGCCGAGGAAACCAAGATTCACGCTCAGAATCGGTGTTCCGCTGGCAGCAAAGATGCGCGCAACCGAGAGCAGCGTCCCGTCGCCTCCCAGAACAATGACCAGGCCCGGCGACCAGGAGGGCATCTCTGACCGATCCACAGCAGGAGCCTCTGCGGTGTACCCACCACCCTCCAGATCCAGCAGCGGTTCGTAGCCATGCTGGCGCAGCCAGCCGATCAGTTCCGGCAAAAGCTGGACAAGCTCTTCTTTCTGCGGTTTGCAAACAATTGCGACGCAAGTCATGCGGTCTCAGTGTACCGGACCACGAGTGGTGGGGCCAACAATGCATCGATGAAACTGCTCCGGAAGCAAAATCGAAGACCGCTAAGGCCGCCGGGCGTAAAGCAGGAATTCATGATTGCCCTCCGCGCCTGTAATTGGCGAGGGGATTGTTTCCACCACGTCCCAGCCCAAAGCTCTCACGCAGTCCGCGACTCTTTCAATCGCAAGTTGGTGCGCTTCGGGATCGCGAACAATGCCTCCCTTGCCGATATGATCGCGTCCCGCTTCGAACTGCGGCTTGACCAGAATCACTGCCTCGGATAGTCCAGGTGCCGCTGCCAACACCGGACCAAGCAGCAGCGTTGCTGAAATGAACGATACATCCATTGCCAGAAAGGTCGCGCCTTCCGTTCCCTGCTCGGCGGCAAGCGAGCCTGCTTCAAGAAATCGGGCGTTGGTTCGCTCAAGCAGCTTGACGCGGGGGTCGTTGCGCAGCTTCATCGCAATCTGTCCAAAGCCGGTATCGATCGCAGTCACCTGGGCTGCGCCGGCCTGCAACAGGCAATCTGTGAATCCGCCGGTGGACGTCCCCACGTCGACGCAGGCCCTTCCCTTCAGAGCGATCTTCCAGTGATCGAGCGCCGCAGCAAGCTTGAGCCCGCCTCGGCTCACGTAAGGCAGGTCTTCACCTAGAAAACGAATTGCCGAATCCCCCTGAACCACAGTGCCCGGCTTGTCGATTTTCTGTTCGTTGACCATCACGCGGCCGGCAAGGATGTAGGCGCGGGCGCGTTCGCGGCTGGGAACAAGACCGCGTTCCACCAGCAAAAGATCCACGCGTATTTTGCTTTTGCCAGCGATCTTTTCCATCGGCTTCTCTGCTGAACAAACAGCCAAGGGGATTCTCCCTTGGCTGTCTAGATGCGCATCCGCAGTGGCACTATGGCAAGGTCTGGCAAGTCACGATGTTTGCCTGAGCTGCTGCGCCGGGCAGATAGCAAGGCTCACCATATCCGGGCACGCGACTCACGCTGTTGGCGTTTCCGGTGGTCGCGCTTTGCGTGCTCACGCGGACATCCACAACATTTCCCTCTACCAGGATTGTTGTGTCGACAATGTCAAGATCGGTCCGGATAATGGTGAGGTAAGGACTGTCGGGTGAAGCCACGTAAACCTTGCCAAAACTCGAGTTCTGCGTTGAAACCACCGTTCGCGGGTGGCCGATGATGGGCAGCGCCGTCTTCTCAATGGTGTGACTGGACAGGTCTACGATGCTCACCGTGCTGTCGGCCTGATTCGCCACATAGGCACGGCTTCCGTCTGCCAGCACGGTGACGCTGGCGGGGCTGTTGCCCACAGGAATGGTGAAAGTGGTGCCGAACGTCGAGCTGTCGTTGCCGTATTCGTCCAGGCTCACATCAATGACGCTAACCGAGTTGCCATCGTAGTTGGCCACAACCAGTTGGCTGGTAGCGGCGTTGTACTCGGCGTATACCGGTCCGGCATGCGCAAAGCCAGGTGCGGGGCTGACACTCAAGCTAGGGTGGCAAGTCACCGTCTGGCCGTTCTGATTCACAAATGGCGTGCATGCATCCAGCGTGTTGTTCTGGCTGTTGATCACCGTGATGGTGTCGTCGCCACGATTGAGCACAAAAAAGCGCCTGCTGTCAGGACTCTCTACGCCGTACACCGGGCACCTGCCCAACGAGATGGTGGCCGAAACGGTGTACGTCCCGGTCTCAATCGTTACCGCCTGGCCGGTGGGGCCAGTGGTCGGCGAGAGATTGCAGGCTACCGGACTGGAAATACTACCCTGATCGATCGCGAAATCACGCTGCCCGATCACACTTGGCCCCACCACCGTCACCGGCGAAGCGCTTACAGGAATGGCAAGCTTGAATGACTCGGGAATCCCCTGAAACACATCCACTACATTCCCATTCAGGTCTGCGGCCCACAAGGTGGCTGATGGGGAAAACAGGTTCACAGGCCGGGCATTCGAGGCCAGAGTTGAGTAGCTTACGTTCTTGGCCTGAAGAGACGGCGAGATGGGGAAGTTGCTCAGCGTGCCGTCGCTGTTCAGGGTGTAGCCGTTGGAGCCGGTCTCGTCAATGGTAAACGTGGTGGGACCGGGACCGATGGGGGCTTCCGCCAAAACCGAATCGCCGGAATAATCAATGATCGTAGCGATTCCCGGCGTGGTGGGTGAAGGCGCCGAAACTACAACGGCATAAGACTGCGGCTGCGCGGCCGGGCCGCTGCTGTTTACCGGTGTGACTACGGGCCGATAGCTGGCGCCGCATCCAGCCATCAGAGCGACTACTGCAGTAACCGCGGACGCCTGAACCAAACGCACTCGCGTATGGCCTGAATTCATCAAAAAAAGCCTCATTCAGTTCTTTCCTGTTGACTTGTCGATTGTAAATCAGTGAGCCGGGTGTTTGACGCACGCCACGTGTGGACGGGTATCGGCAGGGGCATGCCCGCCGGCCCGGGTCAATTGCTCAATGTAATCGGAATCGGTGGAATCAGTGTCCGATCACCTCAACCACTGCAGTGTCAGGGCCGCTCCAGGCTGCAGCTCCGGTGTGGGTCAGCAGCTGTTTGGATTCATCCCAGTGAAGCTTTGTGATGGTGCGCGCGCCCTTCTCATAGGCATACGTTTTGCCGTCGTCGGCGAATAGCGTAAAGCCGGCATCTTTACCAGGGTAGACACGGATATGCTCGATGGATTGCGCTTCATGGGTGCTTTCCACCGCTGATCCCAGTGGAAGGATCGAACCCGCTCGAACGAACAGAGGGATGGTGTCGATCGGCGCCTGCACCGTGACGGTCTGGCCACCTCTCACGCGCTCGCTGGTCCAGTAGTTGTACCAGTCAACCCCTGCGGGAAGATAAACTTCGCGGCTGGTAGCGCCCTGGTCAGTGACCGGGGCAACGAGCAATGCCGGACCGAACATGTACTCATCGCGCAGGTCTGAAACCTTGGGGTCACCAGGGAAATCCAGTGGCAGAGCCCGCATGAATGGCGCTCCGGTAAGCCAGGTCTGATAGCCGAGCGAGTAGATGTATGGCATCAGACGATAACGCAGACGCAGGTACTTCTCCAGAATTCGCTCGGCTTGTTTCCCGTAGGACCAGACCTCGTTCGAAGGGCGGCTGCCGTGGGCTCGCATGATGGGCAGGAATGTCGCATATTGGAACCACCGCGTATACAGCTCAGGGTAATCTTCGTAGCCACCCACGTTGGCTCGCGCATCCGATGGATCGAGCAGCGGCGAGTGTGCCGGGTGATGTTCCTCGGGCAGATACTGCCATCCACCGGTATCGTTCGACCAGTAGGTCAGGCCGGATGCCGCGAAATCCAGGCCGGTGGGGATTTGCCTCTTGAGCGTGTCCCAGGTTGGGTAAATGTCAGAAGACCAGAAAATGGCTCCATTGCTCTGCGCGCCCGTGTAGGCGTCGCGAGAGAGAATCAGTGCGCGCTTATCTGCCTCATCTTGGCGAAAGCCTGCGTAAAGTGCGGCAGTGTGGAAAAGTGGGTACACATTGAAGAACTGAGTGCCTGGGCCAATGTGGAAGTACGCGCCGTTTGGAGGCAGGTCGGGCTCGGTTTCATCTGCCCAGATGGAGTCGAATCCTTTGCTCAGGATATTGTCGCGGATCGTCTTCCAATACCACGCAGCAGCCTCGGGATTGGTCGTGTCAATGTCCGACCCGGCGCGGTCGTACGGTTGCCCGTCAATCGGTGTGCCGTCGGCCAGGTGGATGAGCCAGCCCTTCTGGCGCAGTTCAGCATAATAGCGGTCGTCAGGCACAAACCTGGGCCAGACGCTGATCATTGTTTCAAAGCCCATGGAGTGAAGTTTCTCGTTCATGGCCGCGGGATCGGGCCAGAATTTTGGATCCATGTCCATCTGTCCCATCTTTGTGTAATAGAACCAGTCGACAACCATCACATCCGCCGGCAAGTGTCGATCGCGATAGCCCTGTGCTACGTCCAGCACCTCCTTCTGGCTGGCGTATCGCTGCTTGCATTGAATGTAGCCATAGGCGGCCTTGGGCAGCATGTGCGTGGGCCCGGTCAAGAGCTTGTATCCAGCGTAGATTTCGTCCGCGCTAGCGCCCGCAATCACGAAGAACGAAACCCTGTCGCCGACCTCAGACGTCCAGCGGGTTTGCTCATTGAAGCCAGGTTCAATGAGGGTCTTTGAAGGGTTATCCCACAAAAGCCCATATCCCTTGTTTGTGACCAGGAACGGCACACAGGTGCTGGGCGCAGCCGGCGCCGTATAGTCCTGCCAGCAGCGAACCGGATGCCCGCGATGGTCGAGAAAGCCTTCGTGGTTCTGGCCCAATCCGTAGTAGTGTTCATCGTCCGGCGACGCAAAAGTCGCGCCCACGATGTAAAACTCTGGGTCGGTGGGCCGGCGATCGCCGGCAATCGAGGCTGTTCCGTCTTTGTGATTAGGAACCGCCTGCGACCAGCCCTTCATTTCCAGCAATGTCTTACCTTCCGGCGTGCGCAAGGTGATATGCGCGCCGGGCGTGGAGCCGTTGAAGTATTTGCTGATGTCAATCTCTGTCTGCACCGGAGGATGGGCCGGCGGCAAATCCTTGTCCACGGTGGCCACGATTCTGCTCGACCGGAAGACATCTGCCTGCGCGGTCCCCGTTGCAGTCCAGCCCGCCGGCGCTGGCGTTGCCACTATGCCATACCCCGGGCCCGCGAGCGCAGGTCCACGATGCAGGCTGAGCGTCACTCGCAGAATGTTTTCGGCATACGGCTCGAGGATGATGGTCTCGCCCTTGCGGTCGATTTCCAAGCGCGGGTTCGGGGACTGAGCCGGAGCGAGAGCTGCTGACAATGCAACCCCGGCGAGAACCGCCAGCAACGTAAGCTTTTGCATGAACATCTCCATCCATACGTAAATCGGAATGTAGCAGTGGCGCAATTGAGTGTAAACCGATGCACTCAAACCTTCCCAATTCAAGAATGCCAAGATGTTTCATTCGATTGTCTCGCGTGAGTCGAAAGACCGCCTCGCGATGGGAGGTTACGATGAATCGTGGCGCAAATAGACCGAATCTCTCACCACGAGCTGGCTTGGCAATCGAAGCTGGTGCTGCTTATCGTGATGCCCGCGGTGGCGGCCGGACTTGTGCTGCAGGCTCACTGGTGGTCGGTGCAGTATGCCGCCGTTTCAATTTGGACGTCTGGCATAAGCCTGTTGCTTGGACTAGTTGTTTTAAAGTTGCGTGCTGCCACGCTGGCTGGGGCGGCAACGGGCGCTGCGATAACGGGCAGCCTGATGTTTTCAACGACGCTGGTCCCCTATCAACCCTGGCGAACGGCATTGATCCCTGTTCTTGCGGTTTCCCTGCTCGCCCACGTTTCAACACGCCTGGGCCGGGCGCATAAAGAGCGACTTGGAACTGCGGAAAGGCTGCATGGCCGGTCGGCATCGCAGGTCGCTGCCAATCTGGGGCTGGCAGCACTTGCCTCCAACGACCTGGTGCAGGGTTGGCTGACCGACACCCATTGGTTTGCGCGAAGCACGCAAGCGCCCATGCCGCTTTTCACTGTCGCCTTGGCGGCACTGGCTGAAGCGGCTGCCGACACGGTGTCTTCAGAGATTGGCCAGGTGCTCGGCGGCCGTCCCACCTTGATCACCGACGGTGGAAGGGTCGATCCTGGAACGGAGGGAGCGATCAGCCTGGCCGGCAGCCTGGCGGGGCTGGCGGCGGCAGCGATTGTGTCTGCGCTGGGAACCCTGGCCCTGCATGGCGACTCTGCCGTGTTCTGGATCAGTTGCGGCGCTGGCTGGCTGGGAATGTTCTTCGACAGCCTGCTGGGAGCGACGCTGGAGCGCCGGGGCTTGCTTAACAACGATCTTGTGAATTTCCTGTCCACGGCCGGCGCATCAGGAATGGCGCTGGGCCTGCTGGCAATTCTTTCCCGTCTTGCCGGGAAGTAGCTTTGTGGGTTGAAGCCGGCGACCCAGAAAGAAGCGGCACTACGCGAACTTCAGTGCAGATCCAGACGCCATAGCGTGTAGGTCAGAACCTCGTGGGCAATGCGCTCAAATTCCTGTGAGCCGCCTTCAACCGCCGCGCGCGGCCTGGGCGAGGTGAGCACGGGAAGTCCCTCGGCTGCGCAAATCTCATGAATGCGGAACAAGTGCGTCCCGTCGCTCACGATCACCAGCCTTTGCAACCCGTTGGCGCGGGCAATCACGGCAATGCGCAGCGCGGATTCCTCGGTGTTGCGGCTCTCTGTCTCCGCAATGATGGCGCCTTCAGGAACGCCCATTGCCATCAAGTACTCGCGGCCCACAGAGCCCTCTGAATAATCATCGCCGCCGGCTCCGCCGAGAGTGATGATCAGGGGAGCAATGTTGCGTTTATAGAGAGCCAATGCGTGGTCCAGACGTGCGCGGTACACCGGAGAAGGCCGGCCGTCATACTCCGCAGCGCCAAAAACCCCAATGGCATCTGCGGGCGCAGCCTGGTCCTGCCCGGCGTAGTTCTCAATTTGCACGTAGACCCAGTGGCACCATCCGGCGGCGAAAACAAGAACGGCCAGCAGCAACACAAGCACGGTGCGCACGACCCATTTTCGACGTTTTTGTGGCTTGGCCCGGCGCTTCATGCGCACCTTCCTGGCTTATCGCTGCAAGACCATGACGATTTCGTGGGTAGGGATAGCCCCTTCGCGCAGAATCTCCCAGCGCCCTGGACCCAGCGAGAGATCGACGATGGTGGTGGGCTGCGCGTGGCCAGTAGGACCACCGTCAATGATCAACGGAACCCGGTCACCGATCTGATCGCGCACGCAGGCTGCATTCGTGCACTCCGACGCTCCCTGAAGATTGGCTGACGTAGCGGTGATCGGCAGGCCGAACCGTTCCACCACAGCCCGCGGAATGGCCGCATCCGGCACACGCAGCGCCACATTGCCCGTATTTGCGGTCGAGCGCAAGGGCAACTTTGTGCCCGCTCGAACAATCACCGTCAGCGGCCCGGGCCAAAAACGGTCAGCCAATTTATCGAGCAGCGGATCTGTATCGCGCGCCAGTTCGTAAGCCTGGGCCAGCGAAGCGATCAGCAGCGAAAGCGGTTTATGCTTTTGACGAGTCTTGAGCCGATAGATCTGCTCTACCGCAAATAGATTGACTGGGTCTACCGCCAAACCGTAGAACGTATCGGTCGGCAGGGCTACTACGTCTCCCTTGCGCAGGCAGGCGACGATGTAGTCGATCCGGTCTGGTTGGGGTTCATCGGGATGGACGCGCAAGATCTCCGCGGACAAAAAGGTCTACCTCAATTCCCGAAATGCACTGGCCGTAAAGACGGAAGCTAACACAGCCCGCCGAAGCGAGCAAGTTTGAGTCGTTCCGTCGCCTGGACCAACTCGTCCCGCTGTCTGGCAAAACGGCATAGAATCGGCTAAGGAATCTAAGGTCGCCAATCGATGCCTGTTCGCATTGTACAGAGTAAACAGAATGCCCGCCTCAAGCAGCTTCGTCGGGCGCTGGCACACCCCTTGAGTGAGTCCAATCGAGAGGGACGGCTGTTGGTTGGAATCGAAGGGCCGAACCTGCTGTTTGAAGCCCTGCACGCGGGATTGCGCATCGACTGCCTGTTTGCGGCCGAACGCACCGAGCACTTGCTCGAAACGATCCCGCTTCCCAGGGAAACTGAGATCCTACTTCTGCCGAGCGACGTGTTGAACTCGGCGCTTTCGACAGAGTCCCCTCAACCTGTCGCCGCACTCATTGAGCCGCCGGATTGGACCTGGGATCACCTCATCTCCACGGCCAGAAGAACTGCGCCTCTACTCCTGGTTCTTGCGGGGATTCAGGACCCCGGCAACCTGGGCACCATTCTGCGCTCTGCCGAAGCGTTCGGCGCTGACGGCGTGATCTGTTTGCCAGGAACAGTGAGCGCATGGAACCCGAAGGCTGTTCGCGCATCCGCAGGGAGCATCTTTCGGCTTCCACTTCAGGCTACGAGCGAAAGCGCGTGTTTCGATCGCCTTCGAGTCGCGGGAATCAGGATCTTTACCAGCGCGGTTCGAGGTGTAGCGCAGCCCGCCGACCTGGTAGACCTCGCGGAACCCTTGGCTTTGCTCATCGGCAATGAAGGAAATGGCGTGCCTGCGGAATTGGCGCGCCAGGCCAACGGAGCCATCACGATTCCCTGCCCCGGCCCCGTTGAAAGCTTGAATGCCTCCATTGCGGCCAGCGTTCTGTTGTACGAAGCTTCACGGCAACGTTTCCTTCGCAGCGCTAGCCCTGCGAACCATCGAGGAATCCAGCAATGAGTCTTTTTGACGGCGAGCCCGAGGGCCCCAGGGGCACGCCGAGGACTGCGCCCCTGGCCGAGCGCATGCGTCCGCACAGCCTTGAGGATTACAGCGGCCAGGAGCACCTGCTCGGACCGGGAAAGCCGCTGCGCGTGCAGATTGAACACGATGATTCCGGCTCCATGATTCTGTGGGGTCCGCCCGGAGTGGGCAAAACCACACTTGCCAAGATCATCGCCGAAACAACCAAAGCCAATTTCATTGAATTCTCCGCCGTGATGAGCGGGATCAAAGAGATCAAACAGGTGATGGTGGCGGCTGCACAGGCATCGGAGATGCATTCCCGCACCATCCTCTTTGTGGATGAGATCCATCGCTTCAACAAGGCACAGCAGGATGCATTCCTGCCCTATGTCGAGCGGGGGACGATCCGCCTGATTGGAGCAACCACCGAAAATCCATCATTCGAGATCATCTCGGCGCTGCTTTCCCGTTGCCGCGTTTACGTTTTGGAACCGCTCAGCGAGGAGCGGATCACCGCACTGCTGCGGCGGGCTGTCGAGGACCGCGAGCGGGGGTTGGGCGCGCTGCAACTCACCGCCGATGACGATGCTCTTGTTTTGATTGCAAGCTACTCCAGCGGAGACTGCCGTAATGCCTACAACACCCTTGAGGTTGCCTCACAACTGGCATTGCAGCCATATCAGGATGGTGCTGTCACCAGGCACATCGACAAGGCGCTGGCCGGCGTTGCTGTGCAGCAGCGCGTGCTCAGGTATGACAAGTCGGGCGAAGAGCATTTCAACCTGATCTCGGCCCTGCATAAGAGCGTCCGCAACAGCGATCCAGATGCGGCGCTCTACTGGCTGGCGCGCATGTTTGCCGCCGGCGAAGACCCGCTGTACCTGGCCCGGCGCGTCATGCGCATGGCAGTCGAGGATATCGGTCTTGCCGCTCCTGAAGCGCTCAACTTGTGTCTCTCCGCCAAGCAGGCTATGGAGTTTCTCGGTTCACCCGAGGGCGACCTGGCGCTTGCCGAAGCGGTGGTCTATCTGTGTCTCGCGCCCAAGTCGAATTCGATCTACACCGCTTACAGCGCGGTGCAGCAGGAGATCGAACACACTCGCCAGGAGCCGGTGCCGCTGCACCTGCGCAATGCGCCGACGCGGCTGATGAAAGAGTTTGACTACGGAAAGGGCTATGTCTATGCACATGACGAAGAAGGTCGCGTAGCCGACATCGACTGCCTGCCCGACTCATTGCGCGGCCACACCTACTATCAGCCGACGCAGGAAGGCCGCGAAAAACTTCTCGGCCAACGCATGGAAGAGATTCGGCGGATTCGTACCGAGAAACGCGCCCACGGTTAAGGATTCTTGCCGCCGGGCACCCCACCGGATCGAATCATCGTCTATTAATCAAACCCTGTTCGACTCACCCGCATCCCAATTTCAACGCACCAATCTAGATCAACCCACTGGAGAAATGCCATGAGTGACAACCCCACTCTCATCCCCTACATCGTGGTCAGCGACGCCGCGGCCGCCATCGACTTCTACAAAGCAGCCTTTAGCGCCGAGGAAGTGGCGCGCCACGCGGCTCCCAACTGCGATAAACTCATGCACGTCAGTTTGAAGATCAACGGCGGCATCCTGATGATGAGCGACGACTTCTCCGACTCAACGGGCGGGAAATCCCAGACACCGGAAGTGTTGGGAGGAAGCCCGGTGACCTTTCATTTGGCGGTCGACAGTGCCGATTCAATCTGGGAGCAGGCTGTGTCTGCAGGAGCGGAGGTCACCATGCCGCTCGCCGACCAGTTCTGGGGCGACCGATACGGACAGTTGAAGGATCCATTTGGCCACCGGTGGTCAATCGGCCAACACATCGTCAAACGAACCGATGCAGAGATCGAAGAGGCTGCGAAAACTGCGTTCGCTGGATAGGCCAGCACTCATTTCCGGGGCAGTTTGCTTAGAGCATCGGTGACAATGCCGGGAGTCAAAACTTCAGGCAGTAGCACGGGGTCGCTCTGGCCCGGTTTATAGAGCGCGTAAGCCGGCACGCCGCTGCGTCCAAGAGCTGTCAGGGTTTGAGTGATAGCCTCATCGTGGCGGGTCCAGTCCGCCTTCATCAAGACAACATTCCGTGCTTGAAAGGCCTGTTCGACCTCAGGCTGGCCGAGCGCAACCTTTTCATTCACCTGGCAACTCAGACACCAGCTTGCCGTGAAGTCCACAAAAACGGGCTGCCCTGCAGCAACCGATCGGCTAACCGCATCGGACGACCATGGCTGCCAGAGTCCGGCGGCCTGTTGGGCCGATGAAGTTTCAGAGGCAACAGCCAGTTTGTCCGGCGCTATAACTGAAAGTGCAACCACGCCCAGCAGAATCAGCGCGGCGACCACGGTAGCCCAGCGTTTTGCGGGCCAGCGGCCCAGAAACCACCCAGCAACCGCCAGCAACAGAAAGCTCCCCAGCAGCGCCGCAAGCAGGCTCGCTCCATAGGCTTTGGCCAGTACCCACGCCATCCAGATAACGGTTGCAAAGATGGGCACCGAAACCGCCTGGCGCAGAACCTCCATCCATGCTCCGGGCCTGGGCAGAACGCGTGTCCAGGCTGGTTGCAGCGTCAGCGCAGCATAAGGTGCTGCCAATCCGAGCGCCAGTGCAGTGAAAACACCAAATGTGACACCTGCAGGCTGGGCAAGCGCATAACCGATGGCCGCGCCCATAAATGGAGCCGTGCAGGGAGTGGCCACAATCACCGCCAGCACACCAGTGAAGAAACTCCCGGTGTAGCCCTGCTTCGCAGCGAGTGAGCCGCCCGTACTGGTGAGCGAGAGGCCAATCTCAAACTGCCCCGCCAGCGACAGTCCGAGGAAGAACAGCAATCCTGCCATCAATGCGAGAAACACCGGCGACTGGAACTGAAAACCCCACCCCAGTGTCCCGCCCGCGGCACGCAATGCGAGCAGCACTCCGACCAGCAACCAGAACGAGACAAGGATGCCGGAGGTGTATACAAATCCGTGCGTCCGCATCTTGTGCCGCTCTTCACTGCCAGAGTTGATCAGCGCCAGCCCTTTCAGAAACAACACCGGAAACACACAGGGCATGAGATTCAATAACAGTCCGCCCGCAAACGCCAGGCCCGCGGCACGCAGGAGCGCTGAAAACGTGAAGGGCTGCGCTGTCTTTGGCGCAGGCTGAGGCGGGGTTTGTACTATGGCCTGTGTCGACGGCGGAGCGGACGTCGCAACGGGAGGCGTGTCTGGCGCAGTCTCCGCCACTTGTGCCGCAACGCTGCTGGATTGCGCAATCAGTTCAAACGCGCGGCCCTGCGACAGCTCCAGAACTCCTTTTAATTGCTGCGGATTCGCGGAAAGGCTCGCGTCTTTCTTTAGATCGAGAATCAGCCCTTTTGGCGTTGGAGTAAGCTTTTGCGGCCCGGGGTTGTCGAGGATATTCTCGTCAGACGGAAAAAATGAAGCCTCGGCTTCCTTCTGGCCAGTTTGGACAGATAGGCGAAAGCCCTCCTTCGTGGGCTGAAAGACAGCCTCGTCTCCGGTAGGCAATGCCGTAGGAAGGCGGCCTTCGAAGCGATGGAAGATGTCGCTGTCTGCAGTCTGCGAGACCGCCTTGCGGGGATGATCGTAAACCTCGCGGCTCAGTTCAAGCTCGGCTTTGCCTGGGATGCAGGTAGCGCGGCAAACCAGCCAATCGACCTTGGCGTGGATGACGGCAGGACCGGGCTTCGCTGTCTTCGCCACATGCAGCGTCAGCGGAAACAGTACCTCGTCTTCATACCCAAAATCCATCAGCGGGCCAAGCGGCAACCGGCTGGGAGCCGGAAACTGCAAGGCGCCTGCGGAGATGCCCTCAGGGAGCGTCCACTTAATGTGCGGCGGCTCGCCGGCATCGCCTGCGTTTTTCCAGTAGACGTGCCAGCCAGGTTCCAGCTTGAAGTGAAGCCCTGCTTCTGCGGCCTCACCTCGATTCAATCCCTGCGGGACCACGATCAACTGCACATGCACGTGCGGCGCATCCGCGGAACTGGAAGCGGCCAGCGCGGGCAGACCCGAGGCAAACAGCGCCAGCAAAACGAAGATCAGTCGGGTATGGTGCATGATGGGAAAGAAAGGCTGGCTCCTGACCATTTGACTCACACTGCTCACCGATAGTCGCACCAAGTTTGCTGTTACCCGCGAGAGGTCAAGTCCGGCCGCTTCGCATGCTCCCTGTAGATGCAATCATTTTGAACGCATTTAACCCCAGCGGCACGAGCCCGGGCGACGGCCTCGTCGTGAATCACCTCGTCCTGAAGCCACAAGTACGGGATCCCCAGCCGTATCACGTCGTCCACAATAGCAGGTACGAACTCCGAGGCGCGAAAAACGTCCACAAGGTCGATGCCCGTTCCGGTCTCTTGCTGCATCGCGATCTGTGCCGACTCCAGGTCCGCGTAGCACTTGAGGCCGATCACCTCATTCAGTGCCGGATTCACCGGAACAACGCGATAACCATGTTCGACCAGGTAGCGCCCGATGTTGTGGCTCGCTCTCCAGTTCTTGTCGCTCATGCCGACAACGGCGATTGTCTTCGCACTCCGCAGCATCTCGTCAATGACAGAAGAATCGTCGCTCATATTTATCCTCGATCGCTCAACATGATCGGTTCCTGCCTGTTCCCTGGCCGTGGCCCTTGTCTACACATCCAGGTCATCTTCACCTTCGACCGCGACGGCAGTGCCGCGCCGCTTGGCGAGGAGATAGCCGCGCAAGAACGGCTCCAGATACCCGTCGAGCACTTTGTCCACGTCGCCAACTTCCACCTTTGTCCGGTGGTCCTTGGCAATGCGGTATGGCTGCAAGACATACGACCGAATCTGCGAGCCAAAGTTGATCTCCAGCTTCGAGTCTTCGACCTTCCGCGAAACGGCCCGCTTCTTTTCCAATTCGTATTCATACAACCGCGAGCGCAGCATCTTCATCGCCTTTTCGCGGTTCTTGTGCTGCGAGCGCTCGTTCTGGCATTGGACCACAATGCCCGTTGGAAGGTGCGTCATGCGCACAGCCGAGTCAGTGGTGTTCACGTGCTGTCCGCCCTTACCGCCGGAGCGATAGGTGTCAATGCGCAAATCCTCGAGCTTCAGATCTACATAAATCGTTTCGTCGATTTCCGGCGAAACATAGACCGAGGCGAACGAAGTATGCCGGCGTTTTGCCGAGTCGAAAGGCGAGATGCGCACCAACCGGTGAACGCCACTTTCGCCGGCCAGCTGTCCAAATGCGTTTTCGCCGATGATGGTGAAGGTGGCGGACTTGATGCCCGCCTCTTCACCGTCCTGATAGTCGTTGATTTCGGTTTTAAATCCCTGCTGCTCTGCCCATCGCAAGTACATGCGCATCAGCATCTCAGCCCAGTCCTGGCTCTCAGTGCCGCCCGCGCCGGGATGGACGGTGACGATGGCATTGAGCGGATCGGCCTCGCCACTCAGCATGGTGCGGGCCTCAAGCTCCTCTGTGAAGGTGCCCAGAGCATTGATGTCCCGTTCCAGGTCGGCCAGCACTTCTTCGCCCTCGCGGGCAAGCTCGAAGTAAGCCTCGATGTCGCCGCTGCGGCGCACAAGCTCCTCGTCGTCGGCTACAAGATTTTCAAGGCGTTTGCGGTCGCGCATCAAGGGCTTGGATGCGGTGGGGTCGTTCCAGAGCGCCGGATCGGCCAGCCTGGTTTCAATTGCGGCTAATTCCCTGCGGATGCGAGCCGGGTCAAAGATACTCCCGCAGGTCGCGCACTTGGTCGCGCACGGGAGCAAAGGCGAATTCGAGATCGTTCAATGACGACATAGTTTGCTCTTATGACCTGACTTTGATTTGAGCTATGAAACTTTGGCTACGTTGAGACGAAGGCTGGTCATCGCTGCCCAGCCGACAATCCCCAATCCAAGTATGGCACAAAGCCATCCAAAGACGTCGCCGTGCGCGGTGTAGAACGTCACCTCATCGTTGAAACCAAATTGTGCCGGCAGCGCATCTGCCTGGTGGCGTGGAATGCTCTGCCGCACCCGTCCATAAGGATCGATCGCTGCAGTCACGCCGTCGTTGGTGTCGCGCAAAATCCAGCGGCGGTTCTCAATGGCCCTCATGCGCAGCATGTTCAGATGCTGCCAGGGTGCGCTGGTGTCTCCATACCAGCCGTCGTCGCTGATGTTCACCAGCACCTCAGCGCCGAGTTCGGGGAATTTGCGTACCTCGTCGGCAAACACCGCTTCATAGCAGATAAAGACGCCGTAGCGATGACGTGCGCCGTTATGATCGCTCAAGCTGAAGACCTTGCGATCTTCCCCACGCGTGAATCCGGAGACGCGCCCAGTGAGCTTGTGCGCAAAGGTCAGCAGATTCTCAAACGGAACATACTCGCCAAATGGAACCAGATGGATCTTGTCGTAGCGGCCCACACGCGCTCCATCCGATCCAACGATCAGCGCCGAGTTGAAGTAGCGCCAGCCGCCCTCCTCCGAACCTTGAGAGAAATCCGATCCGATATTGCCGACCACCAGCGGTGCCTGCTCGCGGTGGGCCAACAACACCAGCATTTGTTGAAAGCGCGGATCCCCCTCCTGAAACGGCGCGGGCGATTCTGGCCATGCCACCAGATCAGGATGCGTGGCAAAAGGCGGGCACACAACTTCGCCATTGGATGCACCAGTCTGGGGAATTCCGGCAATGTAGATCTTGCATTGTTCGCCTGCCAGTTTGGTGAACTCGGCAATATGCTCGTCCCACTCGCCGGGGCCATTCCATCGGCTTTCGTCGGCAACATCAAGATTCGGCTGAACCAGCACCGCACTGGCCGTGGGCGCCGGTTTAGGCGGCTGCATTGTCACACCAAGAACTCCAACCAGGAGCAAAACCGCGCCGGCTATGCCGCAGGGCCGTCTTCCCGAGCAGCGGTCTAACAGCAGGCCGCCCGCGATCAGCGAACTCGCGGCGACCAGCACAAAGCTGATTCCGTAAACGCCTGTCCACGGCGTAAGTTGATTCACCAGCCCGTTATCCACCTGCGAGTAGCCCAGTTGGTCCCACGGAACGCTGGTGATGCGCGATGCAGCCAACTCCAGCCCAGCCCAGAAGAGTGGCGCCGCGGCCAGTGCCAGCCGGATGCTGCCGGTGGCTCTGTGCACCAGGGCAACCGCCAAACCGAAGAACCCAAAGTAGAGGCCCAACACCAGGCTGTACCCTGCCAGCAACAAAATTGGCGCGAACTTGGGCATATCGCCATAACGAGCCATCACATCTCGCACCCAGTAACAATTCCCCATGTACCAGAGAAATCCGCAGAAGTAGGCCAGCAGAAAAGCCCGACGGATGGGACGGGGATACTCTGTTGCTCGTTTTGAAAGAATGGCGACAAGAAGCGGAACCAGGCCGAACCAGGCAAACACAGTCCGCCAGATTGGGAGCGGACCCGCCAGCGGAAACGGCAATTCAAGCAGAGCAGCGGAAACACCCGCTGCAGCCCACAGCTTCCAGCCACCGGACTTCAGGAACGTAAAGCGCATACAGGGCCGAGTCTATCGCATCGGCCTTGTGATCGCAGTGACTTGCTGGCCGCCAAAACGCTGCGCGGCAAGGGCCGCTCGAAGCAGCAATTGTGTTGAAATTGAGCCGAATTCCGGCTTCACTGTTTAGCCCTAACCTCCGATCTCTCCTCAAGCGTGCAATACCTATTTTCGAGATGGCACTGATTTTGGTGTCGCCGCGCAAAACAGAACAGGCTACAATCGGTTTCATGGCAGTCGCTGTTCTTGGAATGCAGATTTTGACCTGGATGTTCTTTATCGGCCTGATCGGCTCTGCCGTGGTGGTCCTCATCAGCTTCTGGGAGGACGGTAAAGAGCTGTTTGGCAAGGATTAAAAGGACTTGTCTCCCGACCTTTAGACAATCCTCATATTTCTTATTGACTCTATTTTCATTCAGAACTAGACTCACCGCAGGGCCGGCGATGATATCGCTATCTCCAGTTTGAAACGTCGGCTATTGCGCCGGCAACCCAAAGATGGCATCTACCCGAACGACCGTCGCGCCTGTCTCCAACCGCGTACGCCTGATCGTGGCATCGTCCGTGATGCTCACGTTCATCTCCTTCTGGCGCGCAGCCGCCATCGTACTGTGCGATCTCGGCTCATCCGCTTTTTACGCTGGTGGCATCGCTGAAGAAGCAGTGGGCGCAGCCGCGCCGTGGTTCATTCTCGCCATCATGCTGTTCAGCTTCGCGGTTCGTGCGGTCTACGTCGAGAGCTGTTCGATGTTTACCCGCGGGGGCGTGTATCGCGTGGTGAAGGAAGCCTTGGGAGGCACTTTCGCCAAGCTGAGCGTTTCTGCCCTGATGTTCGATTACATTCTCACCGGCCCAATCTCCGGCGTATCTGCAGGGCAATACATTACAGGATTGATGAACGAACTGATGACGGTGGCAAACAACAGCCACTGGCTGCCTCCGGCACTGATGGACGCGCAAAACAACGCATTTCAGTTCGACATGAACCACACCTCTGCCGTTTTCGCGGCTGCAGTCACCATCTATTATTGGTGGGAAAACATCAAGGGCATTGAGGAGTCCAGCGGCAAGGCCCTGCGCGTAATGCAGGTAACTACCGTGATGGTGATTATTCTCCTGCTATGGGGCGTCTTCTCCGTGATGGTGAAGGGCGTTCACCTTCCACCGCCGCCCACTGCATCGAATCTCAAATTCAGCCCTGATGCACTCGGCTTTTTGAAAGGAACGCGGCTCGTACCGATATTGGGTCTCTTCGGAATTCTCATGGCCTTCGGCCACTCTGTCCTGGCTATGAGCGGCGAGGAAAGCCTGGCCCAGGTCAATCGCGAGATTGAGCATCCCAAGCTCAAGAACCTCAAGCGAGCGGCCATCGTCATCGCCATCTATAGCCTTATATTCACTGGCGGCGCAACGCTGCTGGCCTCCATGCTCATCCCGACATGGGAGCGGACGCACATCTACCAGGACAATCTGATCGCCGGCCTGGCCATGTTCATGGTCGGGCCGCTCTTTTGGCGAATCGCATTTCGAATTTTCGTGGTGCTCGTAGGATTCCTGATTCTCTCCGGAGCCATCAATACGTCCATGATCGGTTCAACGGGCGTGCTGATGCGCGTGGCTGAAGATGGCGTGCTCACCGACTGGTTCCGCAAGCCGCATCCCAAGTTCGGCACCAGTTATCGCATCATCAATCTCGTCTTTATTCTTCAGATGGTCACCATCATCGCCAGCAGGGGCGACGTGATCACCCTCGGGGAGGCGTATGCCTTCGGCGTCATTTGGTCGTTCACATTCAACAGCCTGGCCATGCTGGTGCTGCGCTGGAAGTACCATGGCGAGCGCGGATGGAAAGTTCCGCCGAACATCAAGATCGGCAAGACTGAAATTCCCGTTGGACTGCTCTCCGTCTTTCTCGTACTGCTTTCCATCGCCATCGTCAACCTGTTCACCAAATCCGTAGCGACCGTCAGCGGCATCGTGTTTGCGGCAGCTTTCTTTATCATCTTCACCGTCTCTGAGCGCATGAATTTGCGCCGCCACGCAATTACTGCGCGACAGATGAAGGATCACTTACAACTCGAGCACCAGGACACCATTGACCGCGAGTCTGTTGCCATTCGCCCCGGGGGCGTCATGGTCACCATGCGCGACGCTGCCAACCCCCTGGCGCTCAAGTGGACACTTTCACGCACCAGCACCGATGAGCAGGATGTGGTCGTCATCAGTGTTCGCATGATGGGCGTTGGCGGGCCCGAATATTTGAACGCTGAAGACCAGAGCTTCAGCGAACACGAGCAGATGATATTCACCAAGGCTGTTTCCATTGCAGAGAGCTTTGGCAAGAAGGTGTCACTGCTTGTGGTACCCGCAGGCGACGTATTCGCGGCACTGGTGCAGGGCGCTAACTCGCTGGAGATGGATTCCGTGGTCTCAGGAGTTTCAAGCAAGATGACCGCCGAGGATCAGGCCTTCCACATGGGGCAAGCCTGGGAAGCGCTGCCTGAACCGAAGCGTCAGTTTAACTTCTATGTCATTGATCCCAGCGGCGCGGTCAAGGTGTTCTACATCGGCCCGCACGCTCCTAACCTGAGCCCCGACGATGTGCAACTGGTTCACAGGTTGTGGTTGAACATGCGTCGCGATCCATCCGTCCCCGACCTGCATCACAGTGATATCATCACTTATGCATTGACCAGGCTGGCTGGTCAATACGCCCGTGAGAAGCAGGAGATATTGCGCGACCTGCGCAATTATCGCACAGCCGAAGCCCCAACGACACTGCGCCTTGGCAGCCAGCCGCTGCAGAACTTACCGTCCTCTTCCCCTGCTCCCGCGCCACCTCCACCAAAAACTCCGATTTCTCATTAGACTTGCGCTTGCGTCTTTTTGTCACAAGAGGCCCTATCTCCGCTCTAACTCACTGAGTTTCTCCCTCACTTATATTCTCCATTTTTTGTTTGTCAAACAGTCCACGGTTGCGTATTGTGTTGGGTGGGCGAGTGGTTGACCCGCACACGTTTTTTCACTTAGGCAAATCGGGAATTGGGCCACTTATCAAGACCTAACAGGAGGAAATGTGGGAGTTTCAGAGATTCTGGTTCACATTGATCGAGAGATTGCCCAGTTGCAGCAGGCCCGTAACCTGTTGGTCGGAGGAACGAGCCGGACATCGAAGCAGTCCGCTTCCGCGCCCGCAGTAAAAAGGGCCGGCAAGAAGAAGAGAAACCTGACGCCTGAAGGCCGAAAGCGCATCGCCGAGGCTGTCAGGCGTCGTTGGGCAGAGCAGAAGAAAGCAGCCGGCAAGTAATTGGAACCGATCACCGATGGGCCGACTTGATTGCCGGCCCATTTTTCCATGTCTCCACAAGCGGTTCCTGACAATCTGGCATGAGTTGTCGCCGACCTATGAATCGCCCGACTCAGTTAGTCGAATGCGACTTATGCGACCTACCTTTTGCAAATCGTCAACTCTCGCTTCGAGGCCACAATCATTTAATCCCCGATCTACTTATAGTTAGTGGACGCTCAATTCGCTAGATAGCTTCTCCTGGGTTGCCCTGAAAGACGAACACTTTGGAGTCAAGTAGCGCAATGAGTTCTTCCGGTGTTCCCTTGAGGGGAGGAAAAGTGCCGAAGTGCAACGGCAACACGACCTCCGGTTTGAGATAGCTTACAGCCAGCGCAGCTTCCCTGGGCCCCATGGTGTAATGCCCACCGATGGGAAGCATGGCCACCTCAGGATGATAGAGTTCGCGAATCAAGTTCATATCACTGAAGACCGCTGTGTCTCCGGCGTGATACAGCACTGGGCCATCCTCGATAGTCAACACGAACCCTGCGGCCACTCCAACATAATGCGTTCCAATGTCGTCCTGGACTGCGGTTGAGTGTTTAGCCTCGACCATCGTCGCTGCAACTTCATCCAGTTGCGCCGTACCGCCGAGGTTCATTCCGATGGTACTGGTTACTCCTTTGCCACCCACATAAGCCGCAAGCTCGTAGATCGCCACCACGGTTGAATCGTGGGTTGCCGCCACATCCACGACGTCCGCAATATGGTCACCATGGCCATGCGTGAGCAGGATGTAGTGAATCTTTGCGGGCAGGGTAAACGTCTTGGGGTACTTGGGATTCTGAGCGATAAATGGATCGATTAGAATGTTTGTTCCTTTGGAGGTTTCCACAAGCACAGTGGCATGTCCGAGCCATGTGACGCGCGCTCCGTTCATGGTAGTGTTCTCCTTTGTCCGCAACTGTTGGGACGGACGATTTTTTATCGGGTCATAATGACTTCAGACACACTATCTTTTGCGAGGAACTGCCGGTGACCTGACCAACCGGCAAACAGGCGCTCGATGCTGCGATTGGTAAAAGCGCGCTGGATGGGAAACGGCTGGGCGAGCTGAACTTCAAGATCATCTCCCGGGGTTACGTGGAACCGGCAATGCACCGTCTCTTCTCCATGGGTCCGGGTGTGAAAGAGCGCGAACACCTGGCCGCCCGGATTCATCGACGAGTAAAGGTGCGCGACCGTGGGGGCAACGAATGCCTCAGGCATATAGTCAAGCGCCGTCCACAGGAGCGCCACGTCGAACCTGCGCCCTCCAAATTCAAACGACTGCTTGAGAAACCCGCTGACATTCAAGATTGGGTTGTCATCCTCATCCTTGCCGGTCTGCCAGTCTCCGGTGCATGAGTCATGAACCAGGTCGGCTAGAAAAACGCTGTGGCCCAGCCCGGTGAGGTAGTTGATATTGGTTGGGGAAGTATAGCCGACGTCAATGATTGAGAGTCCTGGCTCTGCCTGAAGCCGGGTACGCAACGCCGCCCAGCCACCCGAGTGACGCGGCACACGCGGCCCGCTTAACCCGTGGGCGGAAGCGCTCGGACTGCTCTCCTGTTTCTTTTCAAACCAGCGGCTAAACAACCCGAACTCCCTTTGCGGCCAGGCACGTCACTGCCCGCCCGACCGAGGTGCGGCGGCCTGTCAAAAGGCGAGGCCGGTCTGCGCTGCATGGGGGGTCTCGTGTCCCTTGCCCGAGGCCTGCGTCAAGTCGACCTTGCCCCGGAAAACCGCGTTATCCTCCACTGCAAGGCGAAGCGCGCGAATGTCTCCTTCAACATTGCAGCCGGCGCGCAGTTCCACTCGGCCTGTGGCGTGCACGTTGCCCTTCAACTGGCCCAGAATCAGCACATCTTTTGCGGTAAGGTCGGCGGCGATGTTTGCATTCGCGCCAATCGTCAGCCGGCTCTCAGGAAGGGTGATTGTCCCCTCCACGTGACCGTCCACAATCAAGTCTTCGCTACCCTTCAATTCGCCGCAAATGATGACGGTTTTCCCAATGCGCGCAGGACCATTCTCAGCTGCCATGGTGTGTTGTTCCTTCCGTAGGCCAGAAGAAGGCCCCTGCCCGCACTATACGCAACCCGGCCACCCCGCTTCAATCCCAGCCTGCCTCAAAGTATCGAGGAGTGACATTCCGTCGATCAGGTCATAAAATTGAGCCGCTTTCTACACCCGACCCACTGCCGGTAAACTAATGGTAATGCGTTGGCATTTGATACTGCTTCTGCCGCTTTGCCTGGCCGCTCCATCCCCTGCGAACTTGAAGGCTCAGTCCGCTCCGCCCGCATCCGGCAACCTCTCGGCGAGTGAGGCCCAGGCCCTCGTCAACCGTGTCCTGGCCACTGAGGCCCGCGCCGCCCAGGAATTCGCTCACCCCAGCCACCCAATGCGTTACCGCCTGCGCAAGTCCAGCTCTCGCCTTACTTCAACCAAAGAGATTGTTGAAACCGGCGACGGCGATGTTGCGCGCCTATTGCTCATCAATGACCGGCCGCTGAGCCAGGCCGATGAGCAGGCTGAGCAAGTCAGGCTGGATGCGCTGCTAAACAATCCAAGCCTCCAGCAGCACCGCAAACAGGGCGAAGACAACGACACATCACGCGCCATGAAGGTGTTGCGCGTCCTGCCCGCTGCCTTCCTCTACCAGTTTGCGGGAACCGGGACTGCGGGCACTGGTCTGGTTGAAAAGTTCACTTTCAAACCCAATCCCCAATTCGACTCGCCTGACCTGGAAACGGGAGTGTTGACCGCGATGGCCGGCGAACTGTGGATCGACCCCGTGCAGGAGCGCGTGGTGCGCCTGACCGGCAGTCTGCAGCAAGACAAGAACATTGGCTGGGGCATCATCGGCGAGTTGGACAAAGGCGGCTGGGTTCAAATCGATCAGGCCGATGTGGGAGGCCACCAGTGGCGTATTGTGCATCTGCAACTGAAGATGAACGGCCGCCTGCTATGGAAGACGAAAAACTCTGATTCGGTGCAAGACTACACCGAGTTTTCGCCGCTGCCCACCGGATTGAGCTACAAACAGGCCATCCAAATGCTGCGAGCGGGCCCTCCGGGGACCGCACAAGCCGGCCGGTAGAAAGCTTTCCTGTCTAAAAAGACAAAGCGGCCTCACCTACCCAGGTGAGGCCGCTTTGTTGTCTTGAAACCAGTTTTACTTGACCTTGATCAGGATGATGACCAGGGTGAACAGTGTGAGTGACTCGATAAGGGCGAGGCCGAGAACCAGAAAGATCATCAGGCCGCCACGAGCTCCCGGGTTGCGGGCAAGCGCTTCGCAAGCTGAAGCAGTTGCCTTGCCCTGGCCAAGACCGCAGAGACCTGCAGCCAAAGCCATACCGATGCCGGCGCCGATCGGCACCAGGCTGATCGCGGCTGATCCGCCATCCGCGAAAGCCGGCATGGCGAAGCAAAGAACCGCAAGGGTCATGAATACATATTGAAGTTTCCGCATATTTCTCCTGCTTCCTTTGGATTTGGCCGCCAGTGGGTGGTTGAAGCTCACCGTGCTGGCCCCCTCACGCTCGCGGCCTTCGTTTGTCCGGAGCGGAAGCGCTCACCGGCGAATCTATTCGTCATGGACGTGAGTGTTGAAAACTCGAGCCCTAGTGCTCCTTGGCAACCGCCAACGAGAGATAGATCATAGTCAGCAGCATGAAGACGAATGCCTGAATGATCGAAACAAAAACGTGCAGCCCCAGGAAAATGGCCGGGACACCGACCGGAATCAGCGAGAAGAACCCGAGTGTGACCATGTCGCTGGCAAACATATTGGCATAGAGACGAATCGTGAGCGAAAGCATGCGCGCCACG
>Ga0181535_10001575_pt1 | contig 29547 bp, 20 predicted proteins | sample PEATcosm2014_Bin_44_FD_119774 | JGI IMG/M metagenome (GOLD analysis project Ga0181535, IMG submission 119774) | Peatland microbial communities from MTU Mesocosm Facility, Houghton, MI, USA - PEATcosm2014_Bin17_30_metaG | ecosystem: Environmental > Terrestrial > Soil > Wetlands > Peat | place... | reverse complement strand
GCGCGGCGCGTCCCGTCTTGAGCTGCGTTTCCATTTCCGCCAACTGGTGGCGCAGGGTCTGCGCCTGGGCGGCAACCGTTTGCGCCAGGGCCAGAGCCTCGGCGCGCGCCTCGGTAAGTTCCCGCTGCTTTCCGGCCAGCGCGGCGCTCTCGCCGATGCGCTGTTCGCGCTCGGCTGTTGCTGCTGTGCGCTGCTGCTCGATCACCTGTACACGGCGCTCCAGGTCGGCATGGAGCCGGTCAATGCGCTGGAAGGCGGCTTCCGCGCCACGCCGGCGCTCTTCAAGCCCGGCCAGTTCCGCGGTGACCTGGGCTGCTTCCTGCTGAAGGCCTTCACGCTTTTGGCGCTGGAGAGCCAGCTGCGCCTGTAACTCGTCGAGAGCAGCCTCGGCCTGCGCGTGCTCGGCCTCAAGGCGCACCGTCTCCTCGCGCTTCTGATCGATGGACTGGCGCTTGGCCTCGCTTGCGTCCTTGTTGCGGGCGGCCTGCGCGGTCCACTCCTGCAACCGGCGCTCGACGCGCTGCACCTCGGCCTCCATCTGCTTGAGCGCCGCGCCCTGGTTGGCGGTTTCAGTTTCGGTCTGACGCCGCTCCGCGCTGCGCGCTTCCAATTGCGCCGTCAGCTCCTCGATGGTCCGGATCAGCTCTGCCGCTTCAGCCTCGGCTTGCGCCAGTTCGGTTTCCAGTTTGGCCAGCCGGTTCTCGGTCTCGCGCAGTTCGCGCTTGAGCGCCAGAGGCCCCTCGCTGGCCGGCTTGCCGCCGGTTACCGTTGCATTGTGAAAGCACTCGCCCTCGGGGGTGAGGAAGAAGGCGTATGAATGTTCACCGGCAAGCCGCTGCGCCTGGGCGGAATCCTCTACCAGGTAGCCATACTTCAGCTTGGGAAGAATCGCTTCCAGCGACCGCCCAAAGCCATTCAGAACGCGAATCGCATCTTTGAGCGGCGTAAGACCGGGGCCGCTGATCGAGTCTGGTTCCTCGGCAAAGAGTCCGCCTTGCTCGGCAGGGTGGATGAGGAAAGTGGCGCGGCCATCGACGCCGGACTTGAGCAGCTTGACGCCCTCTTCGGCCGCCACCCAGCTCTCGACCACCACGTAATTCAGTTCTTCGCGCAGGAACTCGTCCACCACGGCTTCATGTTCGCCGCTGACTTCAAGGAAGTCGGCCAGAGTGCCCACCGGCGCCATGCCCTGGCCGAGAGCGCCGGGCTTGAGCAGCCGCCGTACCGTGTCAGTGGAGTAGCTGTGATCGCGAATCAGCGCCTCAAGCGAGTTGCGCCGGCCGCCCAAGGTGGCCTGCTGGCTGCGCAGTTGGTTGGCGCGCGTCCGCTGCGCGTTTTCCTCGGCACGGCGCGCCTGCAAGGACTCGCGCAAGGCCGCAATCTCCGCCTCAAGCTGCTTGAGCGTTTCAGCTGTAGACTCAAAGCGCTGCCGGGCCTGGCCGCTCTCGACGCCCAGATTTTCGCGCTCGTTCCGCGCCTGATTGATCTCCGACGCCAACCGCTCGGCTTCGCGATCGAGGGCGGCGAGGCTCTCTTCCGCCTGCGCCGTGTGATTGCGGGCGTTGCCGGCCAGGGTGAGCAGATTCATGGCGTGGCGGCGGCTGGTTTCCAACTGCCGCTCGGCGCTGAAGACTTCTTCGGCAGCCACACGCGCTTCCTGCTGCTGAGTTTCAACCTTCTGGCGAAAGGCCTTGGCCTCGCCTGCCGCGGTCTCAAGAAATGTGTGCTGCTGCGCGCGCTCTTCGGCAATGCCGCCCAACTGCGTCCGCGTATGATCCAGTTCCTCGCCGGCTGCCGCGATCCGGGCTTCCAACTCGCCTACGCGCTCGGTGTTGCCGCGCTCACGAGCCGTGGCGCGCTCCAGCTCGACGGCGGCTTCGTTGGCGCGGTTCTGCGCTTCCTGGCCCTGGTGGTCCAGTTCATAGCCGCGCTCGGTGAGCGTGTGCTGGTTTGTCTCCAGAGCGCCGATCTCGGTGGCCGAGCCATCGATGCGCGCCGTGAGAGCGGCAATCTCCTGCTGCAAGCGGGCCTGCTCGGCGTCCATGAGCGCCATGCGGCTGGCCAGCACCACGCGCAGGCGATTGCGCAACTCGTCGCGCACGGCGGCAAACCGCTCCGCCTTGGAGGCCTGCCTCTTGAGGCTGTTCATCTGCCGCGTGACTTCTTCAAAAATGTCGTCCACGCGGGCCAGGTTCTGCTTGGCGCTCTCAAGGCGCAACTCGGCCAGCCGCTTTTTGTTTTTGAAGCGCGTGATTCCCGCCGCTTCTTCAATGATGGTGCGGCGATCGCTCGGCTTGGAACTGAGCAGTTGCCCGATCCGCTCCTGCCCGATGATGGCGTAGCTCTCCGGGCCCAGGCCCGTGCCCATGAAAATGTCCTGAATGTCGCGCAGGCGGCAGAGCTTGCCGTTCAGCAGGTACTCGCTCTCTCCGGTGCGGAACAGACGCCGGGTCAGAACGATTTCGCCCTTCTGCGGCGTGCGATGGAACTTGCGACGCCGGATCTTGAGCACCACCGGCTGCGGCCCTTCGCTGGTGCCGGCCGACTGCGGCTCGGCCATCACCTGGTCCGGTCCCTCTTCTTCAAGCGGCTGGCCGGGCTGGTTGGCCGCGATAATCTCGTCGGCCTCGTTGGCGCGCTGGCGACGGACGTCGTCTTCGTCCCAGTCAGGCGAACCGTCGGGATCGACCACCACCTCCGGCTCCACGGGCACAGGCCCCTCATAAGCCTCGGGATCGACCATGGTCAGCGTAACTTCCGCCATGCCCAGAGCCTTGCGGTCGCGGGTTCCGGCAAAGATCACGTCCTGCATGTGCGTGCCGCGCAAGACTTTAGCGCTCTGCTCGCCCAGAACCCAGCTCACCCCGTCCAAAATGTTCGATTTGCCGCATCCGTTCGGCCCCACCACCACGGCAATGCCCGTGCCCGCCACGGTCAGTTCCGTGCGGTCGCAAAAGCTTTTAAATCCGAGGATGTGGATCTTCTTTAGTTTCAGCATTTTTACTCCGGGTCGAGGGGCTATGAGCGACTGCGATTCAAACGGTGGCGATCAACTTCACTTGCCGCGCTGGCGAATGAAAATATTGCCACCCGATTACAGACTCTAAGGAGAGTGGGGTGCAGGGTCAACGGCCGCAAACCCGGTTTTTGTGGATAAGGGAGGCCGTAATTCGTCTTCTTTGAAAATTGCCGGAAAACAATTCGGATTGCGTCTTCCTTGTGGATTTGGCCGGGCTTTTGCACAGCCTGAGGAGCTTGCCAAGGTCCACTGGCAACTGCGGCGCATTGATGGTCCAAGGAATGACCTCTTGTGCGAGTTGCCCTCAGCGTCGAAATCCGAGGAGGCATCAGCCAACCTAAACTCCAAAAGAATCATCAGAATAAAAGAAACCCTAATAAAGACAAGAACTCAAGGAAGGAGATGAGCGCATGTCTGAACGTCTGACTACGACTTCGGGAGCACCGATCGCGGACAACCAGAACTCCCTGACCGCCGGTCCCCGGGGACCGGTTCTGTTAGAGGACCATCAACTGCTTGAGAAACTCGCCGCTCAGAATCGCGAGCGCATTCCCGAGCGGGTTGTGCACGCCAAGGGCTGGGGCGCGTTCGGCACCCTGACGGTGACCCACGACATTACGAAATACACCCGCGCCAAGCTCTTCTCTCAGATTGGCAAGCAGACGCCGTGCTTGTTCCGCTTCTCCACCGTGGCGGGCGAGGCGGGTGCTGCCGACGCCGAGCGCGACGTACGCGGCTTTGCCATGAAGTACTACACCGAGGAAGGGAACTGGGACCTGGTGGGCAACAACACGCCGGTCTTCTTCGTTCGCGACCCTCTGAAGTTCCCTGACTTCATCCACACCCAAAAGCGGCATCCGAAGACCAACCTGCGCTCCAACACGGCCATGTGGGACTTCTGGTCTCTCTCGCCGGAGAGCCTGCACCAGGTGACGATTCTGATGAGCGACCGCGGCATCCCGTTGAGCCCGCGCTTCATGAACGGCTACGGATCGCACACCTACAGCTTCTGGAACGAACAGGAGGAACGGTTCTGGGTGAAGTTCCACTTCAAAACCCAGCAGGGGCACAAGTTCCTGACCAACGCCGAGGCTACCGAGGTGATCGGCAAGACACGCGAGAGCTACCAGGAAGACCTTTATGGCGCCATCGATCGCGGCGAATTTCCGCGCTGGGATCTGCAAATCCAGATCATGCCGGAGCTGGATGCCGAGAAGACTCCGTACAATCCCTTCGACCTGACCAAGGTGTGGCCGCACAAGGATTACCCGCTCATTCCTGTCGGCGTGGTGGAGCTGAACCGCAATCCGGATAACTACTTTGCCCAGATCGAGTGTGCCGCTTTCAGTCCGTCGAACGTGGTGCCGGGCATCGGCTTCTCGCCGGACAAGATGTTGCAGGCGCGCGTTTTTTCCTATGCCGACGCGCACCGTCACCGGCTCGGCACGCACTATGAGTCCTTGCCCGTGAACGCGCCCATCTGCCCAGTGCATACCTACAACAAGGACGGGGCGATGCGCTTTTTCGACAACAACACCGCCAATCCCGACGCATATTACGAGCCCAACAGCTTCAACGGCCCGGCGGAGGATCCCTCGGTTGCCGAGCCGCCGCTGCGGATTTCAGGCGATGCGGATCGCTACAACCATCGCGAGGGCAACGACGACTACACGCAGGCAGGGAACCTCTTCCGGCTCTTCACCGCAGAGCAGAAGCAACGGTTGTTTTCAAACATTGCGGCGGCGATGAGCGGGGTTCCGCAAGCGATTGTCGAGCGGCAACTGGCCCACTTCGACAAGGCCGATCCAGCGTATGGCGCGGGGGTGCGGGCGGCTTTGGCCGCAGCCGGGTCCCCGGTGTAAGGGGGACAGGAACGGATCTCAGGAAAAAATTCCTGAAGAATAGGGCGGGGCGTCTGGATGCCATTCCGTTGACCCCGGCCGCAAGGCCCGATGCCGTAGGCAGGATGCCGACTTAGAGCTGGGATTCCGATGGCAGCCAGGGGCAATGAGGACCGCAACAGCGATTCCCATAATGGGACTCGCTGTTGCGGAATGGTCGCCTGGCCAATTTTGGAGGTTGCTGCGCGAGGTGACGCGCTGTTCGGCAGGGGGTGTTTGGAGCTGTTTTCTGCCGCCCGATTGTGAGCCCGCGGCTGGGAGAGAGGGAACACGATAGTACCCATGTTTCCTGAAGAATATAAACGAATTGCAAGTTCTCTGTGCTATATTGGAACCACTCGTTTTGGCGGGTTTCGGCGCGTTGTCAGAGCGCGGAATTTTGCGGTTGAGTTTGGGCGTCAACGGTCTGATTTTTTCAGTGTTCACTGGGTTCCGTAGGGGAAGAATAGATTGCCTCAACCCAAGTGAGGATAGCGAAGCTATGTCTGGAAACACATGTCTGGACGTTTCTAAGCTGAGCAGCCCCGTTCGAGAATGGCCGTGGAGCCGGCGACAAACCGGACCCAACTGGTTTGCGGTTTACACCTATTCGCGCCACGAAAAACGTGTGGATCAGTACTTGAGCATGAGGGAGATTGAGCACTTTTTACCCCTCTACCGCACCCAGCACAAATGGAGCGACGGTTCGAGTGTGACCCTGGATCTTCCTCTGTTTCCCGGATACCTGTTCGTCCGCATCAAGCCCGCCGACCGCGTGCGGGTATTGGAAATCCCCGGCGTGGTGACAGTTGTAGGCGGAACGGGACGCGAACCAGCGCCGTTGTCCGATGTCGATATCGAAGCATTGCGGGGTGGCCTTCATCTGCGCCACGCTGAGCCGCATCCACTGCTGAATGTGGGTGAGAAGGTGCGGATTCGATCCGGCGCCCTCAGCGGGATGAAAGGCATTGTACAGCGCAAGAAGAACCGTTGCCGCGTCGTTCTCACGATTGATCTGATCATGCTGAGTGTTGCCGTGGAAGTTGACGAAAGCGAGTTGGAGCCATTGGATTTCCGCTCGTGCGGCAATGCCTGAGCGGAATCACTGGCTTGCGGTTGCATGGCGCGGATGGCCGTAGCGCATTGCCGCTCGGCACTTCCTGAGCGAGCGCGGCCGCCGGGTAACTACAGAGAAATTGCTGCCATGAAGACTGCTGCTTTCACCTTGAGTGCAAATTCAGCAAGCCGCGATTTACTGCAGGGAGTTTTTGAAGTGAGCGCCTGGCCGTGAATGGATGCCCCACCGATGCGGGGCTTGCAACTTTCCTGGTTCGATGCGCAAGCCGAATCTGTTCCCGGCTTATGACTCGCCCGAATGCTCATGAATGAAGCTGGCGAGGAGTGGCATTAACTCCGTTACTCAACATTTCCGGTGACCCGGCAAGCCCAACCGTTGCCAGGGCCAAAGAGCCGGAATGAGAAGAATGGTTCCCAATTTCTGGAGAAGTATATGTTGCAAGTGTTAACTTCTGCCGGACATCCTGGTATGAAACTTATCTGGCATCGACTTCGAGTCAATGCGCTAGACTGGGCGGCGTTTGCCCTTTCTGGACTGCTCGCGTTCGAGTTGCGGTTTGACGGCGAACTGCCTGCGCATTACTTCCAGCCGATGAAAGTGGCTTTGTGCATCTGGGTGGTAGCAAAGTCGGTAATATTCGCCGTTAGCAAGTTAAACAAAGGGAATTGGCGTTATACATCCGCCCTGGATGCCGTGCGGGTGGTCTGGGCAAATACGGCGGCTTCCATACTGGGCGGATTGACGATCCTGCTGGTGCTGGGGCTGAGGGGCATTCCGCGCTCTGTCTATATTCTCGATTGGCTGCTGTCCTGCTTGTTGACTCTGGGGTGCAGGCTTGTTACCCGCGTGGTGATTACCACGCATAACTCGCGCCGTCCCAAGGGAAAGCTGACGAGGACGCTGATTTACGGAGCCGGCACGGCGGGGCTGGCGCTGTTGTGGGAGCTTCGCCAGAACCAGTCTTTGATGTGCGATGTTGTGGGCTTCATTGACGACGATCCATCGAAGATGCACTTGATTCTGCAAGGGAAGCGGGTGTTGGGCACCGGAGAAGACCTGGGAGCCGTGGTCAGAAAATACGTAGTCGAAAGAGTGCTCATTGCGATTCCCTCGGCCACGGGCCCGCAAATGGTGCGCATGCTGAAGTATGCAATCGAAGCCGAAGTGGAACACAAGATGGTGCCGGGCCTGGGAGATTTGATTCAAGGCACGGAATTGGGCCATCAGATCCGCGATGTTGCTGTAGAAGACCTGTTGGGCAGAACGCCAGTAGCCCTGGACCAGGGCAGCATCATGGAGCGTATTCAGGGAAGAGTCGTGATGGTCACGGGAGCCGCGGGCTCCATCGGGTCGGAACTCTGCCGCCAGATCGCTCGCTTCCGGCCGCTTGCCATTGTGGGATTCGATGAGGCCGAGACTCCGCTCTTTCAACTGGACCGGGAATTGGCGAAGAGCTTTCCCGACCTGGTGTTCTATCCGGAAATTGGAAACATCATCCGGGCTGACACTTTGCATCTGGTCATGGAGCATTACAAGCCCACGATTCTCTATCATGCGGCCGCCTACAAGCATGTTCCGATGATGGAGAAGCACGCCTTTGCGGCGATCGAAAACAATGTTTTCGGTACGTGGCAGGTGGCACGGTCGGCGACCCAGCATGGCGTGGAAGATTTTGTGATGATCTCCACCGATAAGGCGGTTCGGCCGACCAGTATGATGGGCGCCACGAAGCGCATAGCGGAGTTGGTGATTCGCTCGCTCCAGCAAGAGAGCGGCACAAAGTTTGTAGCGGTGCGTTTCGGCAACGTTCTCGGAAGCAATGGCAGCGTGGTTCCCATTTTCAAGGAACAGATTGCCGCGGGCGGTCCGGTGACTGTCACCGATCCTGAAATGTGCCGCTATTTTATGACCATTCCAGAAGCGGCTCAGCTCGTTCTGCAAGCCTTTTCGATTGGCAAGGGCGGCGAAATCTTCGTTCTGGATATGGGCGAGCCCGTGAAGATCGTGGATCTCGCCCGGAACCTGATTCTGCTGTCCGGGCTACAGCCCGGCCTGGACATAAAGATACAATTTACCGGCATGCGCCCGGGAGAGAAGCTGTTTGAGGAGTTGAGCCTGGAAACCGAGCATCTGCTCCCGACCAAGCACGCCAAGATCAGAAGCTATGTTTGCCCTTCGGTTCTTGGTCCGAAACAACTTCAATCGTGCCTGAGCGAGTTTCAACAAATTGTCGCGGAGCGCAATGTTTTTCGTCTTTTGCAGCGGCTGAAGGAGATCATTCCAGACTATAGTCCTGGCCCTGAACTTCAGGAAGCCGCCTTGTCAGCCGCGCCGGACCATGCTGGACGAGCGAAGATTCAGCAGAGGATCGACGGCCATGCAGCGAAGCTATATGAGTCAGTAACCGGGATGAACTAAACCACCCAACCACGTGTTGTTGAATTCATGCGGCGGGCGCCAAATCCGGCCTTTTCGGCCTGGCGCACTGCGAAACCGGGTCGCGACAAACGCAATCATGCGGCCGCAAGCTGGACCGGAGTTGCAGAACGCGCAAGTTTGTAGCGAGCCGGGGTGTTTTGTCGAAGCTCGTGAGACCACGAAACGTAAACTCTTTTATGAATTGACTCCGCGGCCTCTTGAACGAAGAGGTGCCGTGTTTCCAAGGACACAAATTGAGTAATTACGAAAATCCCCAAGTACGAAGCGAGACGCAGACAGGGGCCTCGGGGCCGTTGCTTCCTCATCAGACAGACAACGCTTTCGGCCTGCGAAACTTCATGCGGGTGATGACAAGGCGCCGCAAATGGATTGTGGCGTCGGTGATAGCGGGAGCGATCCTGGCCATGATCGTGACCATGGTGATGAAGCCGACCTATGAGGCGACGACGACCATCGAACTGAACAAGGGCGGCGCCGGTTCCATGGACGTCGGACTCGGGGATGTGTTGTCACAGGGGTTGGGCGGAGGCACGGAAGCTCTTCTGACGGATCTGCAGACCGAGACGACAATCCTGGAAGGCGACACGCTGGCTCTTTCCGTGATTCAGAAGCTCAACATGGCCTCGCAGCCGGAATACGCAGCCCACGGCCGAACCATCAAGAACGAGGCATCCGAGCAGGGATTGCCGCTTGAGCAATCGCCGCGGACTCGGACCAGACTGTTGAGAATTTTCAAGAAACATGTGAAAGTGGCGCCGGTCCATGGAACCCGCCTGATTCGAGTCTCCTTCGAGAGTCACGACCCGAAAGAGGCGGCGATGGTTGCCAATGCGATGATCGACAGCTACAAGGCCCAGTACCTCAAGTCCCATTACGATGCGACAAGCGAGGCGTCCGACTGGTTGACGAAGCAATTGTCCGATCTGAAGGCGAACGTCGAAGATTCAGAGAAGAAGCTTGCGGACTTTGAAAAAGAGACCGGAATTATCAGCCTGAACATGATGGGGCCGACAGGCGGCGCCTCGGACGGCAATAACGGCGGCGTGCATAGCGTGGTTATTGAGAAACTCGACGCGCTGAATAACGAGTTGACCACGGCCGAGGCGAACCGCATTGAGAAAGAGGCGATCTATCGCCTTGCGCAATCCAACAATGGCGATGCGCTGCTGGCTCTGGCCAGCAATCCCCAGGGCCTGCCGGGGAACTCGATGGTGGTGTCGCAGGGCGGACTCACGGCTCTTCAGCAACTGCGTCAGCAGCAGAATACGCTGAAGATGAATCTCGCCCAGGCTTCCGCAACGTACGGGGCGAACAACCGGCACTTGAAAGATATCCAGACACAGATAAGCGAGGCGAACGAACAAATCCAGCAGGAAATGCAGAATATTACCAAGCTCGCCCATGCGGATTTGCAGTTGGCGCAGCGGACCGAAGGCCAGCTTCGCCAGCAGTTCAACGAGCAGCAGGCGGCGGCAAGCAAGCTCAATGAGAAGACGGTTCAGTTCGCGGTCTTGAGCCAGGAGGCCTACTCGCGCAAGAGCCTTTATGAGGACCTCTACACAAAGCTGCAGGAAGCGAACGTATCGGCGGGAATCAAGGCCACGAATATTACCATCGTGGATCCGGCGCGATCCCAATCCATCCCCATCCGCCCCAAGCGCGTGCCCAATCTGGAGGTTGGACTGGTCCTGGGCCTGCTGGCTGGTCTCATTCTGGCCTTCACGGTCGATCGGCTCGACAGGACGGTGATCAACCCTCTCGAAGTGGAAGAGATCACCGGGATGCCGGTGATCGGAATCATTCCGACATTCGGGGATACGGCCAAGGCTTATGGCTTTCAGGCGTACGGGACACGACGGGTTCACCGGGAAAAAACGCGGCGCAGGTCCGTCGATGACAATTCCTCGGCTTCGCAGCCCATCTGGATGCTGGACCACCCCGAATCTGTGGCCGCTGAAGCGTTCCGGTCGCTGCGCACAGCAATTCTGCTGGCCCGCGCCGGAGGCGGGCTGAAAATCATTCTGGTCACCAGTTGTATTCCCGGAGAAGGGAAGAGCACTGTGACCGGCAATCTTGCCATTTCGTTTGCCCAGCACGGCAAGAAGGTCATCATCGTCGAAGCCGATATGCGCCGCCCCACCATGAGGCACGTGATGGATGTTTCCAATGAGGCCGGGCTCAGCAACGTGCTGGCCGGCACGCTCACTCTGGATGAAGCCATTCTTCGCGGTGTCCACGTGCCCACGCTGGATATTCTTCCGGCGGGCCCGCGTCCTCCACTGCCATCGGAGATACTCGGTTCGACAGCCTTCGACGATATGCTGGCAGAACTCAAGTCGCGCTACGACCTGGTCCTGCTCGATAGTCCTCCGGCGCTGCTGTTGACGGATGCTGTTTCCATCGCATCCAAGACTGACGCCACCGTTTGGGTATCTCGCGCCGGTGTTGTGACACGGCCGCAACTGGCCCGCGCCGCGCAACTGATCGAGCGCAATGGAATGCCGGTCATTGGATTCATCATGAATCACATGGACAAGACCTTGGACCCATATGGCTACGGCTATGGCTATGGCTACGGTTACGACTACAAGAGCTATGGATCCTACTACGGGGAGAAGGACTCAAATGACGCATAGACAACTCCAGGCATTGCTTGTGACCGCCGTGCTTCTTTTCCCGATGACCGAAGCAGCCGTCGCGCAGGTTGATTTGCAGCAAAAAATTGGCGCGCTGCCGGGAGCGCCCACAAGCCGGCCCCAGTCGGATGCTGCCGCCGCGATGCGCAGCTCCGGCCTGGCTTTGGTGCCCGAGGATTTTGCCCTGTTGAAGCTGGCTCCCGGATTTCTCGTGGGCTTGAACGTTCTCGACGATCCGGACTTCACGGGCAGTTTTCGTATTGACCAGCAAGGCGATCTTGCGCTTCCCATCCTGGGCGTGGTGCACGTTGCCGGGGAAACCGCTTCAGAAGCAAGACTCCAGATCCAGAAGCGGCTTCTCGACGGACAGATCCTGAAAGATCCTCAGGTCGATCTGAGCGTGCTGGAATACACGGTTCCCGAAGTAACGGTTGTGGGAGAAGTGGGCATTCCGGGCAAATACCCATTGCTCGTTCCGCGCAGGCTGGTGGACGTTCTGGTGCTTGCCGGGGGAACGACCTTGCTGGCCGGCAACGAAGTTGAAATCTCGCGCGGCAAAGAGGGTGGCGAATCGCTTCTGGTCCACTACTCGAAGGCCACGGACCCCAAGACGATCGAGGATGTGCTGGTGAATCCCGGCGATACGGTGCATGTAAAACGGGCCGGCATTGTCTACGTTCTGGGAGCGGTGAACAAGCCTGGCGGGTATGTGATGCAGGAAGATGGCACGATCAGCCTGCTGCAAGCGATCTCCCTGGCCAACGGAACCATGTTCACAGCATCGTCCGCCATGGTCCACATCCTGCGAAAGAATCCGGATGGCACCGAAGCGGACATTGCGCTGCCTTACGACAAGATATCGAAGGGGAAAATTGCCGACGTTCAACTGCACGCCACCGATGTGCTGTACGTGCCCACGAACAAGGTCAAATCCTTCGTCATGAACACTCAGTCGATTTTGGCCACCGTAGCTTCATCGTCCATTTACGCCGGGATCATTCGCTGACCGTTGACCTGCGGAATTTCAGGAAATCGTATGGTCTTCGCATCGATGTTCAAGGCTGCCGGGTCTTGGGGTCGCGACGGCTTGCGCGCTGGTTTTATCGGGATTACGGCAGCCTGCGGAGCGGAAACGGGTGATAGTGACTAAGGCAAAGCATGAGTTGGCGCGTGATTCCGAGTTGAAGACGGGCCGCGCCAGGCATGCAAGTTCTCATGCTCTTCGCGCCGGGTTGTTCAAGAACAGCGCCGTGATGATGGCGTGCAGAGTCAGCGCCATGCTGGTTTCGCTGGTCACGGTTCCGTTTGTGATCGGCAAACTGGGGCTGTTCGGATACGGCAGTTGGGAAGTTCTGCTTTCGGTCTCAACCATCACCACAATTTTTCAGAACGCGGTAGGCGGCACGCTGCTCTGGCGTGTGTCTTCAGCCTTTGGCGAAGGCAACGAGAGCGAAGTGAGGCGGCTTCCCCGCCTTGGAATTGCCGTTACCCTGTTGATGTTCTCCGTCTCGTTTCCGCTGGTCCTGATCTTCAGGAACTTTCTGGTGCGGTTGTTCCACATCCCTCTGGAACTGCATCAAAGCGCCATGGTCATTCTTCCCTGCATCGTCGGCGTAGCCGTTCTGGGCGGAATCAACGAGTCGCTTGCCGCCGTTTTGCGCGGCAGCCAGGAAGCTGGTTACGCTGCCGTTGTGCAGACAATTGCCGGCTTTCTGAATGCCGGGATTCTCCTTACCTGCCTTTGGCGAGGCGCGGGTTTGTGGAGCCTGCTTGCCGGCTACGTTGCGGCGGCCCTGGCCACCGGAGTGGGATATTATCTGCGCGCATCGTCTCTCTATGGCTGGTTTGATATCCGGCCCAAGCTGCCAACCCATGAGGATATCCGAGCGACGCGCCGCTACATCGGCCTTCTCTCCGTTGGTTCTTTCTCCGTCCTGCTGCGCGGCGAGACGGACAAGCTGGTGCTCGCGGGCTTTGCGTCTCCCGGCTGGGTGGGCGTTTACGCGATTGCCGCCAGAATGTCTTCCCTGGTCATGGAATCGAGTAACTTCTTCTATACGCCGACGATTGCCGCAACCGGCGCAATGAATGGCCGCGGCGACTGGGAGGGCGTAAAGAGCCTCTATGTAACCATGGCGGCTGTCTTTCCCGTAGCGGCTGGACTCGTCAGCGTGCTTGTCCTTTCCCTCTATGACCGCCTGACAGTTGCCTGGCTGGGAAGAAGCGTGCCGGGGATCGCTTCCCTCCTGTTTCTGGTTGTCGCGGGCAATACCGTTGCCGTCATCCTGACTGGATCGGGAACCTCCATCTGCAAGGGGCTTGGCAAGCTGGAGATAGAAACGACCTACGTAATTGTCAGCCTCATTCTGAACATCGTTCTTACCGTTACGCTCGTGTTGACGGTGGGAGCCATCGGCACGGTGATCGCTTCTACGGTCTCATGGGCAGTCGGGGCGGTTCTTTTCATCATTCTGTTGCATCGCAATTTTGACCTGCCCACCAGGGGAACCTACCGCAGCATCGGAGCCTTGCTGTACGTTGCGGCCATTGTGGCCATGGCGAGAGTCCTGATTCCAGCCTACGGAGCCGACACAGACCGGCTGCGCGCGATTTTGTCCGGGTTGAAGTTCGGGGTGCCCATCGGGTTCATCTTCATCTTCCCCTTCATCTTGTTAAACGCAAGCGCCATAAGAAACAGGGTGCGTTCATTGATGCTCCGGAGTGAAAACGGAGAATAACAAAGGTGAAGTTGTTCAAGGGATCACAAATGAGTAATCGTCAAAAATCTGCTGGTGAGCGCTATTTAGGCCCTCTCTACGGAGGAATAGCGCCATGTTGACACTTGTTGTTGTCCTTTTGATCGCCTTAATAACATGGCTCTTCAATCGCCATGGCAGGCTCGCGGTTGCTCATCCTGGCACATGGTTTGCTGCTGCTTGGATACTTTCCATCCTCAGCTACGCTGTTTTGGATTACGCGGACGCTGTGCCCGTCCATGACGATGTTTTGTTAATGAGACTCTGGATGTACGTAATTTATACGACAGGGCTATTCTTTGCCTGCTCATTGTTGTACGTCCCTCCATATAAAGGGCTTTTTGCGAGACCGAGAGAGTTTTGGCCGCCAAAAACGTGGGAAGATTTTGAGTTGCCGATGCTTGGATCGGCGTTTATCGGATTCGCCGGATCTCTTGCCAATGTTATTCTTCTGGGGCACGGATTCGTCTATTCGGATGCCACGCGACAGGCTTGGATTGCAAGCATCCCGTTGGTTACGGCGCGCACGTGGTATTTCTATATAGCGACCTATCCGGCGTCGTTCGTCGTAGGAACCCGCGTAAGTTCCTTTCTGCTTACCGGTAGAAAGCTGAACATCGCTCTAATTGCATCGATATTCATGACATTTGGCGCAGGTTTCCTCTGGATGATTGGTACGGGCGGGCGCCAAGCCTTTGGTATCCAAATTCTTTATTTTCTAACCGGAGCGGCCTTCGGGTGGGCAAAGATAGAAATCGGGGCCGGTAGGCGATTGTTAAGGAAGATCGTTTTAGCATTAGCTTCCATGATTGCAGTTTGCGCAGCGTTTGCGTTTGTAATTAATGTGACAGGCAGCATTCGGGCTCGTGACAATGGTTTACAGGAATCGAAACTGGCCGGACTTGGCGGTATCGGATGGGGCGGTCAGTTCTTTGAGTATATGGGCCAACCTATTGCTACATTTCAAGCCTACGGCGACCCGATGCGACGCGATCTTTCAGAAACTGGCCCAGTCACCTTCAGCGCTCTTCACGACTTCGGCATTGGCTGGCTTTTTGGTTGGCGTCGGCCCGGCACCTTGGACACGAATCCAGAACGCGCTCTTGTGGGAACTAGCTTTGCGTTCGCGACAGGGACAAGGAACATTTTTTATGACTTTGAGGCCGATTTCGGCTTTGGCGGGGAACTGGCGGTACTGGTGCTTTTGGTCGCTCTCTCGCAAATATCGTTTTCTGTCTTTGTTCGTGGAAATGAGACTGCACTGACGGGTTTTATACCCTTGACTTCTCTCCTTATGTTCTGGGGGTATAGCCATCAATTCTCTCTATACATCTATGGAGATTTGAAGTGGCAAGTCCTCGCTTTTGTGCTTTGGGACTTGGCGGTCTATCTCCTTATGCCCTATATCCTCGGCAGAACGCAAATAATGCGCATCAGAACAGGTTTTCAAAAGCGGCTGGATTCGTGAGGGATGCGGTGCTGCAAGAGTCTTCTTTCATCGATACCTACCCGCGGGTTTTGATCGTCAATGGCGATCGAATAGCGACAGCGGGCGCAATGGGCATTACCCTGAACAACCTGTTCGCCGGATGGCCGTCTGACAGGTTGGTTCAGATTTTTACATCCGCGCTACCGAGCCCACGGCGAAGCGATTTCGAATACCGGTTGCGGCCGCTGGAGCGGCGAGGGCTGAGCCTGTTACGAGCCGGGAATATCGCTTCACGCGAGGCTCGACCGGCCGGGATATGTGCCTCGACGAATACACCGGGAGAGCGTCCGAAGCCTATTTCCGATTTTCTGCGCTCGGAGTTGCGCAATTGGCTGGATTTGTTGCCATACCAATTGCCAGGCGATGTGGAGAAGGCTTTAGTAGACTTTCGGCCGAACCTTGTTTACGCATGTCTCGGCAAGATTCAGATTTCCAATCTCGCCCTGCATTGCGCCAAACTTTGCAACGTCCCTATTGTCCCCCATTTCATGGATGACTGGATGTCGACCGAATATGCCGATAGGCCCGATATGGTCATCCAACGGCGTGTTCTTCTGCGCACGGCTCATAAAGTTCTGGATAGCGCTCCGTTTGGTATTGCCATATCGGATTTGATGGCTGAAGAATACTCGGCGACTTATGGAATACCTTTCCATAGCTTCGTGAATTGCGCACACGTGCCGGAACGAGCAGAACCAGAGGCACCTTTCGATAGAGAGGGAGGACCGCGCCTGATCTATGTCGGCAGGCTCCATCTTGGCCGGTGGCGTCCGCTAAAGGATATCGGGGACGCTTTGGCCTCTCTCAATAGGGAGGGAACTGCGGGGAAGCTATATGTATATGCTCCGAAATTCGATATTGCCAAATATGGGCAAAGACTTATGGGGCCTGGGATAGAGGTTGCCGGTTCTATCACTCCAGATCAAGTCGCGGGAGTTCTTGCCGGAGGGCAGGTGCTGGTGCATGTCGAGTCTTTCGAGCCGACAATTCGCCGCTATACACGGTTATCTCTATCTACAAAGATTCCGCAGTATGCGGCGATAGGGAGGCCAATCTTTTGCTATGGGCCGGGTGAGGTCGCATCCCTTCGCTTTGTTGAGAAATACGAATGCGGGCTCGTGGTGGGCAGTCGGGAGCGCTCTGAACTGATTTCAGCTCTGCGCACGATCATTGTGGATGGAGAAATGAGGCACCGGTTCGGAGTGAAAGCGCACGAAACTGCACTGCTCATGTTTGATGAAGTGAACGTAAGAGAGCGATTTCGGAATACGCTATCTGGAGCGGCTTCTATAACACATTAAAAGAACTGCTTTGTGTACATTAAATGGTGCGATCAGCGACTGCACGTCGTAAGAGGACGTTATGTAGGCTTACATCGCTCTACATTCGACATCAGGTTGCGAGAATATACAACCAGCAATGAAATAGGGGAGTCGTATGCGAGTCGTCCATTTGTTTCGCGGACATCATGCCTATCTGGCCAAGCTGATTAACAGCGAAGTTGAGGACGCGGAAGTGCATGTCGTGGTGTCCAGGCGCGACGTGCCGCTGCTGAAAGCTCTCAAGCCGAGTGTGCACGTGCACTACACGGAAATGCCCCGGGTGCGGAGCCCGCTGAATGCTGTTCGCTTGCCGGCGCTCTGGTCGTTGTTCCGGGAGATCAAACCGGACATATTGCATTTGCAGAGCGGGGTTGTTTGGGAATACGCGCTGGCCTTGGTGCAGCGCCGTTGTCCCGTGATCATGACCGTGCACGACGTCCGTAACCATCCCAGCTGGGGCGGGCGGTTTTGGACACCGGAGTTCGTTAACGCATATGGAATGAAATCGGTTGACGGGCTGATTGTGCATGGAAACGCTTGCAGGGATTTGTTGTTGAAACTATACAGTCACAGGATAGATTCGTCGCGCGTCTATAGCGTCGATCACGGCGTCATTGACTGCTTCGGCAGAGGAGCGGCGCGATCCGAGGTGCCACAGGGAGGGGGCCATGTCTTGTTTTTTGGTCACATCGACAAATACAAGGGCCTCGAATATCTGATGGAAGCCGAACCAATTTTGCGCTCCCTGGTTCCGGGGGTATCAATTATTGTAGCTGGAGATACAACCCATCCTGACTATTATCGAAATCTAGCAAAAGGCGCTTCCAGTGTGACCATGCGCCTCGGATTTCAGGATGATGAGAGCGTCGAACGCCTGTTCCGCTGGGCGGATGTTGTCGTTCTCCCGTATATTGAGGCATCGCAAAGCGGCGTGCTTCAGGTCGCAGTTGCTTTCGGTGTCCCTCCGGTGGTGAGCAAGGTCGGCGGGCTTCCAGATGTCATCAGTGATCGGGTGAACGGTGTACTCGTCGAACCGCGGGATCCGCTGGCTCTTGCCACTGCGATACAGGAACTCCTCACGAACCGTGAGTTACGAGATCGCGTCATAGGTAACCTCCAAATTGACCGTGAGGGCCGCTTTTCCTGGTCGCGCATCGCCGCACGCACGCTTGATATCTATCGTGAAGTCATTGCTCGTTTCTGAAGGAATGGCATCCAGTATGGGCTTCCTGCTTTGTTAACCCAGCTCAACAGCATGAACTTCCTGGCGGGGATGCGGAAGGAGATTATAAGTGAATGTAGGCTTGGTTACACGCTTCGTCTCGTACAGCGGCGGAGGAGTTTCCGAGGTCGTCCACCATTTGGCTACGGGGCTGGCGAATGTCCCGCAGACGAGGGTCGAAGTGTACAGCGTGGCAACCGAGGGCATTCCGGAAGATTTGAGTGACTCGGCAAACCCGTCTCTGCATACATTCAAGCCGCTGGGGCCGAGGGTTTTTGGCTACACTCCGGGCATGAGCGGATCGCTGCAAGCCGCACCGCTGGATATCGTGCATGCGCACGGCTTCTGGACTTATTCGTCAACCGCTTGCCGCCGCTGGTCCCATCAAACTGGGAAGCCGTATATCCTTAGCCCGCATGGAACGCTTGACTCTTGGGCTCTGCGAAATTCAGGCTGGAAGAAACGCATAGCGGCTTGGGCATATGAGCGCAGAAACCTGGAGAATGCCGCCTGCCTGCACGCTCTGAATGTATCTGAAGCCGAGGCGATGAGAGCCTACGGGCTGCATAACCCGATTGCAGTGGTGCCCAACGGAGTTATCCTGCCGGCCACTGCCGGCGCTTGCGATGCGGCGCCTTGGGAAGGGCGCATAGAGGAGGGGAAGAAGGTCCTCTTGTTTCTGGGTCGTCTTCACCCGCAGAAAGGTCTTCCCAACCTGCTGCGCGCCTGGCGGAAGATTCATTCTGCGCCTGAAGCGAAATGCTGGCAGTTGGCCATTGCTGGCTGGAATCAGGGCCGGCACGAACAGGATCTCCACATTCTGACGCAGGAATTGGGAATTCAGGACACAGTGACTTTTATTGGATCGCAGTTTGGAGCAGCGAAGGAAGCCGCGTTACGATGCGCTTCCGCCTTCATTCTTCCGTCGCTTAGTGAAGGCATGCCGCTGGCGGTTCTGGAAGCGTGGGCTTCAAATTTGCCGGTACTTATGACACCGCAATGCAATCTTCCCGTGGGTTTTTCCGCTGGAGCGGCAATTCAAATCACGCACAGCGAAGAGGGCATAGAAACAGGATTATCACAGCTTTTGGCGATGAGTAACATGGAGCTCAGGCAGATGGGCGAGCGCGGCCGGACGCTGGTGGAACAGGAATTTACCTGGCCGAAAGTCGCGCGGCAGATGGCAGAGTTATATCGATGGGTATTGGGCGGCGGGCCAGCGCCGAGTTTCATCCTTCAGGCATAAAGAACACGCCTGAGGTATGCAGCTATTACGGATTCCAGTTATGTATGCGCCCATGCAGGCTGCGCAGAGCGCTCACTGAGGAGAGAATATGGCCGACAAGACGAACTCAAGCATATTTGAAGGAAGAACCCTTCTTATTACCGGAGGCACGGGTACTTTTGGCAACGCTGTTGTGGACATGGCCAGCAAAGTCGGGTTTGGCGAGATCCGGATCTTCAGCCGGGACGAGAAGAAGCAGGACGACATGCGGGCGCGCCTGAGAAACGCTGCCGTGAAGTTTTACATCGGCGACGTGCGGAACTATGACAGCGTTCTGCAGGCCATGCACGGTGTCGACTTCGTGTTCCACGCGGCTGCACTGAAGCAGGTTCCTTCGTGTGAGTTTTTTCCCATAGAAGCGGTGCAAACAAACACCCTGGGCGCAGAAAACGTGATGAAAGCGGCGCTTGCATCCAGTGTTGGCAAGGTGATTGTACTGAGCACTGACAAGGCGGTGTATCCAATCAATGCCATGGGAATGTCGAAGGCGTTGATGGAGAAGTGCATGGTGGCCAAGGCGCGGATGTTCGGGGATAGTTCCACGATTTTTTGCGGCACACGATATGGGAATGTAATGGCTTCCCGGGGTTCGGTGATTCCACTGTTCCTGCGGCAAATTCAATCGGGTAAGCCGCTGACGGTGACAGATCCGAATATGACGCGCTTCATGATGACGATCGATGGAGCGGTGGATCTCGTTCTTTACGCCTTTACGCACGGCGCACCCGGAGATATCTTCGTTCAGAAAGCTCCGTCTGCCACCATCGGCGTTTTGGCTGAAGCTCTGCTCAAGCTCTTGGATGCGCAGAATGAGGTTCGAGTTATTGGTACGCGGCACGGTGAAAAACTTTATGAGACGCTCCTGAATCGCGAGGAGATGGCCGTAGCGGAGGACCTTGGCGATTACTACCGCGTGCCGGCCGATGGCCGGGATCTGAACTATTCGAATTTTTTCAGTGAAGGCCAAACTGTTGTTTCAGAAGCTCTGGATTACAACTCCCACAACGCCGCGTTGCTGGATGTTAACGCGATGATGACAATGCTTCAAAAGTTGCCGTGCGTTCGAGATGCCATGCAGGGCAAGGTGGTGCTGGCGTGACAAAAATTCTCATCACCGGCGGGCGGGGGTTTCTTGGGCGCAACCTAGCTGCCCACCTAGCGGAGCGGAAAGACTGCCAGACCACGATCTTCGATCGCGAGGATTCTCTCGAGAACCTGAAGATGTGGCTGCTCGATGCAGATCTAATTTTCCATCTCGCCGGGGTCAACCGTCCGATGGATCCGCTCGATTTTGAGACTGGAAACACAGGGTTGACGGAGCAAATATGCGCATTCCTGCTGGAGAACCATCGTTCCCCGAAGGTGGTTTTCAGTTCTTCAATCCAGGCGGAGTTGGATAATCCGTACGGAGTGAGCAAGGCAAAGGCAGAGAAGGCGCTACGGCAATTTGCCCTGGAAACCGGGGCTTGTGTGCGAATTTACCGATTGAAGAATCTGTTCGGAAAGTGGTGCCGTCCCAACTATAACTCGGTAACCGCAACCTTTTGCCACAACATTGCGAATGAGTTGCCAATTGTCGTTTCCGACCCGGCGCATGATGTCGAGTTGAGTTACGTGGGCGATGTAGTCGCGGAATTCCTGGCCGAGATAGACGGGACGCAGATGACGGGCGAGGCTGGGGACGTGATTCCAAACTACCGTCTTCAGCTTGGCGATCTTGCGGGAAGAATCCAGGCCTTTCACGACATGAGGTCCACGCTGGCACTGCCGGATTTTGCCGACTGGTTCAATCGCGCGCTCTATGCGACGTATCTTTCCTATGTACCCACCGGTGGGTTGCAGCATAACCTTGACATCAAGTCTGACGCTCGCGGAAGTCTCGCTGAATTCATTAAAGGAATTCATTTTGGACAGATATTCGTATCAAGAACCAAGCCTGGTATTACACGCGGTAATCACTATCACCATACGAAGACTGAAAAATTCTTCGTTGTAGAAGGTAATGGCTTGATACGGATGAGGGCGATTGACGGCGGTCCAGTGAAGGAGTATTCCGTTACCGGGTGTGACTACCGAGTGATTGACATTCCGCCAGGACATACGCACTCAATCACCAACGTGGGCACGGGAGAGATGGTGACCTTGTTCTGGTCGAGCGAAATGTTTAATCCGGATCAGACGGATACTTATTTCCTCCCTGTTGATTCTGAGACGCAAGGCAAGTGATTCTTCATTGGAGAGCGAATGAAAGTTGCAACGATTCTTGGTACGCGCCCAGAGATCATTCGTTTATCGCGGGTGATCGCTGCGCTGGACAGTTATACGGAACACGTGCTGATTCACACTGGACAGAATTACGACTATGAATTGAACCAGGTGTTCTTTGACGATCTGGAGGTGCGCCGGCCCGATTACTTTTTACAAACGGCTGGGAAGAGTGCAGCCGAGACGATCGGGTTCGTGATTTCGAAATCCAGTGAAGTACTCGCCGAAGTGCGCCCGGATGCGGTGCTGGTCCTGGGCGACACGAACAGTTGTCTGGCGGCATTGTCTGCCAAGCGACTGAAGATACCCGTCTTCCACATGGAAGCGGGGAACAGATGTTTTGACGAGCGGGTTCCCGAGGAGATTAACCGCAAGATCGTCGACCACATTAGCGATATAAACCTTCCCTACAGCGATATCTCCCGCGATTACCTGCTGCGGGAAGGGATCGCGCCCGACCGGGTTATCAAGACTGGGAGCCCAATGTTTGAAGTGCTGACGCACTATCGCCAGAAGATTGATCGCTCGGATGCGCTGGCGCGTCTCGGCTTGACCGAGGACAGATACTTCATGGTGAGTGCGCATCGCGAGGAAAACATAGACTCTCCGAGGCAGTTTCAAAATCTGGTGAGCGTGCTGGAGGGCGTAGCTTCAAAGTATCAGATTCCCGTAGTCGTGTCCGTGCATCCGCGGACACAGAAGAGGATTGATGCAGAGGGCGTGAAGTTCTCTGAGAATATCCGGCTGCTGAAAGCCATGGGTCTATCCGACTATGTCCACCTGATGATGAAGGCCCGGGCAACACTTTCAGATAGCGGCACAATCACTGAGGAATCGTCGATTCTCAACTTTCGCGCATTGAACATTCGCGAGGCTCATGAGCGCCCGGAGGGCATGGAAGAGGGCGCGGTGATGATGACCGGCTTGAATCCGGAACGTGTTTTCGAGGCGCTGAAGATATTGGAGTCGCAGCCATGCGGGGAACGTCGAGCGCTAAGGATCGTGCCGGATTACAACGTCCCCAATGTCTCGGAAAAAGTTGTGCGAATTATTCTAAGCTACACGGATTACGTGCGCAGAGTGGTTTGGCGCGAATATGCGAGTGCATGATTCGTTCACGCGTTGTTGCGGCGACAGCACAGCTAATTGTTATTGCCATCTCACTTTTCGGATTAAGGCCAAACAATGAAAATCCTGTTACTTAGCCAAGTGTTCTATCCAGATGTGGTTGCCGTAGCGCAACACACTGCGGACCTTGGTGTCGCTCTCAGTGTGGCTGGCCATGAGGTTACGGTTCTGTGCAGCAGTCGGGGCTACGATAATCCTGCGACCAAGTTTTTACCGACTGAGACATGGAAAGGGATTCGCATTCGGCGTGTGCCGGTGTGGGGCCTGGGAAAGAAGTCGAAGATCCGGCGCATTGTGAGTTTTGCGTCCTTCTTCCTTTCAAGTGCTACTGCATTGATTCTTATGCAACGACAGGATGTAGTAGTTGTGGCGCCACCGCCACCATTGCTGTCGGCCATGGCTGCGCTCTTCGTTCGAATCCGGGGCGGGCGGCTGCTGTATTGGAATATGGACCTGAATCCGGATGAGGCTATAGCTGCTGGATGGATGAAGCCAGATTCATTTGCAGCGCGTATTTTAGGCGCAGCATTGCGATATAGCCTGCGCATGTCATCAAACATCGTGGTTCTTGATCGCTTCATGAAGGAACGGATTGTTGCCAAGAACGTTCCAGAAAACAAGGTGCATATCATTCCAGTGTGGTCTCACGATCAAGCGATTTGCTACGATCCTGAGGGCCGGGAGTCGTTTCGCAGGAAGCTGGGCGTGGAGGAGAAATTCGTTGTAATGTACTCTGGCAATCACAGCCCCCTGCACCCGCTCGATACTGTCCTGCAGGCTGCACTGCGGCTTCAGGACAACCCCGCGATCGCGTTTGTGTTTGTAGGAGGGGGCAGCGAGTTCCTTCGCGTGAAGGCTTTCGCGCGGGACTTCAATTTGCGCAATGTGGTGTGCTCCTCGTATCAGCCTCTGGAACACCTTGCTGGCTCCCTGTCCGCTGCGGATCTGCAAGTGGTGATTATGGGAGATTCGTTCGTTGGCATTGTGCACCCGTGCAAGATATACAACATGCTGGCTGTGGGCGCTCCGTTCCTCTACATCGGTCCAGCAGAAAGCCATATTACAGATTTAGAGCAGTACCCTGGAATCGCGCGGATGGGTCGATTCGTTCGCCATGGAGATGTGGATCAGGTCGTGGACTTCATTGCGCAGTTGGCTTCAGATTCCGAGAGTGGCGCATCTTCGCGCCCATGCCGTCCTGCTGAACTCGATCGCTTTTCTCAAGAAACACTGCTGCCTTCTCTGGTTGAACTCATAGAAAAGACGGGTAACTCACAATAGGGTGCGCGCATGGTGGCGATGCAGAATAGAACGATTGCAGTGACGGGAGCTACCGGCCTAATTGGATCGCATCTGCTTCCGGTGCTTCTTGGCAAGGGCTATCAGTTGCGCGTTCTCAGTCGGCATGTCCAGAAGGACAGGCCTGGCATTACTCAAATTCAAGGCGATATAAGATGCGCCAGTGCCGTGCGCAACATGATGCGGGGAAGTGACGCGGTCATTCACTTGGCGGGCGTTGCCCATGCTTCTCTGCGCTCTCAAAAGGAGATCGAGGAGGCTGAGCAGATCAATGTGGGCGGAACGCGGAGCGTCCTCGCCGCAGCGGAGAATGCCGGCGTGGAGCGTATCCTTCTGGTGTCCAGTGCTCATGTATACGCCGGACAGGAGGGAACTGAACTAGATGAACAGAGTCCCACAGCGTGCGATTCGTTTTATTCGCGAACCAAGTTGATTGTGGAACAGGCCGCGCTAGAAGCGGCAAGCGCAAATCGCCTGGCAGCGGTCATCGTCCGTCCGTGCCTGACATATGGTCCTGGTGTGCGCTTCAACCTTGAGTCGCTGATGCGTGCCATTCAAGGCCATTATTACTTTCACATTCGCGGGGAAAATCCCATGCGCAGCTTTCTGTCCGCAGGCAATGCTGCGAAAGCGATCACTCATCTGTTGCAAAGTGGAGAGAATGGCAGGATTTACAATCTTGCCGATCAGACCCCAATGCCGCTGGTTGAGTTTGTGAATTCACTTGCCGATCTGATGCATGTGTCTCGCCCCATACACCTGCCTCTGTTTGCGATACGCGCTGCAATTGTCGGAGCCGCTCCGTTGCAGCGGATGGGACTTCGCTTGCCCGTGAGTCAGGAAGCATTGCGAAAACTTACAACATCATTTTCCCTGGATGTTAAGGCGCTTGCCTCTACGGGTTTTCAGTGGCTGGATGATGGGCTGGCAACCAGGAAGAGGATGGTGGATGTGTATCTCGCGTCGCGTGAGCATGGCCCGGTAACTTGAAGGAGTTACGATTCTCGCCTCTGTTACACGGTCAGAACCCCTTGGCAAAAGACGAGTAGAGGTATTTGAGAGAAACGATGCACTTCTATAAGCGCGTTTTAGACATCGCATTTTCATTGCTATTCATGCTCCTGCTGTCGCCCTTGTTTGTTATTCTTGCGCTGCTCATTAAGGCGACTTCCAGGGGACCGGCACTTTACTGGTCTGATCGGGTGGGAAGCGAGAACCGGATATTCCGGATGCCGAAGTTTCGCAGCATGCGCATCGACGCTCCGCAGGTCGCGACTCACCTTTTGTTGAATCCGGACGAATTTCTTACTCCCATTGGCGGTTTTCTGCGTAAGACGAGTTTGGACGAGTTACCACAGTTGTTCAGTATTTTTGTTGGCGACCTGAGCTTCGTGGGGCCGCGCCCTGCCTTGTTCAATCAGAAGGATCTGATTGCACTGCGTACGGAGCGGGGAATTCACCATCTGGTCCCTGGGCTGACCGGGTGGGCGCAGGTAAATGGCCGCGATGAGCTTCCCATCCCGGTAAAAGTGCAGTTCGACTTCGAATATCTGCAGCGACGGTCCCTTGCATTCGACCTGCGGATTCTCTTCATTACCGCCGTCAAGGTCATGCGCAGTGAGGGAGTACATCACTGAACATACGGCAAGAGGTTTATGATGAATTTGTTTCTATTGGCAAGGAGAATGTCACACTTGAAGTGGAACGCTCATTGGCGGATTTATGAGAAATTTGGGCGATGATGATCCTGGTGAATATCTGCACCGGAAAAGCAGGAGGTAAAGCATGTCCAGAGTCGTGTTGACCTATGGGACGTTCGATTTATTCCATGCCGGCCATTTGAAACTTCTGCAGCGGGCCAAGGGCCTGGGTGATCGGCTGCTTGTTGGCGTCTCGACGGATGAGTTCAACGCCGGCAAGGGAAAGAAGACGATCATAAATTTTGAAGATAGAATCGAAATTGTGCGGTCAATCCGCTACGTGGACGAGGCTTTCCCTGAATCGTCCTGGGAGCAGAAGCGTATTGACGTGAAAAAATACGATGTAAACGTTTTTGTGATGGGCGACGACTGGACAGGAAAGTTTGACTTCTTGAAAGATGTATGCGAGGTTGTTTATCTCCCAAGGACTAAGGGCATTTCAAGCAGCAGCCTTAAATCTCTGCTCAATAAGAGCGATGATTCGCGGATTCAAGAAATGAGAAAGGCATTGGAGACAATTTCCGAAGCGATCGAGCCGTTTCAATGAGCAATGGGCAGGTAATGCGTTTAAGGTTATGGGCTGTGAGCCAGATGCAGCGCTCGTCCGCGCTCCGCGCTTGCGTCGGCTTGCTCTACGGAGCTCTGCGTTTGGTCATCCCCACAAACCTGAAGCAGATCGGCTTCGTCAGCTCGCCGGATCTTTCAGACAATGCGCTGGCGCTATTTGAAAAGATTCTGGAATTGCCGCGGGAGCGCGAACTTCGCCTGGTGTGGCTCGTCAAGAGCTTATCCGCTTCCAAGAAGATTCTTCGCCGGGAGTTTCCCAACGCGGATCTGAAAAATGTATCGCTCATTACCAAGAACTCCCTTCGCGGCCTCATGGCTCTGCTGCGATGCCGCTATGTATTTGAAACGCACGGGATTTATGGGTTTGCGCACTTCGGCCGCCACCAGACGATCGTTAACCTGTGGCATGGCATGCCCATCAAGACCATTGGGGCGTTCGATAACAAAGTGCTGAACGATATACCGTTCATGCACTACTCGATTGCGACTTCAGAGTTTTTCGCGGGGATCATTGCAAAGACTTTCTATTTGGAGCCTGACTGCGTGTTTGTTACCGGGCTTCCGCGGAACGAATGGCTTTTTCAGCCTGAGGAGCGCTACTTTGCCCTTAAAGAGAATCGCGAGAAGTTGATCGTCTGGCTGCCGACTTATCGCGATTCGTACATCGGCGACATACGGCACGACAGCAGCGAAGGCGCTCCCGACCCGTTGGACGCCGGCACCTTGGCACAGTTGGACGAGATGCTCGATGGTGCGGGCGTGCTCCTTGTCATCAAGCTGCATCTGATGGATTTGAAGAACAAACAAAAATGGCCCGCATACAGGAATATCCGCATCTATACGGAGAGCAGGTTCCAGGCTGAAGGGTTGAACCTGTACAAGCTTCTCGCCTGCTCTGATGCCTTGGTGACGGACTTTTCTTCCTGTGCGATCGACTATCTCTTATTGAACCGTCCTATCGGCATTTTCGCTCCGGATAAGTCTTTCTATACGCGAGGCTTTATTCCGGGGGTCCTGGAGAAGTTCGAGACTGTGGGTCAGGAATTGAGGTCCATCGGCGAGTTAGGCGAGTTTATGAAGAGCCTGCCCCCTCCGATGAAGGTGACCCCGGATGCGGAAGACCTATGCAGAATGGACCTTCGCAATCCGTCGCAAGCCATTTTGCGAGCCATTGGCATTACGGATATTCTTTGACGCCCGGCGCCTGAGCATGGCTAGTCCTCAGTCAACGTGATTCTGTAATCAATTCAATTACCTGCGGGCGGGGACGCCCGCAGGACAGCCGGCCAGGAGGCCGGCGCTACACTTAGGCCATTACGAAATCACGCGCACACGGTACTAGGTTTCCGCAGGTCGCGTCTTCCAGGGTCCAGAATATTGGGACCTCTACCCCGCGGGCGAAGACCTGCCTGTGGAGAGCGCGGCTCTGGCATTCGAGGCGTAGCTCGCGCGCATTTGGAATCAACGAGAAAACAGCTTTGCCAGGAAGCCTTTTGGCGCGGTGTCGCCGAGAAACGTCTCGGGTTCCGGTTGCGGAGGAAGCGGCTCGCCATAAAACACGGCGCGTGGATTGTGGATGCAGAGACGGTCGGCGGTTTCCACTCCATATAACTTCGCAACCCTGGCATGGGCCTCGCGCAGGAGGAAAGGACGCGAGGTCAAGCTATGTGCGTCCGATGCGATTATGTGGATCCAGTCCTTTTCCAGCATGGTGTGGCAAATCGCCTCGGCGCGTTTGCCGAATCTCCCCAGGATGGAACCAGCAGTAAGCTGGATCAGGTAACCGCTGCGTAGCCATGGCTCCATCTCTTCGGGATGAACGGAAAGGATGGTATTGCGCTCCGGATGGGTAATGATGGGAACGATCCCTTTGACCTTCATCCTGAAAAACAAATCCGACATCTGATTGGGAACAAAGTGCTCCGGAAACTCGACAAGAAGGTATTGCTTGCCATTGATCGTGTACTTGGCGGGGTTGCGAAACTCATCCTCAATCATGTCGAAGGAGAGGTGAAAATCGGATCCCAGGCCCAGCGTCAGTTCGCTGCCGATGCAATCTGCTAGCGCTGCCAACTTCCCGGCATTTACGTCGGGGTCAAATGGGTATCGATCATTCGCGTGAGGAGTGCAGACAAGGTGAGTTATCCCGTTGTCTATTGCCGCCCGAGCCAAAGCGACCGAAGTTTCAAAGTCCTTCGGCCCGTCGTCGAGACCGTGCAAAATGTGGTTGTGAATGTCGATCATCTTGTCCGATTCTGAATCTACAGGCTATCATCGCCGGCGTCCCTGCGTGGGGGCGCCGGCGATTGCGTTTGTACGCCGACGGTGACAATCGCTTACGTTGAGGTTTGTGCCATCCCAGGTTAGGCGCAAAAACAAAGACGCGCCGAACCTGGGGCACCCGAACGTTGTCAGAGAATCAAACCCGGCTATGAACCAGGGGTGGTCTGTACCTGCTCGAATACGACTCGCTGCCCCTGCTTGCGTGCGCGCCAGATGTGGTTGCTGGCCAGAGGCTTCAGAGCGTGGCCGTTGCGCCACAGAAACGTTGGCTGGCCCGGATCGAACAGGGCATCGTAGCGATCCCCCATCCACTTCTGGCCGCGAATATAAACCTCGCCCAGCCCCGCGGCCGGAGCTACTGTCAGGTCTTCTCCGCCCCATGTCCGCAAGCCCGCAACTTCGGGAAACAGAAGAGTCTCCAGCGTGTCGTGACCCATGATGCGCACAGAGCCGATGGGATGTTCTCCCGGCGGATAGATTTTCGGATCGACGTTCTCAGGGAGCAAGGGCCCCAGGTTGGAGTTAATAGCTCGCGCAAGCCAGTCGAACCCCTCCTGGCCATGTCCGCTGCGGGCCAAACCCATGCCTACATAGCCGAAGACTCTCGGCCAGGCCGGACCGCGCCAATAGCCGCCCCATTTCGGCGTGTCGTAGGCCAGGGTCGGCAAAAGCGCCCCGTCAAACTTGGAGGGGTCCCTGAGCCGCTTCATCATGGCTTCAATGCGAGCCGGGTCCTTCTCAAAGTAGAGAAAGTAGTAGGCGTCCAGGTTTTCTCCCCGGGTCCATAGCTTTCCTGTCTTTACATCCATATCCCAATAGCGCTGGGTCTCCGGATCCCATAACTTGTCGCGCACAGCATTCAGGGCTGTCGAGTATTCCTGCTCCCAGGGGGAAGGGTTCTCGCCCTTGATGCGCGACAGATAGCTCATCTCCTGCAAGCTCCAAAGATTAAACACTTGCTCGTTGATGGCGCTGGTGGCGTCTCCCTTGAGATCGATGAACGGGGAGTCTTTGTCATCCCATCCGGTCTCGTAGGTGTGCATCCAGTCGATCAGATGGTCGTTGTTTTCGTCGCGCACCTTGAGCAGGTTTCGCTGGTAGGCGAGCAGGGCTTGCCACACGGTGCGGTCTCCGGCTGCGCCGCCGATCTTCTCGTCCAGAATGCTCGTGTCGCCAGTC
>Ga0181535_10001568_pt1 | contig 29633 bp, 26 predicted proteins | sample PEATcosm2014_Bin_44_FD_119774 | JGI IMG/M metagenome (GOLD analysis project Ga0181535, IMG submission 119774) | Peatland microbial communities from MTU Mesocosm Facility, Houghton, MI, USA - PEATcosm2014_Bin17_30_metaG | ecosystem: Environmental > Terrestrial > Soil > Wetlands > Peat | place... | reverse complement strand
CGGCTCTCGTTTCAGCGCCACCAGCTATATAGGGATAGATAGGAATGCGTACCGGGAAAGCGAGTCCATACTGTCTCCGCTGGGTTTCGAGTGGCGCCCCGATGCCAATCTTTATCTTGTGGCGTGGACACCGGAATTAGAACAGTTGCTGATAGAGCAGACCAGTTCCGAATTCCTCATCTATACCCGCAAACCATGCGACCCGTCGCAGCGTGACCGCTTCGAGAGCATCCAGTATTGGTACTGGGAACACTGGAAGTTCTTCCGCTCCGAGGTCAAAACAAGCATCGTTCAGGGCATTGCGGTCTTTCTGTCGCTCTTCGAAACGGACCCCGATGTGCGGCGCGTCTTCTGCCCGCCGAAGGAACTCTACGACGGAAAGCCATGCGCCGGCGATCCGCGCGGAATCGTCCTGCAACCGTTTGAGGAACTGATCGAATCGGGCGCCGTTGTTGGCCTGAACTTTCCCGTGGCTCTGAACCCGGCGCTGGCCAAGACCATCGGCACGATGATGAAGATCGATTATCAGCGGGCCGTGATGCTGCGCATCCCGAAGATGGATGAGCACCCGGAGCGGCACTATCGCCCGACCGTTTTCATCTGCGACGAGTACCAGAATTTCGCCACGGTGGGTGCCGACAATCCCACTGGTGACGAACGCTGGCTCTCCCTCTCCAGGCAGCCGAAGTGCATCCCCATCGTTGCCACGCAGAGTGTATCGAGTCTCAAGGATGCGCTGCCTAATGAAGGCGTCAAGACCCTGCTGCAGGCTCTGCGTAATAAGGTCTTCCTCACGACCACGGACCCGGAGACGGCCCGGTACGCCTCCGAGTTATGCGGCAAAGCCGACCGTACCCGCATCAGCTATACCGTCTCGGAATCCTCGACCAACGCCAACGTTGGATGGCTAAGTGGCCGCACCTCGTCCAGCAAAGGTTCTGTCTCTGCGTCCAAGCAGTACCAGAAACACAAGGAGCCTCTGTTCGAGGAAAAGGTCTTCTTCGATCTCAAGAACGCACAGTCCATCGTTGTCGCTTTCGATGGCGTCAGCCCGCTGCCGCCCACCTATTGCTATCTCAAGCCGGACTTTCTGCCTGTTACCATGAGCTGGTTCGACCAGGAACGGATCGACTTCAATCCGGAAAGGATTTTATCGTGAGCTTTGAAATCATTATTCCGTTCCTGAAACCCATCGAGCATCTGCTCGCGAGCAAGACCGTGTCCGAGATCATGGTCAATCCCGATGGCTCGGTCTGGATAGAAGAGGGTGGCCAAATTCAGTTGCTGCCGAGAATTCATTTCGAGGAAGGCGCACTGCTCACCGGTCTTGAAGTGATCGCAAACCGCTTCGGCAAGAAGCTCGATGCCGACTCGCCGATTATGAACTTGCGTTTGCCGGACGGCAGCCGCATGGCCGCGCTGATCCCTCCGGTGGTCAATCCACAACCAATGATGACAATACGTCGGTTCACGTCACGTGATCTCACCATGGAAGACTTGGTCGGCCGCAAAATGCTCACTGCCGAACAAGCACAGCAGCTCGCCGATGCAGTTCGCCGTAGTGACAACCTATTGATCTCTGGCGGAACCGGCGCCGGCAAAACCACATTGGCCAATGTCATCGCAGGATTCATTCCAGACACGGACCGTATCCTGATCCTGGAAGATGTGGCCGAACTATATATAAGGAAGCCTCACGTCATCTCTGCTGAGGCCCAGCTTGATACGCACAAGAGCCAGATCGGCTTCGCGGACCTGCTCAAAGCAGCTTTGCGTCACAGACCGGACCGTATCATTGTCGGCGAGATACGTGGCCCGGAGGCTCGTGTCTTTGTCGATGCATTGAACACCGGCCATCGAGGTTCGCTTACGACGATTCACGCCAATGGTGCCGAAGATGCGCTGCATCGTCTATCGCAGTTGACGCTGCGCGGCTCCGGAGGCGTATCGCTCAACGATGTGGAGGAGGAGTGCCGGCGCTCCATCGACATGGTCATCCATGTTGCCAAGATCGATGGAGTCCGTGCGGTTCGGGACTTAGTGCGGATCAGAGCTTCCTGATGTGGGCAGTACTGGACATTACTGTGCAAGCGCTGCGCGTTCCGCTTTTTTCTTCTGACGCCTGACCTTCGCCCAACGTTTGCGCTGCGCCGTGGCAATCGCTTCGCGGGCATCTGCACTGAGTGTCCGTTTGGGCTGTTTGCTCACAGGAGCCTGTTTCACGGTCTGTCGGCTTGTTCCATCTGACGCGGAAGCGGACGCCGCAAGTGCGCGGACGCGGGTCAGAAGAATGATCGCCGCATCGATCTCCTTGACAAGGTTCCCCTTGGGGTTACGTCTTATCTGTTTCTTGACCATCGTTCTGTTGTCTCCCATGCACATTAAGTGCACAAATACTTTCTCAGCATATCAGTCTCGGCAATACATCGTGGCAAGTTGGAGCCTCTTCCATGACGCCATGAACTCACTGTCCCGGAACTTCCCACCCTTGATTGGTCAATTGCAATCCGGCAACTTGATTCGTCTTCGATGCCCCGCTTACGGTCGTCCCGACGTCGGGAAATGCGCGTTGAATATCTGGCCGCCCTGCCCAGCCGGCGAGGTTAACGATCTTGTAGGTATACGTGACCTCGGTCTGAGAGAGAGCTCCCATCGTCATCGGTTCCGTCCATTTAACGATGGCATCCACGTTCTTCTGGCCATAACAAAAGGCGCCGGCCTGCCCCAAAGGATTGGGGAGCTCCTGGAAATACTTTTTACCTTCTGGAGTCAACTCGTATCGCTTCACAGGTTGCGGCGGAGTCGAACCCCGCAGAGAGTCCAGCATCCCGTGAACGACCGTTGTCGTATCACTCGAATACACCAGGCCGGCCTGCTCAAGAGCCGTCAGTTTTAGCCCGATCCCATATTGTTCCTTTTGCTCCAGCAGAGGAACATCAACTGGGAACTGGCGAACGATCACGGTACACGCATCGCCGTGCTTCGCAAGATATTGATCGATCGCTTTTGTGAAGTTTCTCGCATTTGGTTTCTTGGTGTCATTACACGCAGTGATGAAGAGAAGAGTTGCGATGGGGATGAGTAGGAGACTACGCATGAAATAGTCCTCCGATACAAGTTGGTTTAGTTGCCGTACAAGCAGAAGCGATCGTGACCGATCCGCTCGTACATTCTGAATTCACTGTCCGATACAACATTGCGTCAGCTGCGGGTCAGAAGCTGGCGCGCTTTCCTAAGTCTCTCTGTTCGGACCCACAGAATATGCTGAAAATCATTCACGATCGGGGTGCGGTTGTCTCTGCGCACAAAGACCCCTGTCTTCATCGTGAGCAGTTTGTCCGCAAGCGGATGAAAGGAGATGCCTTTCGTTGTCAACTGCGACCAACCGCTGCTCACCATTGCTATGCCCTTGCCGTCGAGAGCCATATGGATCGCCTCATAGAAGGTGAAAGGCTGCGCGATCACATTCAGGTCGATCTGGAGCACCTCGAAATAGGCGACGATCTCCTTGTAAACCTCGGGAAGAGCGTGTTCCGAGATTGCGATCAACGGTTCTTTATCGAGGTCTTGCGGGGCGATGGAGTGAGAGCGAAAGAGCCGGTGATGCGCCGGGACGCAGAGCATCAAATCTTCATCGAGCAGTTCTCTCGTCTCCAGTTCGGAGTAGCTGTTCGGCAGGTACCCGATGCCGACCTGATATAGACCTTCGAGTACGCCGCGGATGATTCCCAGCGTGTTGAGGCTGGTACATTGAATGACCGGGTCGGTGGGTCTGTCGAAGCGCAGGTCGGGAACAATCGCCATCAACTCGGGGCTAAGAAACGAAGAGTATGCGATCTGAAAGATCCCGTCTTGACGGTGGGTCACATTACGCGCCCGTTGCGCTGCACGCTCAAAGTGATTGAGTGACTGGAGAATGTCTTCCATGAAGACTTTGCCGGATTCGGTCAGCCGGAGGCCTCCGTACCAGCTATAGAAAAGCCTTACGCCAACCTCACGTTCGACGTGGTGGACTCTCCGGCCCAGAGCAGGCTGTGTCATGTGCAAGCGGGTGGCCGCGCGCGACAAACTTCCTTCCTGTGCCACCACAATGGTGCACTTCAGATCGTGGACTGTGACGTCATCTTGCATGTATGCCTCAGTGCGCTTGTGTGCCGGTGTCTTTGGCCGCTGGTGTGAATCTGCGAAAGATGAACTCCTGCGCAAAACCGCTGGCCATGCGTTCAGCCGTACCAATCGCAAAGTTCCCAAACACCAAACCTGCGCCGCGGTTCGATTGCGGATAGTAGACATTCGAGATAGCGCTTGACGCCAGATCCCCGCCCACACTCGAATAGTTCGGTTGCCACCGGCCATTGTCACCCCTGCAGATGAATGGGCTGAAGAGCGCATGACGAAGGCGCGATTGCGTCGTGCCTGTGCCCTGGTAGAAATAGCGTGGGTCCTGGTGTAGAAGAGAGGGAAGGATCGCGCCGCCGATCAGAATGTCGGTAGAGCTATCCGCTGCCACAGCGCCGACGCGTTGCCCATATCCCTTGGCTCCCTCGACGTAGTTGGGTGTGTCGGCGGCCTGATTGATGCCAGCCATAAAAGCCACACCTGCCATAGTGACGGGATCGACCGAAACTCTGAGTGCGAGTTTGAACTTTAGCTTTGCCGTGAGCGGCACCGCGTTCTTCGAATCGTAGACAACATAGAAATTCGGAATGAAACCGAGAACACGCTGTTGCTCCTCAATTCGGACCTGTTCGACAGCAATTTGTGCGGTCGAAGCATAAACCGTGACCGATGCCTGCTCGCCTTCAATCTTGAGTACGACACCGGACAGAAATACGTGTTGATCCGGCGTAAGCATGATTGCAGCAGAGGTCCAGGTTACAAAACCGTCGCGGCTGACTGTGATCCGGTAAGAGGTATTTCCTCGAAGCCCGTCGAATGCAAATGAACCGTTATCGTTCGCCACGATCTGGTGGCGATCTGCTGGAATCTGGCCATCCAGGGTTACAGTTGCTCCAGGAAGGAGATCTCCGTATAGATCAGTTACGGTACCGCTAATGCCTCCGAGATCCTGTTGCAAGGCACCAGAAGAGGGAGGTTGAGAGTCCTGGCCGTGTTCGCCGGGAAGTTGTTGTGCAGAAGAATCGGCCTGAGCAAGCTGCGGACGGGTGGCCTCAGGATCGCTCGCTTGCTGAGCCGAAAGTTGAGCAGAGAGCACTGACAAGGTAAGCCCGGTAGCCAGAGCTGCAGCAAGATAGTTCGAAACCAATCGCATTCATTCACCTATGGCCGGCTAACGAAGTTGCCGACCTATTCCGATACCGCTTCACAGTGAAAATGCCAAACCCGGCAAAGAGCAGCGTGACCGTCGACTCGATGAGGGTGAACAATAGTTTGTGGTGCGTAAAAACTAACATCCCGAAAATATGTGCGATCGCTACAAGGACGTCCAGACAGAGAACGAACGCGATGCATAAAGCGAACACCAGAGCCCAAATGCCAGCCAAGTAGTATCGACGCCATGCAAGGATTGCTATTCCGGAGGTATAGATTCCCAACATGGCTGCCCAATGAGTGGGAAGCAAATGGTGAAAGGGAAAGAGCAGGCCGGTGACACTTGCGGCAAGAGCGCACTTCAAGAAAATGACAGTCCACTTTTCGAGAAACACTCCTGCCAGCATTCCAAACAGCACCGAGGTGCCGGCGATAAGCCCGATCAGGCCGAACGCCACATGAATGAATTTGAGAAACCCTACTATCATGGCGCTCTCCCCCGATCCAATCACTGGGCGGTCACGCTTCCTGCCTATCGCCGCCAAAGGATCGGCGGTTTCTCCAATGGAACTGATAACAAATCGAGAGCAGCGACGACGCGAACCGTATAATCACTCGCTGGCCGCGTGACGGGAGCCTTTGCTTCAAAGAGAAAGCCGCCCTGCACGCCGACCAGTTCGCCCGCCTGACTCATCTCAGAAACAAAGCAGCGTCTTATCGGGGTTGTCCGCGAAGAGTTCGACGCGAACATGCTCTGGGCAGCCAGGTCGCATCCTTCTTGCCTGCGAAGAGCGAGTAACTCGTCAAAGTTCGCCGCGACAGTTAGGTGGCAATGTCCCCTCTTAAGAAGCGCATCGCGGACTCCGTTGCACGAATCGCCGGACCCGATCGAAAGCGCATAAAGAATGTCCTTCATGCCGATACCTGGGATGCCGGATTCATACTCATCTCCTGATTTGCTTCCTGAGTTGTGCCATCAAGCGATGGAGTGGCTGCCTCAGGCGTAAGCCAAATATTGATACCAGCGCATGATGTTTCTTTTCTGGAGCTACGTTTTTCATTTGCAGAAAGATCTGGGGTAGTGGAGATTGGTTCCATCGTCATCCATCAGTGATGCAGAGGAACCCACCACGGCGGCAGAATCTTGGGGATATGGAGTGCTTTGTAGAGCGGTAGCCACTGTGGCGAGAATTCGGTCGCGATGTTGCCGATGGCGATCCCAGCAAATTGGACTGCGGCACGTTGCCCAGCGTGCGTAAGGTCGTTGTAGCCGGGAGGCAGATAGGCCATTCCTACGAAACCTCCCGATGCGGCTCCCACAAAGTTCCCCATTGCGATGGTGTTGTGGCCCCCATCCGTTTTATCGACGATCGTAAACGCCAGTGCATGCAGCGTCCGGGCAAAGGCGTTGGTGCTGTCCGATGGCATGTAACGTGGGTCTTCATGCAGAACTAACTGTGTGAGAAAGCGTCCCGTCCGCAACGACGTAGTTCTCGCCAGTCGATCTCCGTATAGTCTGCCGAATGCCTCTCCTCCGTCCTTCCAGTCCCGCGGATACTTGCTCGGCGGATTCAGCATCTCGACACCTGCAGTGAGGGCAGGAATAATCAACGCAGGCGGGCCAAACGTCTGAAGCGTATAGATCCTTAGTTTGTGCTCCGCGTCCATAGGAGCAGCGTTCATCGTGCGAGGCAGGATTGTCAGAGGATTCCGTGGGATGGGAGCCGAGGCCGCTTGCGGTGTTTGATCCTGGCCTTGTGCGCCTGGAGCATCAGGAAGATCCGACACTGTCGGATTGGGTCCACGAGCAGGTGGGTCTTGTTCTCCCGTCGCACTTGGATCAGCAACTGCCGCCATATTCTGCGGAGCAAGATGTTTGTCCATCTCTTGTGCCAATACCTGTCTCGGCAGACTGAGGAAGACGATGGCACCCGCCAGGAGCGGGACACACACTCGCATTAATTTTGGATGACCGTCCATTCTGCTTTGAAATTCACAGATCAATCTCATGCAACAAAACCTCCGTCAAGAAAAGGGTTAGATTACGCCAGAGAATGTGGCTCAACTCTGCAATAGATTTTCAGTAGACCTCTAAGCCGGCTTGTGCCCGTCTCAGTGGGATCAGGTTCTGTTCGCTCAACTGTTTTTCGTCACACTTCGCGTGTTTTCATGTCCTTGGCGTATTTCTTAAGAATCTGCCCCGCCAGCTTCTTCGCATCTGCCGAGAGCGTCTGACGAAATCCCATGGCAACATGCACTCCCAGCGCAACCGGCCCGAGCGGCGGTAAGAGGTTTCCTCCTTTGACCTTGATATCGAAGGTGTCCACTAGGCTCGTGCCACGGGCTGTTTTTGAAAGGATGACGACATGAACGGCCAGACGACTTGCCCCCACGTTCATTCCAATCAGTCGTCCAGCGGCATTGCCCTTAGTTGCCCGCGTAATGCACCCACTGATAATCAACGCCCCAGGTGGAATGGAATGAGGATTGGGATTCACCATGACAGACATCTTCTTCGCGAGTCTCTTTTGAAGCTCGTCGGTGATTGCGTCCAAAATCTGAGGATCGACAGTTACAGTCTCCGGCGGAGCGGCAACATCTGTTGATGCTGTAGCGGAAGCGTCTGTTGATGCTGGAGCAGCTGTTGTTCCCGAACACGCCTGCGCGGAAAGTGACGCGGCGTCCCTTACGGCTTGCGACTCGACAGCGAACCGCAGCACTACGGCAGTTCGCCGATCTGACTCAGGTCCGGATACAGGGCTAGCAGACTGAACCTGATCGCCCGCGGGTGGAAACATAGGTCGGTCGCTTTCTGTCGGCGATTGCGAAAGGCCAGCCCCGAAGGAGGGATGTAGCGCTATGGCTGGTAGAAGCAAGAATGCAATCGGAAGGACAAGCGACCGCTTCGCGTGTGGGGTATTGGGCTTGAGAGCAGTCATCGCGGAAGAACTCATTTGTAATGCTCCTTGTACATCCATCAACTCAATATGGATGATGGTGCGGGCGTTCATTGTTTGACTTGAGGACAGCAAGGACCTCAGTGCTTTTGCTCTCCCTTGAAGTCCTCTATTCAAAGGCGTATCCGTTAGCAACTCGGTACTCCTTATTGCTTGTCCCCGCCACGAGCAGTTAGGCGCTCAATGGTTGTGAGTAGTTCATCTGTTGAATGACCGGGAGACACTCGGTCGTCGTACAAGGGGTCGTCCAAAGCTTCAGCGTTCTCTGAAATCACAAGGATCTTCGCTCCAGGCCACGCCCTGCGAATGTATTCACTGGACGCAACAAACTCGGGAAGAGGCAGCATTTCGTGAAGAATCGCAAGGTCGCATTTCCCTTGTCTAGGAATTGCGAACAATTCGTCATAGCTCGTCGCGACTGAAAAGTGGCAGTGGCCCCTTTTAAGAAGCGCATCGCGGATTGTGTCGCACGAAATCCCGGACCCGATCGAGAGCGCATAGAGAATGTCTTTCATGCCGATACCTGCGGTGTGCGTAGACGCCACTGAGGCCAGCGCCGGCGCGCGAATCGAATGGCTGCGAAGGCAGCGAAGAGACAGAGCACAATCACCAACAGCACCAACCCGAGGCGCGAGCCGTTTGCTGCGATCTCCTGCAGCTTGTTGCTGAAGATGTATCCGACCGCGATATATCCGCTGGCCCAGATCATCGATGCAATACCGTCGAGGATCAGAAAACGACCGCGCGATCGCCCCAAGAGTCCAACCAAAGGCGAAATCAGATTTGGGCCAGGGAGGAATTTGGCTAAAAGTAACGTTCCAAGTTCAGAGCGGTCAAGAGCAGTCTTGATCAAGCGGCCACGATGCTTTGGTGCGACCGTCCTCGCGGCACGCTTGCGCAGCACTCGAAGACGACGCCGGCGCCCCACCTCGTACCAAGATGAATCAGCTACTAAACATGCAGCCATCGCCACACCAATGGAGATTGGGAGATTCATGCGTCCGAACCTGATGAACGAGCCAGCCGCAAGCAGCATCGGAGCACTCGGTATAGGGAGTCCGCCTTGCTCAGCCAGGACCGCGACGAGCAGCGTGACTGCTCCATGACTGACGAGAATATGGACGATCGGGCTCATTCCTTCTCCTAATTCGTTCCCGTGCCTGCGCCATCAAGTGACGGCGCAGCGGCCTCTTGGCTAGAGTCCGCGATTTGCTGAAGTGCACGTACTCGTCCTTCACGAACATCCCGCTGCGAGATACTCAAGAGAGTGGCGCAATCCTGGTCGGAGTATTTTTCGAGAACAGACAAGACATACGCAAAGCGTTCTAAATCTCCAAGCGCTAGGACAGCCGCAAACGGCGTATCATGTGATTCAAGTTTTGCTAGATTGCCTTCGCCAGCTAAGCGGAACGCGGCGGGTTCCTTCCGCGTAGAGCCGACGTGCGGCGCCACCGTCCGAATTGCATTTTGGGCAATGACGCGCCGGGCCCATGAACGTGACCACTCTCGAAAAATGGAAACCCCCTTTACGCAATCATCAAGGCCAGCCACAAAGCATTGCTCTGCCTTCCGATGATCGGCAGTCAGCAAGAAAGACAGAAGGTACAAGCTGTTGGCGTCCTCCGTAAACAGCTCGCAGAAGTGCTGACTCGTTGCATAATCGTTCTTGCAGTCGGTGGCGGGACGGTGTGTAAAGTGGAAGTTCATTCTCGTGCTACCCTCAATCGCTGTTTAGGTGCACTACTCGCAAATGTTCCTACTGCCATCCACCTCCCAACGCTTGATGGAGTTGCACGAGGGGCTGGAGTTCCTTGAATCAGGAAGCGCAGCCACGACAGCAACAATGTAAGTGCAACGAAGTCTCCGATGACAGAGAGATTCGTCAGGAGATACCCACAAGCTCCTTCGAAGCGGACTACGATCGCCCTCACACCTGACAACATCACTCTTAGGTTCTCCACGATGAGGATCACGAACGGGTGACGACAAAATAAACACCCGAGCAATTGTCGTGGTCCGCTACGATTTCTCGACCCATTTCACGTTTGACCTTCATCTCTATCAGACACTGCAAACGATGCGGCGTAGCGGTGATATTTGTCGAGTTTTGTCGAGTGGCTCGCAATAGAGTGACAGAATAGAGTTTTTGTCAGTCATATACGGTAGCATGGGTTCAGAGTTGTGTTGGAGCCACTTCTTCTTTGGTTGTCTGGAGACGCTGAAAAGGAACACAGGTGACTAGTATGCCGCCCGTCACTCCATCAAGACCTCGGTCGGCTGCACGTTTCTACCAAGAATGCATATCAAGATTTCATTCGCGAGGAAATCAACAAGTGACAGAAAATCAGAACGCTGGGGTAATCCCGCCAGAGACCAGTCAGCAAGCCAACAGCGGAGATTCGCATACAGCGGCCAGGTCACGGAAGTGGATCGTTTGGGTTCTGATATTCCTCGTGGTCGTAGTTGCTGCCGCCGTGGTTCTGCACAAACGGAGGCACCCGCAGGAAGCAAAGGCTCCCGATGAGTCTGTGTCGCCACATATCAAGGTTGCGGCCGCGAAAACGGGGTCCATCGGTGTGTACATCAACGCGCTTGGCAATGTCACTCCAGTCGCTACAGTCAATCTCTATAGTCAGGTCACGGGGCGTGTAGAAGCGGTTCACTATACCGAGGGCCAGATCGTCCGCCAGGGCGACCCGCTTATCGACATTGATTCCCGACCTTACCAGGCGCAGCTAGAGCAGGCCGAAGGCACCCTTCAACGCGACAATGCCTTGCTTCGACAGGCAGAGATGGATCTCGAGCGCTACCGGCAGGCGACCGCCAATGATGCGATTGCACGACAGACCTATGAAGATCAGAAGCAAACCGTAGAACAATACCGGGGAACCGTTAGGAACGATACCGGGCAGGTGGACTATGCAAAAGTTCAGCTCGGCTACTGTCACCTGGTCTCGCCGATCAGTGGCCGTGTCGGCCTCCGTCTGGTCGACCCCGGCAATACCATCTTTTCCGGCGGATCAGCTCCGATCGTAGTAGTGACACAGTTGCAGCCAATCACTGTTGTGTTCAACGTGGCAGAAGACTATCTCGATCAAGTTCATGGCGAGATTACCCGCCGGCGTGGATTGGAAGTGGATGCCGTGGATCGATCTGACTCCAAAAAGATTGCGACCGGCAAGCTGCTCACGCTCGATAACCAGATCGACACGTCCACCGGTACGGTCCGCTTTCGCGCTCAGTTCGGGAATGCCGATCTGGCTTTGTTCCCGAACCAGTTCGTGAATGCACGCCTGCTCGTCAAAACTCTCCAGAATGTCGTCCTTGTCCCTTCGGCCGCCGTGCAACATAACGGCACGCAGGCCTTTGTTTATCTCATCAGCGGCGACTCCACCAAGTTCCATCCGGTGACCGAACTGGCGAGCGAGGGCGACACCAGCGCAGTTGGCGGTTTAATTGAAGGAAACGTTGTTGCGCTCACAGGGTTCGATAAGCTGCAGAACGACACTCGGGTGATTGTTCAGGAGCGGATCTCCTTCGGAGGAGATGCTCCCGCTAAACAAGCCGGGGTTGGTCAATGAACCCATCCCGCATCTTCATTCAGCGCCCGATCGCTACAGCTCTGTTGATGGCGGCGATCCTTGTCATTGGTCTCGCAGCATATACCGGACTGCCGGTCTCGGCGCTTCCAGAGGCCGATTACCCCACCATCCAGGTACAGACCTTCTATCCGGGTGCGAGTCCAGACGTAATGGCATCTGCCATCACGGCACCGCTCGAGCGGCAACTTGGAGAGGTCGCCGGTCTCTCGCAAATGACCTCGACGAGTTCCGACGGCAGTTCGATCATCGTCCTTCAGTTCACTCTCAGTCTGAACATCGACGTAGCCGAGCAGGAGGTACAGGCTGCGATCAATGCTGCGCAGGGGTATCTGCCGACCGACCTTCCGGTGCCACCGGTATACAGCAAGTCGAACCCCGCAGACGCGCCGGTTCTCACGCTCGCCCTGACCTCCGACACCATGCCGCTTTCGAAAGTGGAGGACCTTGTGGATACGAGGCTCACTCCCAAGATTTCACAGCTCACCGGCGTCGGTCTGGTAACCATCAGCGGCGGCCAAAAGCCGGCAGTGAGGATTCAGGCGAACTCCGTGGCGCTTGCATCCTACGGAATCAATCTTGAAGATATCCGGACCGCTCTTGCTACGACAAGCGTGAATTCTCCCAAGGGAAGCTTCGACGGACCGGCGCAGAACTTCCAGATCAACGCAAACGATCAACTGCTCACGAGCACGGGTTATCAGGACGTCGTCGTGGCCTACAAGAACGGAGCCCCGGTCAAGCTCACCGACGTCGCGAAGATTACAGATGGTGTCGAGAACACGAAATTAGCTGCCTGGATGGACAAGACCCCCGCGGTTATTGTGAATATCCGGAGGCAGCCGGGGGCGAACACCATCGCTGTCGTCAATGAAGTCGAACAACTTCTTCCGAAGCTGCGAAGCTCTCTGCCGTCGTCAATCAAACTTCAGACTCTCAGCGATCGGACCACGACGATCCATGCATCGGTCCGGGACGTTGAGTTCGAACTGGCGTTGACGATCGCTCTGGTCATCATGGTGATCTTCGTCTTTCTCAGGAACCTGACCGCCACGATTATTCCTAGCGTGGCGGTGCCGCTCTCGCTCATCGGAACGTTCGCAGTCATGAGCGCGCTGGGCTACAGCATCAACAACCTGACCATGATGGCGTTCACTATTTCGACCGGCTTTGTGGTCGACGATGCCATCGTCATGATCGAGAACATCTCGCGCTATATCGAACAAGGTATGCCTCCAATGGAGGCCGCACTAAAGGGAGCGGGCGAAATTGGTTTCACCATCATCTCTCTGACCATATCTCTGATTGCCGTGCTCATCCCACTGCTCTTTATGGGAGATATTGTCGGTCGCCTCTTTCGCGAGTTCGCGGTCACACTAAGCGTTACCATCCTTATCTCTGCCGCAGTTTCGCTGACCCTGACGCCCATGATGGCGTCCCGGCTCCTACGCTACACACCTGAGTCGGAACAGAACCGGTTCTACCGATGGACTGGAAACCTCTTCAAACGGATTATCGATAGCTACGGGAGAAGCCTTCGGTGGGTCCTTCGTCATGAGACCACCGTATTGATTGTGGCCGCATCGCTGCTGGTCTTGACCGTTCTGCAGTACATTGAGATTCCTAAGGGATTTTTCCCAACCCAGGATACCGGGATACTTCAAGGAATCACGCAGGCTCCCGAATCGATCTCATTTGCCGCCATGTCTCAGCGGCAGCAGCAACTCTGCGCCGAGATATTGAAGGACCCGGCGGTTGCGAGCCTGTCATCCTTCATAGGGGCGGACGGCACCAATACGACGCTCAACAGCGGACGAATCCAGATCGATCTGAAACCTATCGATCAGCGTCATATCAACGCCAGTGAAGTCATTGCGAGATTGCAAAAACGCCTGCGACAGCAGGTTCCAGGGATCACGCTGTACTTGCAGCCGATCCAGGACATTACGGTCGATGATCGTGTCAGCCGGACACAGTATCAGTACACACTGGAGGATGTCGATGTTCAGGAACTCAATGAATGGACCGCCAAATTTGTGGCCGAACTCAACAAGTTGCCACAAATTACCGACGTAGCTACCGATCAGCAGACCAATGGGGTAGCCTCTCATCTCGAAATTGACCGAGCGACCGCGTCGCGTTTCAACATCACACCCGACCAGATCGATTCCACTCTATACGATGCTTTCGGTCAAAGGCAGATTAGCACGCTGTACACGCAAGCGAACCAGTACCACGTCATTCTTGAGGCGCTTCCTGATTTCCAGAAGAGTCCGTCCAAGCTGAACGATATTTACCTGCAGAGTTCTTCAGGAGCGTCGGCTACGACGCAAAGTGTTTCCGGACGCAGTTCCGCGAACACGACGACCAGTGTCGCTACGCTGGTTCCCACATCGAGTTCTGGGCTTTCACAGTTGGCTGCAACGCAAAGTTCCACTGGAGCATCATCGAGTTCACCAACTTCTGTACCGCTCGCAGCGTTCAGCCATTTCGTCACCACAACTTCACCACTTACTGTGGCTCATCAGGGTCAGTTTCCCGTCGTAACCGTTTCGTTCAATGTGGCGAATGGATCGTCGCTAGGACAGGCGGTCGACGCTGTTACGAAAGTAGAGCAGAAGCTCAAGATGCCCCCGAGTGTGCAGACGAGCTTCCAGGGGACTGCCGCTGCTTTACAATCTCTCGGTTTCAACGAAGCCCTGCTCATCCTCGCAGCCTTGGTTGCTGTCTACATCGTTCTCGGCATTCTTTACGAGAGCTTCATTCATCCAGTGACGATCCTCTCGACATTGCCGTCTGCCGGTGTTGGAGCATTGCTTGCATTACGGATGTTTCATCAGGATCTCGACCTTATCGCCATCATCGGGATCATCCTGCTGATTGGAATCGTCCAGAAAAATGGGATCTTGATCGTCGACTTTGCGCTTGACGCAAAGCGCAGCGGTGGAAAGTCCCCGGAGGAGGCTATCTTCGAGGCTTCCAAGCTGCGCTTCCGCCCTATCCTGATGACGACGCTGTGCGCCCTGTTTGCGGGCATTCCCCTTGCATTCGGCTCCGGCATCGGTGCGGAGCTTCGCCGTCCCCTGGGTATCGCGATGGTCGGAGGACTGCTGGTGAGCCAGGTGCTGACGCTCTACACGACGCCAATTATCTATGTCTTCTTTGATCGGCTTGGTCAACGCTTTGGACGCCGGAAGCAGAGCGCGCCCAACAGTGGAGCTCTGGCGGAGCAGGCATGAACATCACCGAGATCTTCATCAAGAGACCCGTCGGCACAACGTTGTTTGCGATAGGCATTGCGATCGCGGGAGCGATAGCGTTCGCCGTACTCCCGGTAGCCTCTTTGCCCCCCGTGGATTTTGCTACGATCACGGTCGCCAGCGCTCTACCAGGAGCAAGCCCGGAGATCATGGCGTCTTCGGTCGCGACGCCTTTGGAGCGGCAGTTCGGTCATATCGCCGGGATCACGCAGATGACCTCATCGAGTACCCTGGGCGTCACCTCGGTTACTTTGCAGTTTGATCTCACCCGCAACGTGGATGGAGCAGCCCGTGATGTCCAGGCCGCCATCAATGCAGCTCGCAGCTACCTGCCTGCCAACCTGCCGGCGAATCCGACCTATCGAAAGGTGAATTCGGCGGCTGCGCCCATTCTGGTGATGGACCTGAACTCGGACGTGCATGGGCCGGGCGAACTCTACGATACGGCATCTTCGATCATCCTGCAGAAGGTGTCGCAGATTCAGGGGGTCGCCCAAGTCCTGGTCCTCGGCAGCTCACTCCCTGCCGTACGTGTGGATGTCAACCCACAACAGATCAATGACTACGGACTAGGCATGCAGGATGTCACGCGAGCCATCTCCCTGCAAAACTCGAACCGGCCAAAGGGTCAGATTAGTGACGACCTGACGACGTCCGATATCACAGCGAACGACCAAATCTCGAGGGCGGCCGACTATGCGCCTCTGGTGATCGCGAATAAAAATCAAGCTGTAGTTCACTTGCGGGATATTGCGCACGTATATGACTCGGTTCAGACCGTCCGTTCCGCCGGCATGGTCAATGGGAAGGCGGCGATCATTCTTCTTGTATATCGGCAGCCCGGAGCCAACGTCATCGAGGTCACGGATCGGGTCAAACGGCAACTCCCCTTCATTCGGGCGTCCATTCCAAAGGGCGAGGATCTGGATGTTGTGGACGACCTCACCACGACCATCCGGGCATCGGTAACAGATGTCGAGCGCACGCTTGTAATTTCGACTTTTCTGGTCGTTGCGGTCGTCTTCGTCTTTCTACGCAGCCCCCGCGGAACCTTGATCCCGGCCGTTGCGGTTACGGTATCCCTGATCGGGACATTCGGCGTGATGTATCTCTGCGGTTTCAGTCTCGATAACTTGTCCCTCATGGCGCTGACGATCTCGACGGGGTTTGTGGTCGACGATGCCATCGTGGTGATGGAAAACGTCACCCGTCACATCGAAGACGGGATGGCGCCTTGGGAGGCTGCGGTGAAAGGCGCAGGAGAGGTTTCGTTTACCGTTCTCTCGATGAGCTTGTCTTTGATCGCGGTCTTCGTGCCGATCCTCTTTATGGGCGGACTCGTGGGGCGTCTCTTCCACGAATTTGCGGTCACACTCACCACGGCCATCGCAGTCTCGATGGTCATCTCTCTGACAATCACTCCAACCATGTGCGCCTACATTCTCCGCAATGAGAGGGGAACGAAACACGGCCATCTGTATCGTTTGAGCGAGCGGGGATTCGATGCCCTATCGGGGGGATATCGCAAAAGCCTCACCTGGACACTCCGTCATCCTGGGCTCATCCTTGCGATCTTTGTCCTCACCTTCCTCTTGAATGGATTGCTGATCGTGCGGGTACCCAAGGGTCTATTCCCGCAACAGGATACAGGCACCCTCCTGGGCGGAATCCAAGGATCACAGGACGCTTCCTTCGGCTCGATGAGCACATCGCTTCGCGATGCGCAACGCATCATCAAATCCGATCCCGCCGTAGCGGCGGTTGCGGGCTTCACCGGTGGCCAGGGCGGGCCTGGCGCCGGGGCAACCAATACCGGCTTTCTGTTCCTGAGTCTGAAGCCCTTGAAGGAGAGAAAGGTGAGCGGGGCAGCCGTACTCGACCGGCTCAGGCCGAAGCTCGCTGCGCTCCCTGGCGCCTCCACATTTCTGCAACCGTTCCAGGATCTCACTGTCGGAGGACGGCAGAGCAATGCGGCATACCAATTCCAGCTTTCAGCCGACACAGTCGACGAGCTAAGCGAGTGGGGACCTAAGCTCCGTCAGCAGATGCTTGCAATGCCACAGATCAAGGACGTCAATACCGATCAACAAAATAACGGACTGCAGATGTTGCTCAACTATGACCGCTCTACGTCTGCCCGGCTTGGAGTGACGCCTCAGTTGATCGACAACTCGCTCTACTACGAGTTCGGCGAGGCGCAGGTTTCTACCATTTATAGCCAGCTCAATCAGTACTACGTGATTCTGGAAGCCGCGCCTCAGTTCTATCGCAGTCCAGCTACCCTGGACTCTACCTACGTCCACGCAACAGGAGGCGGCTCCGTTCCACTTGCAGCGATTGCAACCAAGCACGCCTCGACATCCCCGTTAGCAGTCAATCACACAGCCTTTTTCCCGTCCGTCACGATATCGTTCAACCTTGCATCGGGTGTCTCCCTCGGGCAGGCAACCGATCAGATCGCGCAAATGGCACAACGCATCGGGGTTCCTTCTTCAATCCGCACGCAGTTCGCCGGGACCGCCCAGGCATTCCAGAGCTCCCTTTCGAGCGAACCTATGCTGGTTGCCGCAGCCTTGCTCGCAATCTACATCGTTCTGGGAGTTCTTTACGAGAGCCTGATCCATCCCGTCACCATCCTGACGACATTGCCGTCCGCCAGCGTCGGAGCAATCCTATCCCTCATCGTTTTCAAGAGTGAGCTCGATGTCATTTCGCTGATCGGGATCTTTTTGCTGATCGGCATCGTGCAGAAGAACGCCATCATGATGATCGACTTTGCGCTCGTGGCCGAACGAGAACACGGAAAGAACTCGAAGGATTCCATCTTTGAAGCTTGCATGCTCCGCTTCCGTCCGATTTTGATGACGACAGTCGCGGCGCTTCTCGGAGCATGTCCTCTGGCGTTCGGACAAGGTACCGGTTCTGAACTCCGTCGCCCGCTCGGCATCGCTGTTGTTGGCGGCTTGATCTTCAGCCAGATCCTCACCCTCTACACCACGCCCGTGATTTACCTCTACTTTGACCGGCTCGCACAAATCTTTGGACGCAGTCGCAGAGCGGCCGTGAACCAAGCGCCCGGAAACGCGCCTGCCTAAGGAGCCTCAATGATTCTTATCTCATCCCATCCTTCTCACCTTCGTCGCTTTCAGGGCCTGATGCTCTGTGCTTTGGGAGCGATTGTTCTTCAGGGATGCACCGTCGGCCCAAGGTACAAGGCCCCGTCCTTTCAGGCACCGCCAGTTTTCAAAGAGTCGGCTCCTCAGCAGGCGCCCGATGGCACGACCTGGGAGCAGGCGAAGCCCAATGACGCGGCGCTCCGCGGAAAATGGTGGGAGATTTATCAAGAGCCGGAGCTCAACAGCCTCGAAGACAAGTTGAACACCGATAACCAGAGCATTGCGCAGTCGTTCCAAAACTTCATGGCCGCGCGGGCCCTGGTACGGCAGGCACGCTCCAACTACTTCCCGACTGTATCCATCGGGACCTCCTATACCCGGGCGCGTTCTTCAGGCAGCGAAGGCAGCATACAGCTCAACGGCCAAACCCTGAGCAGCAGCGAGTTGACTCCCCCCAACGACTTCAGCTTCCCCATCGATGTCTCCTGGCAGCCGGACGTGTGGGGCAGAGTGCGAAATACGGTGCGGGAATATGCCAACGCGGCACAGGTGAGCGCCGCAGATCTGGCGAATGAACGTCTCTCCGTACAAGCGAATCTTGCGATCTACTATTTCGAGCTTCGTGGACAGGATGCGCAGATTGCTCTCTATCAGCAGACCATCGAGGTCTATAAGAAAAGCCTGACCCTAACCAAGACCCTCAACACCACCGGGGTTGACAACCAGCAATCCGTAGCGCAAGCGGAACTGAATCTCAAGAGCGCCGAATCAGCCCTCACCAATCTCCGCATCGCCCGTGCACAGTACGAACATGCGATCGCTCTGTTGATTGGTCAGCCGGCATCGAGTTTCTCGCTGGCATCCAAATCCCTCACGACTGCCGCTCCAGCCGTACCGGCAGGATTACCCTCCGAGCTTCTCCAGCGTCGTCCTGACATCGCAGCGGCGGAACGAACGATGGCGCAAGCCAACGCCCTGATTGGCGTACAGACGGCAGCGTTTTACCCTTCGTTCAGTATTACCGCAGAAGGCGGACTGCAAAGCTCGACCATTGGCAACTGGTTTACCTGGCCGAGCCGATTCTTTTCGATAGGTCCATCGGCCTCTGAGACGATCTTCGACGCGGGCTCGCGGCGCGCTCTTCTGGCCAACTATAAAGCCCAATATCAGGCGGATGTTGCTGCCTATCGGCAGACCGTATTGACCGCATTCCAACAGACGGAGGATTACCTGGCAGCGCAGCGGCTCCTCGCAGAGCAGCTTAAGCAACAACAGGCCGTTATCGATGCGGCCCAAAAATATTACGATCTGGCTCTGACGCGCTATCGAGTCGGAGTCGATTCCTATCTTGACGTCTCTACCGCCCAAACATCCCTCCTAACGCAGCAACAGACCGCCGTCACGTTAAGAACGCAACAGATGACCAGTAATGTACAGCTCATCGAAGCGCTCGGCGGGGGATGGAATCAATCCCAACTCCCCTCAGAGCGGGCCGTTGCCCACAAATGAGGCACCACGCCGCGAGAGATGTACGCAGACGAAGGAGAGTTAGCGGCTCGTGACGAAGCAGCACAAAAGAGCGGAGAACGATAAGCGCAACAGAGAAACAGTATCTGTCCGCAACTATCGGCACTCGCGCAATGCAGATGGCGGCTTAGATTCGATCTGCATGCGCTGTGGTACCCTCGTCGCAAGTTCCGACGATGAGTGGAGTCTGCTTACCGACGAACAGCAGCATGTTTGCAAGAGTGGCGAGAATTCCAGCTAAAGGACGCCTGCCTTCAATCCTGCATCCAGCAATCGAAAGAGTCGCCGTACATCTGCCGTTCTTGGATTCCCAGCAAACTTCCTGACTCGGTCGGGATTCACAAAACCATGCATCGCGTCCAACAGAGCAATTGTCGCCGGAGGAACACGGCGAATGCGATAGATCTGGCTCGCAATGCCATCCTGCAGGATCCCAATAAGCTGTTCGCGTAAGGCAGCTTGATAGCGCTGAATGACGAGAGTATTCCCCTTTGCCAGAAGCCGATACATCAAAAAGAGTTCAGGATCGTCGGTATAAGTTTTTGACAGGAGGAGAGACAAGGTCATCATCCACTTCTCCAGGCGCCGATCGGCAGGGGCTGAACTTACGGCGATCTTTTCCAGAGGTATAAAGATCGCCTTCAGCCAGATCTCGGTGACGGCCTCCTGGAGTGCGCTCTTGCTCTTAAAGTGCCGGTATACGTTCGGATGGCTCATGCCCGCGCGAGCGGCGACATCAAGAACCGTGACTTTAGCCGGTCCGTGCTTTCGTAGTAAAGCAGTCGCAGCAGAGAGGATGCGCTCGCGGGTCTCACTGGAATGAGTAGGCACACACCAATGATAGACGCGCTCAGCCCCCAAGGGCGGATTTCTCCCTTACATCATTCAGGAATCATTGCGGCGCGCGCCTCAGGCTCGATTGTGAGCGGCTGTTCGGGGGTTGAAATGCTGGGTACATCCCAAGGGCGATTGGAATCGATCTGCTGGCAAGATTTACTCATACGAAATGAGAGAAGCTCGCTAGCGGTGGATTTCTAGACAGTGGGAGCCCCTCTGCGTTTTCGGGCGTCTATTTGGAGGTGCTCAGTGCCGGATTACCCGAGCGTGGTAACGGCAGGATGACATTTTTCGACAATTGTCACCCTCAGAATGCGAGACAATGGATACGTGACGCGTATGACACCCCAAAGTCCAGGCAAACCATCGCCACTTCTCCTGATCGACGACGATTGCTCACTGGCATCGTTGGTCGCGGATTACTGTTCGGAGGACAAGTTCACAGTCACTTCGGCTGTGACTGGCGAGGAAGGCGTCGTATTAGCCAGACAGCAACATTTCGTTCTGGTTATTCTAGATGTCATGCTTCCTGGCATCGATGGCTTCGAGGTCCTGAAGCGTCTTCGCCGTTCGTCCAATATTCCCGTTCTCATGCTCACAACGCGCGGAGCCGCAATGGATCGGGTTCAGGGACTCGAAAGCGGAGCCGACGATTATCTTGCCAAACCCTTCCAGCCTGAAGAGCTAGTAGCTCGAATCAAGAGCATCCTCCGCAGAGTACATCCGAAAGAGACACCAAGCCGCTACACAGTCGGCGATATCACAGTTGACGAGACAGAGCGATCGGTGACACTGGGCGGCCAGCGACTCAATCTTACCGGCTCGGAATTCCAGCTCTTGACATTGCTTCTCACCCACCTTGGCGACCCGCTGTCTCGGGAAGAACTCGTTCCGCGCGTCTTTGGTCGGGATGCAACGAGTCTCGATCGCAGTATCGACAATCTTGTAAACAATCTTCGCAGGAAGCTTGGGACGCATCCGGACGGAACGGATCGAATCAAGAGTGTGCGCAATATCGGCTATACCTATGTGAGCGCAACCGTCGGAGTAGATGCTCAGTGAAACTTTTTATCCGGATCTTGGCGGCATTGTGGATCATCATCCTCTTTGTCATTGCGACGGTGACGCTCGTGCCTTCTCTGTCGCTCCCAATCGACAACGAACGCCTCAGAGAAATCCCCCTCGTCAGTCTTCAGATATGCGCACAGGATGCGGTAAATCGATATCTGAACCTTGGAAGCCAGGCATTGCACCAGGAGGTTCCGAACTGCCATCAACTACGACTGGTGGCGCCTGGACCAAATCCGGTGCGCGATCTAACCGGACAACCGCTGACACACGAGGAGACTATGCTCGTACTCTCGGCCTTTCAACGGTCCGGGACGGCAATCAAAGCGCTGCCTGATAGCACGGTCGTCGCATCACGCGCCGATCCGGCGAGCGCAGATTCATACATCTTTATTACGAGCATACCCGTGTCGCACCGTGCTTACGCTCTTTGGACACTCGGTCGGGTTCTCCGGGCGGTGGTGGTATCTGGCCTGTTCTCCCTGCTGATTACCGCATACGTGGCACGTCCCATCACGAGCCTGACAGGGGTAGCTGAGCAGTTCGGCGCGGGCGATCTAAAAGCCAGGGTGGTCTCGTCCACCATCAGGCGCAAAGACGAACTTGGGGATCTGGCCAGGGTCTTCAACCAGATGGCGGCGCGCACTGAGTCGCTCGTTGAACGGTATAAGAGTTTTCTGGCCCATGTTTCCCATGAACTGGGCTCTCCGCTGGCGCGGTTGAATATTGCGCTCGCACTTGCTAGGAGGAGAGCCGGGACTCAGCTCCAGGCCGAACACGACCGTATTGGGCATGAGGCAGAGCGGCTCAGCAGTCTGGTACAAGAACTGCTCCTGCTAGCACGATTGGAAAGCGGTAACGAGTTGAGCCGAAATTCATCACGATTCAATGCAACGAAACTAGTCGAAGAGGCCTGCGAAGACGCCCGTTTAGAGGCTGACCAAGAACATAAAGTCGTACAGATCTGTCGTGCGGAGCAATTTGATGTCGAAGGGCATCCAGACCTCTTGCGCAGGGCTCTGGATAATGTCCTTCGCAACGGTCTCAAGTTTACACAACCTGATGGGTGTGTCGAAGTTTCGTGCTTTCGAAAAGACGCAGCAACGGCTGTGATTCAGATTCAGGATGACGGCCCCGGTATTCTGCCGGGGCAAGAAGAACTGATATTCGAGCCATTCGTCACGTTGCCTGGCAACGGAGACAAACGAGGCTCTGGTCTGGGGCTTGCCATATCGCGCCAGGCAATCTTTGCCAACGGAGGAAAGATCTATGCACAATGCCTGCCGGGCAAAGGCCTGACGGTTACGATTGAACTCCCCATCGCGTCCACAAAGACCCAGCCCGCTAGTAAAGTCGAGGCGCTTTCGCCGTTGAGGGACGAGGACAGCAGCCTATGAACAAGCGGACCTACCTCATCGGGCAAGTTTCTTCGTCCAGGCTGGTGTTTCAGGCTCAAAGACAAATCTACAGTAAGAAACATACAGATAAACTTAACAGATAGACTGTAGATATGTTATCGTCTCTTTATGGTCAGAACGCCGTCAAACAAGGGCGCCGCACTTGCATCCAAACTTGCAGCAAAGTTGCGCACCACCTTTGGGCAACTGAAACGAAAGGTGCGACAGCAGGGTGGGCAGAACGATTTCACCTCGTCTCAGATCGCAGTCCTTCTCCGATTAGAAAAGGACGGTCCGGCGACGGTGTCGAGCCTTGCCAGAGCAGAGGGCATGCGTCCTCAGTCGATGAGCGCTGTTATCGCTCCGCTGGAAGAAATGGGGTTTGTGGCGGGAGCCGCCGACCCGAACGACGGGCGAAAAACACTCATGTCGCTGACAAAAGCCTGCAAGAAGTGGATTGAGGACGGACGTGCCGCTCGTCAGGACTGGCTGGCGCAAGCGATTCAGAAGAAACTCTCTCCACAAGAGCAGAAACAGGTGTTTTCAGCCATACACTTGCTCGCGCGAATCGTTGAGGACTGACCGTCCTGCCGCGAATCGGTCGATCCAGGCATCATTCACCACTTCCAAAGGAGAATTTCGTGCCACTCACCATCCTTGACCCTCAAACTGCGCTGATCGTGGTGGATCTGCAGAAGGGCCTTCGCAACATACCGTCTCTCCATCCCATCGCAGGTGTCATCGACCATTCCTGTCAGCTTATCGAGGCCTTTCGCAAGCAGAAGCTGCCTGTAGTTCTGGTAAATGTCACGGGAACTGCTCCGGGGAGGACAGAGGAGCCGCGACGGCATCGGGAGCTTCCTGCCGACTTCAGTGAGCTGATGCCAGAACTGCATCCGCAACCAGACGACATCCTCATCACCAAACGCACCTGGGGTGCTTTTGCGAACACCGGCCTGGAAGCTCAACTGAAAGCAAAAGGCGTGACTCAGGTTGTTCTCACCGGCGTGGCCACCGGTACGGGTGTAGAAGCCACGGCTCGCCAGGCGTACGAAGCCGGTTTCAATGTGACGCTCGCCATTGATGCCATGACCGACCTGCGCCCCGAAGCCCACGAATACAGTCTCAAGCATGTGTTCCCTCGCCTTGGCGAGAGCGGCACCACGCAGGACTTACTCGATTTACTCGCCAAAAGGAGCGCTGAACAATGAACTGGCTATATTCCGTGTCCTACTTTTTCGGTGGCGCATTTCTGGCCAATTCCGTGCCGCATTTCGTCAGCGGCGTTATGGGAAAACCCTTTCAGTCCCCGTTCGCAAAACCGCCGGGAAAAGGTCTCTCGTCTTCGACCGTGAATGTTCTATGGGGCTTCGCTAATTTCGTTTTCGCCTATCTGCTTCTGCTGCGCGTCGGAAATTTCGATCCGCGATCCATCGCCTGCATCGCGCCGTTTGCGGCTGGCGTACTCCTCATCGGCTTGTTCTCGGCACGGCATTTCGGCCAGTTTCACGGAGGCAACACCCCGGAGCGCTCATGAGGAATCCTCTCTCCAAAGCGTTCCGCGCTCTGGAGAACTACAACTTTCGCTTGTGGACGGCAGGCGGTCTGGTATCGAACATCGGAACCTGGATGCAGCGCGTGGCGCAAGACTGGATTGTGCTGACGCAACTGACCCACCACGACGCGACTGCGGTCGGCATTGTCACGGGCCTGCAGTTCGCTCCGCAACTGCTGTTGTTGCCTTGGAGCGGTTTGGCTGCGGACCGTTTCAACCAGCGCAAGCTGCTGATGCTGACGCAAGCATCCATGGGTATGCTTGCAACCGCGCTGGGAATCCTGACGATCTCGGGCTACGTCCGGCTTCGGCATGTGTATGTGTTTGCCTTTGTCTTTGGCGCCGCCGCGGCGCTGGATTCGCCAGTGCGGCAAACCTTTGTTGGGGAGCTAGTGGGCGACGAACACCTGCCCAATGCAGTCGCACTCAACTCGGCCTCGTTCTTCGTCGCCCAGATGATCGGCCCGGCTGTGGCCGGTCTGGTTATCGCAAAAATCGGGACAGGCTGGGCATTTCTTCTGAATGGGTTGTCCTTCGGCGCTGTCCTGCTCTCCATGTATCTGCTGCGCGTTCAAGAACTCAGGACAAACGCGAGAGCTTCTCGCAGATCGAGTGGCTTCATCGAAGGGCTCCGTTATGTATGGGCTAGACCGGACCTCCGATCCATCCTGGTCATGCTCTTTCTGATCGGCACATTCGGCTTTAATTTCCCAGTCTTCATCTCCACCATGGCGGTGAATGTTTTCCATACCGATGCGCGCGGATTCGGTCTGCTGTCGTCGATCATGGCGATCGGCACAATGAGCGCAGCGCTTCTGGCTGCCGGACGCGACAAGCCAAAGTTTGGGACGCTGCTCCTCGGCACCGGAGTTTTTGGAATCGGTTGCGCGCTTGCTGCGTTCTCTCCTGGATACTGGTGGTTCGCCGCGGCCCTCGCTGTGATCGGAGTGGCGGCCCTCACCTTCACTATAGCGACAAACAGCATGATGCAGCTTTCAACCAAGCCAGCCATGCGCGGTCGGGTAATGGCGCTTCGTGTGGGCGTGGGGCTCGGGGGAACAGCGATAGGAGCCCCCATCGTCGGTTGGGTCGCGAATCATTTCGGCCCGAGATGGTCGCTCGGCATCGGCGCGATTTCCGCATTTCTCGCTGCCCTTGTCGCAGCCCTGATGATGGCGAAACCTGTGGCTGCCGTAGCAGAAAATGATGGTTCGTTGTAGATCAATCGCCTGGCTATCAATCGCGTAGTAACCACCGGTAGGTAAGCATGTTGGTCCAGGACAAAAAGAATCTCTGCGCGGCGGTCCTGAGAGGCTGCAACGGGAGGCTCGCGGTGGTAGTGGATTTGCATCCGCTGCTGATTTTCCTGCCTAATGCGGGTTCATTCATATTTTCGCGGACAGGTGAGGGGCCGTTAAGCTGTTCATTGCGCTTGCTGGGGTTCGTTTCGATGCATTCTAGTTCTCAGCGATTCGTTCTCGCTGTGATTTGGGAGTCGTTTACACCGGCGATAATATCGCACTTCAATGGAGCGTTTGACTTATCGCGAAAGGTCAGCCGCACAGACCCCGGTTTGAAGATTTCTTCCTGTGCTCCTTGGAACTACAGACTGGATGCTTTCAGGCTGCACAGCAGTCCGGAATATCTCTTATGCGAAGGAGATAGAACTTGATAGAGAGCCTTTCCAGCTGGCCTAGTGTTCACCGTCGGCACCTAACCACAGCACTCCTGAAAGAGCGGGAGCAGTATTTGTCCCATTTGCTCCAAATCGGTTGGGATGCGGATCGTGTTCAAGCTGTCGCAGGTTACCTCGTCCGTATCGTTCGCATAATGGGGCTCACCACTTTGCGAAGCGTCGAGCTCACAGAGATTGAAGAGGCTGGAACGCGCTGGGCCAATTACAACGAGCCTGAGCGAATCTGCAAGCGCCCGCACACATCTCCCAGAACTTTTGTGAAAATTGCTCGACAGTGGCTGCGCTTTCACGACTCTCTGGTGTTGCCGGCCATGCCATCGGGACGTTTCGATGTACAACTCGCCGAATTCAGGAGAGCCCTGGTATCACGCGGGCTGGCCTCTATCACCATAGGAACCTACATTGACCGAACACGGATTTTCTTGCGATGGGCATCGAATCGCTACAACGACCTGTCGTTGGTTTCCTTGAAAGATGTAGACGATTTTCTCGCCAGTAACCGTGAGGCTGGATGGCATCTCACAACGGTCACAACTCACTGTATTTCACTGCGCGCATTCTTCATCTTCGCTGAAGAGCGGGGCCTATGCTCGCCAAATATCTGGCGTGGCATCGTGAGCCCACGGCTCCCCCAGTACACGGAACTTCCCAATGGGCCGAGTTGGGCGGACGTTCGCCGGCTCATTCGCTCCGTGAACGGTAGGACTCCGATAGAACTACGTTCACGGGCCATGTTTCTTTTGTATTCGATTTATGGTTTGCGGGCCAGTGAGGTAGCGCGTCTTCGGCTGGACGACTTCGATTGGCGAAACGAGACTTTCTGTGTCCATCGCGCCAAACGCGGTGGCGTCCAGCAATTTCCGATTCAATACGAGGTGGGCGAAGCCATCCTTGACTATCTTCAACACGGCCGCCCACGCTGCGCCTCCAGATTCATTTTTGTCACGTTGCAGGTCCCGTATCGCCCAATCACGAGCGGAGCAATGTGGAGCATTGTCGGCAGGCGGATGAAGGGATTGGGAATTCAGTCCGTGCATCGCGGTCCGCATTCACTCCGTCACGCCTGCGCAACTCATCTTTTAAAAAAGGGCAGCTCTCTGAAGGAGATTGCAGACTTTCTTGGACATCGAACTACCCAATGCGTGGCAATTTATGCGAAATATGACCAGCGGTCCTTGCGCAAAGTGGCTGCCTTTAGTCTGGCAGGGATACTTTGAAGCTCATTGAGGCCATAGACAGCTACGTGGAGCGAAAGCGCTCGCAAGGGCTTTCCTATGGCTCGTCGGCATGGTATCTCGTCAAATTGGGTAGGCAGGTTGGAGATGTGTCCCTTGAACGCGTAACAGCCCGTGAGATCCTGACGTTTCTGGACGGCCCCAAGACTTCTCCGGGCACATGGATAGTCAAATATCGACTGCTCCGGAGATTCTTTGATTTCTGGCTGGCGCGCGGAGAGATCGACGTCATGCCCATGCCAGTGAAGCGAATCATCAGGCAGAAGCCGTTCGTTCCTTATATCTACACTCAATCCGAAATCCGTACATTGTTGAAGGCAGTGCGAGGATGCCAGAAAGCTCCTCGCTGCTGTGTCGACCCCATCACACTTCGCACTGTTCTGATCTTCATCTATGGAACAGGTGCCCTGACTGGGGAGGCTCTTCGGCTATTGATCGAGGATATCGACTTCAATAAGGGTGCGGTCACGATCCGTCGCAACCGCTTCAATCGCTCGCGGACCATCCCGATCGGTTCCGACCTCATGAGCGTGCTGGAGAAGTATTTCGCTTCGAGGCGGCGGCGAGAGACAGCGGACCAGCACTTTTTCCTGAACAAAGAAGGAGAAGCCCTCAGTAACGGTACCGCCGAGCGTACATTCAAGAGGCTGCGCAGAGTTGCTGGAATTCACCGGCACGATGATGCTAGTTATCAACCTCGCATCCTCGATTTGCGGCACACGTTTGCCGTACATCGGATTGCCGGATGGATCAAGCACGGTGCGGACCTGAACCGGATGCTGCCGGCGCTGTCGGTTTATATGGGGCTCGTGGGCCTCAGAACAACCGAGAAGTACTTATCCCTCACGCCGGAGCGCTTTCGTGCTCAACTCATCAAGCTGAGTCCGCGGCGCGGCAAGAAGAGATGGCGTGACGATCCCGATCTAATGAGATTTCTGTCTCAGCTTTCCAAAGTCTGCTGCCAGAATCGTACTGGGAATGGAGGCGGCGGAAAGACCGTTTCTCCGGTGATAACTGAGCAAGTTCCGCTGCGGATACGGAGGAATAATGTTTGAACAGATTTATCAGTGGCCCAGACTGATTGAACAACACCGCCAGGCACCGTTGCGTTTCGAGCGTGAGCAATACCTGAAGCATTTGCTTGAGCATGGCTATCGGCGTAGCGGGATCGCCGAGACGGCGATGTACATGCTCCATATCATCCGGGTGCTTGACCTCAAAGAGTTGCGAGTCATCCGGCTGGAAGAAATCAAAAAGGGCGCAAACATCTGGGCCGAATACAGGGGCCCGTTCCGCGATTCTCGCCACCGCCACTATGGGGCGCCAACTATGTTCATGAAAGTAGCCCGCAATTGGTTTCGGTTTCATGACAAGCTGGTACCTCCACCCGAGGCTCCTTTCCTCGAACGGGTTCAAATGTTTTCGAACGCACTAAGATTCCATCAAGGGCTCGCTGCAACAACGATTCGCGGCTACTCCAACCGGGCGCACGAATTTTTGAAGTGGCTGACAGCGCTGGGCGGTGACCTTCGAACGGTCTTGATGGCCGATATTGACGAGTTCCTTGCTCAAAAGCGCGCCGAAGGGTGGACGCACCGCAGTATTGTTACCCAATGCAACTCGCTGCGAAGCTTTTTTCGTTTTGCCGAATTGCAAGGCTGGTGCTCACCGGACCTCGCGCTTGGAATCCATGGCCCACGCGTCTCGACGTACGGGGTGCGTCCCAAGGGGCCAAGCTGGCCGCAGGTTCGCCAGTTGGTCAAACTGGCCGAGGGAACGGAACCTGAGCAACGTCGCGCCAAAGCTCTCCTGCTGATTTTGGCAGTCTACGGACTTCGCTGCCGGGAGGTCATGGGCCTGTGCCTGGAGGACTTCGACTGGCGCAGCGAGATCTTCACCGTCCACCGCGCCAAATGCGGTGGTATTCAGCAGTTCCCGATCCAGTATGAAGTGGGAGAGGCGATTCTCCTATATCTCCGCCATGCCCGACCGCGCGTCGACGACCGGCACCTCTTTCTGGGAGAACGCCGGCCGTGGGGGGCGCTCGACCACTCCGCGGTGTGGAGGACCGTGTCGAGGCGCATGCAGAAGCTCGGGATCGAGCTCGATCATATG
>Ga0181535_10001567_pt1 | contig 29646 bp, 27 predicted proteins | sample PEATcosm2014_Bin_44_FD_119774 | JGI IMG/M metagenome (GOLD analysis project Ga0181535, IMG submission 119774) | Peatland microbial communities from MTU Mesocosm Facility, Houghton, MI, USA - PEATcosm2014_Bin17_30_metaG | ecosystem: Environmental > Terrestrial > Soil > Wetlands > Peat | place... | reverse complement strand
GGCTGGATCAGCTACCTGCTCATGATCTTTGTGGGGGGCTTCGTTCTGCGCCTGCTGCTCACGCCTGCTCTGGTCCTCGTGTTTTCATTCCTTTTGCGCCTCTGATTCCCGCCGTCCGCTCCCCGCTCTGCCGCTACAATGGAATCAGGTTTTTGAGCGCTTTTTTGAGTGAGCGGCGGCTTTTCTTTGCTCGCTGCAAGGACGCCTCCGAAGGCGTCACCGAGGACCACAGGAGAATTGACGCGCCCCATGCCCGAACCCCTCACTCCGTCGTCCCGCCCGCGCGTTCTCAGTGGCATGCGCCCAACGGGAAAGCTCCATTTGGGCAACTACATGGGCGCCTTGGCCAACTGGGTCAAGCTCCAGGACAAGTACGACTGCTACTTCTTCATCGCCGACTGGCACGCCCTCACAACCGATTACGCCGACACCAGCCAGATCGCGCCCAACACCGTCGAGGTGATGCTCGACTATCTCGCTGCCGGCCTCGACCCCGAGCGCAGCGTTCTCTTTTTGCAGAGCCGTGTACTGCAACACGCCGAGCTGTTCCTTGACCTTGCGATGATTTCACCGCTCGGCTGGCTCGAACGCGTGCCCAGCTACAAGGAGATGCAGGAGAACCTCTCGAGCAAAGACCTCACCACCTATGGATTCCTCGGCTACCCCGTTCTCATGGCCGCCGATATTCTGCTCTATCAGCCTGACTTCGTTCCCGTGGGTCAGGATCAGCAGGCGCACGTGGAGTTGACCCGCGAGCTCGCCCGACGCTTCAATGGGTTCTACAAGCTCGGCGATCGCGAGGTTCTTCCCGAACCCAAAGTCCTGCTCACGCCCTCGCCGAAGCTCCCTGGCACCGATGGCCGCAAGATGTCGAAGAGCTATGGCAACACCATTCTCCTGAGCGACCCCGAGCCGGTGGTGCGCCAAAAACTGAAGACCATGGTCACCGACCCCGCGCGCGTCCGCCGCACTGACAAGGGCGATCCCGACAAATGCCCCGTCGGCGACCTGCACAAGGTTTTCTCCTCCACCGAGACAATGGCCAGGGTTTATGAAGGCTGCCGCTCGGCGGGGATCGGTTGCATCGAATGTAAAGGCTGGGCCGCCGACTCGCTGGTAAAGGTGCTCGAGCCGATCCAGCAGCGCCGCGCTGCGACAACAGAAGATCAGGCCATCGAGATTCTCAAGGCTGGTTCACGCCGCGCTGCGGCCCGCGCCGAGCAAACGATGATCCAAGTGCGCAACGCCATGCAAATGACGTTGACGACCGTCACGCCCGCATGAGACAAACGCGGAAACGCGCCGGATGAACGGCAGGAACGAACCACGGGGGCAATCGGGGTTGGTCGGGTCAGGAACGTGCAAGTGATGCAAGAGAAAGTCCCGTGGTGGCGTTGGGCATTCGAGTTTGCGCTGAGCGGAATCCGCTCCGGTTTTGGGCTCTTCCACCGCAACGGAAAAGTTGAGGCTGGCCCAGAGACGAATGCGGAACGCTTCGTCGCAGCGCCTGAGAGCGTTGAGGCCGAATGGATCGACGTGAAGCCCGTTGAAGTTGAGACGATGGGGGTCGAATCGAACGCGCAAGAAACGGCTGAGCTCGAAGGTATCCTTAGGACCGAAAGTAGACCCGAGTCCGAGATCGGCCTTAGGCACGAGAATAGACAGAGCGAGGTCGAATCAGGTACGGGAGAAGCCGCTGAAATCGAATCTGAAATCGCGTTAATCGAGCCGGATGAACCCGCAGAGCTTGAAGCACCCGAAGAAGAGATTGCGTTGACGAATGCATCCCCACAACCCGATGAGAGCGCAACCGGGCGCGCGCCCGAACCGCCCGCCGACACGGCAGTTCCAGCGCCAGGCCCATCCGCCGAGCTACCCTTCGACCCGCCGTTGGCTGCCGAATCGCACATCGCGGAGCCCACCACCGCCGAGAAAGTTGCCGCGGCGCTCAAAGCTCGCGGTGCAGATGCCGAGCAATCGCCTTTCTCGGTTTTCGTAGGCCAGATTTACGACGGCCCGCTCGACCTGCTGCTCGACCTCATCCGCAAGCAGGACATCGACATCTACGACATTCCCATCGCCAAAATCACCGCGCAGTTCCTGGCCTACGTGGACCATCTGCGCGCCAGCGACATGGACGTAGCCGGCGACTTCATCTACACCGCGGCGTTGCTCATTCACATCAAGAGCAAGATGCTGCTGCCGCGCTCGCCCGTCGGGCCGGAGGAGTCTGCCGAGGATCCGCGCCGCGAGCTGGTCGATCGCCTGCTCGAGCACGAGCGCTTCAAGAACGCCGCGCAGATGCTCCACGATAAGCAAATGCTCGAAGCCAACACCTGGACCAATCCCGGCGTGCGCGAGTTCCGCGAGGATGCGGGAGCGGAGCCCGAAATCGCCGCAGACACCACCGATCTCGTGCGCATCTTCCGCGACATTCTGGAGCGCGCGCGCAACCGCCCCATCATCAACGTGGAGGAAGACTCCGTCACCGTTGGCCAGATGATCCGTTTCCTCACCCGCCGCCTCACAATGGAAGACAAGCCCGTGGCCCTGCGCCGACTGCTCAGTCACACGCATTCCGAGCGCGCGCTTATCGCCATGTTCCTGGGTCTGCTTGAGCTGGTGCGCCTGCAGGCCATTCTGCTCCGCCAGGACCGCCAGTTCAGCGAGATCTTCGTCAAGAAAAACACCGGGTTCGAGGCCGTGGTGAACGAAGGACTTGCCGGCGCCCACGACGACTGGCGCTGATCGCGCCTGCCGGATTGTAAACTGACCTTGATGAATTCCATTCCCCGAAAACTGCGAGACATCGCGCTCGGCGTGGCGCTGCTGCTGATCGCCGGGACCGCAACTCTCCGTGCGCAACCGGCTCAGCAGCCCTCGCCGGAGGCCGAGCTGGCGCAGGTTCCGTTGCCCGAGCCTTCGGCCAGTGCTCTTCCGTTGCCTGAAGATCGCGGCGCTGCCGATCTTGAGCAGACTCTGAAGCGCCTCGGCACCACGGCCAGCGTGCTCTTCATCGTTGCGCATCCTGACGACGAAGACGGCGCGCTCATGACGTACCTCTCTCGCGGTCTCGGTGTACGCGTCACGCTGCTTACTCTCACGCGCGGCGAGGGGGGCCAGAACGCGCTCGGCGCCGAAAGCTACGATGCGCTTGGCCTCATCCGTACCAACGAGCTCCTCAAGGCCGATCAATATTATGGCGTGCGGCAACTTTGGGGTACTGAAGTCGACTTCGGATTCTCCAAGACACAGGAAGAGGCCTTCTCAAAATGGGGCCATGATCGCGTGCTTTATGACGCGGTGCTGGCGGTGCGGATGGTTCGGCCGCAGGTTATCCTCTCGACTTTTGTCGGCGGCGTGAGCGACGGGCACGGTCATCACCAGGTCTCCGGGGAAATCGCGCAGGAAGCTTTCAAGGCCGCGGCCGATCCCAATGTCTTTCCCGAGCAATTGAAGAATGGTTTGGAGCCCTGGCAGCCGCTCGCCGTTTACTCGCGCACTCCATTCGCCCCCATCACCAACGGCCAGATGCTCGACTATGCTACCGGCAAGTGGGCGCCGGCGCGTTTCCGTAATTACCTCACCGGTGAGTGGATCGAAGGCGCACTGCCGGCGGACGTGACGGTTCCCGTCGGCACATGGGACGCAGCGCTAGGCCGCACCTATGTGCAGATTGCGCGCGAAGGCTGGGGCGAGCAAAAGTCGCAGTATGGTGGCGCCGATCCCGCGCTCATCGCCCCGGATTCATCGAGCTACCACTTGTGGGCCGCCGCACCGTCGGCGGCTGCGGTCGGGGCGGAAAAAAATGATGCGAGCCTGTTTTGGAACGCGAAGGTTCACATCGCCACCGGTATCACGGGTCTCACGCGGCTGGCAGGAAGCACACCGCCCAAGTGGCTTACGGACGGCCTCGGCCAAATCGAGAGCGGCCTGAATGCATTTACAAGCGACTGCAAGAACCAGAGTGGCGTTGATGCCGCGCACAACCTCGCACCGGTCTATCGCCAGACGCTCGACCTTTACACGCGCGTGAAGGCAAGCGATTTTGACGCTGAAGCGAAGGCAGGACTTGAACTCGAACTCGGCGAGAAGATCGAGCAGTTTCAAACGGCGCTCAGGGATTTGCTTGGCCTCGACCTGGTTGCATTCACGACAAACGGCGGCACGCAGGGTTTCGGGGGGCGCGGCGCATCGGCCGATGAGACGGTGCGAAGCGTGTGGCCGGGTGAGAACTTCAGCGTTCGCGTACATCTCGCGCAGGGATTGGACGCGGCGGAGCTGACTCGAGTATGGCTCGTAAGCAGCGATGGAGCCTCATGGAAAATCGACCAAGCCGATGGACCGATCGACGCAAAGCAAGCCGCGGCTCCGGCGAGCGACAAGGTCTTTCACGTGCGGGTTCCCGACGACGCGACGCCGACCGAACCTTACTTCACACGGGCCACCACCGAGCAGCCCATCTACGACCTTTCAAATGAAGCCTGGCGCGAGCGCTCGTTCGCGCCCTATCCAATGTCAGCCTGGGCGGAGTTCACCTTTGATGGCGTTCCCATCCGGATTGGGCAGCTGGTGCAAACGTTAGCTCGGGTCAACGGGGTCGGCGGCGTCTATCAGCCGCTAGTGGTCACACCGGCCATCGGCGTGCGCGTCGAGCCGGAGGCGCGCATTCTGCCGCTCGATGGTTCGGCGCTGCCGGTCAATATTACGGTTCACGCCGAGCACGACGCCGAAGGGTTCGTCGTGCTCCAGTTGCCCGAAGGCTGGCGCGCCGATCCCGCACGGCGCGAATTTCATTTAAAAGACGCTGGCGACACGGAGCCTCTCGTGTTTTCGGTTACGTCTTCCGGCGACGTCGCTGCCCGCGCCTACACGATCAAGGCGATCGCGCACGTCGGCAATCAAAGCTACTCGATTGGTTGGCAGAGCATCGGCTATACAGGCTTGCTTCCCTATAACCAGTACGAGCCCGCGGAGCTTCGTACGCGCAAAATCGACGTAAAGCTGCAGCCGGGGCTGCGCGTGGGCTACGTGATGGGAACAGGCGATCATGTTCCCGAGGCCATTGAGGCGCTTGGCATCACGCCGCACCTCCTCACCGACGACGAGCTTGCCACCGCTGACTTGTCGCAGTGGAACGTTCTGGTCGTCGGAATTCGCGCGTACTCGGTGCGCCCGGCGCTGGCCGCTGCCGAAACACGCCTTGAGCAGTTTATGGAGCGAGGGGGGACGGTCGTGGTGCAATACCAGGGCAACACGTTTCCTGCGCCGCTGCCGGTTGCGATGGGCCGCTTTCCCGAGCGCGTGGTAGACGAGCAGGCGCCGGTCAAGCTCCTCGATCTCTCAAACTCGCTTCTCACCTCGCCCAATCAAATTACATCCGCCGATTTTGACGGATGGTTCGAAGAGCGTGGTCACGGGTTTCTCGATCACTGGGACCCCGGATACACGGCGCTCACTGAGACCGCCGATCCGGGGCAGGATCCGCAACGAGGAGGGCTCCTCGTCGCGCACCGCGGAAGGGGAACCTATATCTACGTCGCTTACGCGCTCTATCGTCAGTTTCCTGAGTTAGTACCGGGGCCTTACCGCCTTCTGGCCAACTTGCTCAGCGCGGGCAAATGAAGAAGGCCGGCGATGAAGCCGGGCTCTCTTGCATATTTCGACGACGAGATGCAGTACAACACTAGAAAATCAGCCGCGCTGTCATCACAAGGTTGTGATTGTAAGTGTGGAATTTGCTGGTCGCGATCTGCATCCCCGCGCCAAACGCAATCCCAGGCCGCGCCTTGGGATCGGCTGGGTGAAATGCGCACTTGCCGATGATCATCCCGGGGGTGAGGAACTCCTGAGTCTTCCCGTCATTCGTTCCACCCTTGTAGAACGTGGCGTTGCTCTCTATCTCCGGCCAAAACAGCTTGGCCAAACGATACTGTGCCACAGTGTTCCACAACAAAGGCCGTCCCGAGGTCGTCGTAGCCGGGGCACCCGTCGGCAGGGTGGCACCTAGCGATGTCTGCACGTCGAAGTTCCCAAATCCCTTGCCGCCGCCCACGTTCGGCTGCACGCTGGCATTGGTCGAGCCGTTCTTGAAACTGCCGGTGGGCACCGTGGTCAGCACCCATGCGCTTAAGGTATATGCCCCGTGCGTTTGGTTACCGCTGGCGATCCGGTACTTCAGCAGGAATGAGAAATCTCCCCAGCCATCCAATGCCTTTGAGTTGTGCTGGATGTATGGGGGCAGATTCGCCGCCAGTTCGGTGTTAGCCCAGGGAACCAGATTCACGCCCTTGCTGTTGTCGTAGTTCCACGTGTCGGTAAGAGCAGGTGTTACCTGCCTCGTAAAGTCGGTGCGCGCCACCTGGATGAGCCCGGTGTAGGTGGTGACCAGTGGAACCGCCCAGGCAGGCTGTTTGGCTTGCGTGGCTGACGTGCGAGTCAGCCATTGGTTGAAGAATCCGTTGGGAGCGGGACCTGGCGGGCCGCTCTGCGCATGCACACTGGCAGACGCCAGCACGATTAAGAGGGAAAGGGGAAGCTTTCTCATGGTAATGACAGAGCATGACGGACGGGACGGTGAACCGGCAACACACCATCGGACTAGTTTTCCCTCAACCAAACGGACGAGCGGAAGGACGGAAGCCCAGTCCTTTCCGCAGGGGAAAAGTCTTCAAAGATCTTTATTTCAAATACAGGAGTTAGCCTCTGAGTCAATGGGACTTGGGCCGCGTTTTCTTCTTTAAAAGAATGTGAATTCTTCAAATCTTAACATTGCTCTGCGAGTCTTGTATGTGGAACGAAAAGGGAGGTCTGCCGGCACGAAGATCCATCGGTGACCACTCCCCTGGTTTTTCGCGCCGATGGGAATACCGCAGATCTTTCTAATCATGATTGCGTCCGGGATGCAGCAGTGAACTGCGTCCGTTGTGTACGAGGGCGCTGCCACCTACCAACATAATCCCAAATGAAAAGAGAGGCATAAATGAAATTGACATTGAAGGCGGCTGCCGCGGCGCTTATGGCAGTCAGTCTCGTTGTTTCCTATGCACAAACCAGCGGTTCAACTCCGCCGGCCAAAAAGCACGCTGCGGCCAAGAAGTCAGCTGCTCCGGCTGGCCCCACGGTGCAACAGCAGATCGATGATATGAAGCAGCAATTTCAGGGCGAGATTGACGGCCTGAAGGCGGATCTTGCTTCCAAGGATGAGCAGTTGAAACAGGCGCAGCAGGCGGCGGCCGATGCGCAAGCGGCAGCAGCCAAGGCCGAAGCGGATGCCACGGCTCAGCAGCAGGCGGCCACTGACAATGCGGCGGCCGTTTCCACTCTGCAAAGCACGGTCAGCGACCTGAAGGCCAACGCAGTCTCGCTCGCCACCACCGTCTCCGACGAGACGACCAACATCAAGAAGTCGATCAACAATCCCGACGTCCTTCACTTCAAGGGAATCACTCTTTCGCCGACAGGCAGCTTCCTGGCCGCAGAAACTGTGTGGCGTCAGGGAGCCACGGGCGGCGATATCAATACGCCCTTTACCGGCGTCCCACTGGACAACTCCCAGGCGGCGCAATTGAGCGAGTTCCAGGGTTCAGGCCGTCAGTCGCGCATCGCCATTAAAGCCGTGGGTAAACTCCCCACCTTTACCATGACCGGCTACTACGAGATGGACTGGCTGAGCGCAGGCGTCACCTCGAACAACAACCAGTCGAACAGCTATACTCTGCGCCAGCGCCAGCTGTGGGCAGACGCCAAGACAAACAGCGGCTGGGATTTCTCAGGCGGTCAGGGATGGTCGCTGGCGACGGAAACTACGGCAGGTCTGACGCGCGGTACCGAGATTCTGCCTGCCACCATCGACGCGCAATATAGCGCTGGCTTTGTATGGGGGCGCCAGTACAGCTTCCGCGTATCCAAGGACATCGGCAAAGCCGTTTTCATCGGCGCTTCCGTCGAAAACGCCGAAATGTTGAATCCGTCCGGACAGAACACGCCGACCAATTATCTGTTTGGTTCCACTGGAACCGGCGGCGGACTCTACAACCTGAACTCCAACTACTCTTTCAACTACACTCCCGACTTCGTGGTGAAGATGGCCTTCCAGCCCGGTTGGGGCCACTGGGAAGTGTTCGGCATCGACCGCAACTTCCGTGACCGCATCTATCCCTGCGCAACCGTAACGGCCACCTGCACGGTGCCTACGACAGCCACGCCTTCCAACGCCACGGCCACTGGTGCAGGCCTTGGCGGCGGCTTCCGTGGGCCGCTCGCCGGTAAGTATGTAACCGTTGGCCTTAAGGGTCTTTGGGGGCAGGGCGTTGGCCGCTACGGCTCTTCGACCATAGCCGACGTCACCCTTCGCCCCAATGCAATGCTCTCTCCCATCCACGGCTTCTCCGCGCTTAGCACGCTCGAGTTGAATCCCTCGCCCAATTTCACGGCCTACTTCAACTACGGTGCCGACTATCTTGACCGCGACTATGTACTAAGTGGGACCACCCAGGTCGGCTACGGCACGCGGAGCGACAACATGTCGGGCTGTCTGGTTGAGCCCACCACTCCCACCGCTGGCGCAACAGGCGCCGCACCTGTCGCCCCCTCCAATTGCGGCGGCAGCAACAAGGACGTGCAGGAGTTCACCGCTGGATACTGGTGGAACATCCACAACAGTCCCAAGGGGCGTCTGCGCCAGGGCATCCAATACAGCCTCTTCCGCCGCGATCTCTGGTCCGGCGCGGGCGGCACAGCCAACCCCGGCAACGGCGCACATGGTGACGACAACATGATCTTCACTTCGCTCCGCTACTACCTGCCGTAAATCGACACTTAGTTCACACAAAAAGGGCAGCCCCACGTGGACTGCCCTTTGTATTGGACCGAGGAAACAGCCGATCGCAAGAAATTGGCTAATTCTTTCCGTGGTCTTTGAAGTTCAGCGCAAAGTAATAGGCCGTGTACGAGTGGCTGGTCGTCACGTTGGTCAGGAAATCGCCACCGCCGAAGTAGCCAATGCCGCCTCCCAGGTTGAAGTGCTTATTAAGCTCATACCATGAGTAGCCATCGATCTCCGCTCCCACATGGCGGCCGTGGTCGGTCTTGTTGGTCACGATCGCGCTTCCCGAGGTATTGTAGATCGAGTCCAGCGCATCAGCCGCCCAATCGTCCAGCGCCTGCACCGTGAAGGTGAGCCGCCGGTGGGGCTCAACGGTGGCTCCAGCCCGCACCGTTTCAATATTCTGCCAGCCGAAAAGGTCGGTGATGCCAAAGCGGTCGTGAGCGGTCGGGTAGATCGTGTCAAACGTAGAGTGTGATCCATTCTGTGCCGGATTGCTGTTTCCTGCGGCATAGTCGTATTGCGAAAAGACTCGCGGTTTGGCCGATACATGGAGGAACTGGAAGGACGCGCCCGCCTGCGCTGCCCACGCTCTAATCGGTTCCGGTCCCACCTTGCCGTTTTCGACGATCAGCTCCCCTGAATAATTGAGCGCTGTGTGAGTTTGCGCCTTGAAGCGCAGGCCTTCAACCTTCTCGTTCTCCTTGCCGGTGGTTTTGGCGGCGGCCGGTTCTACGACCTCTTTCGGCTGCACGCGCCAAAGGAAGAACGGCTCAAGGTTCGAATGCGGCGCCAGGTTATCGATGCGAGCGTAGGCGCCGTAAATGTTGTTGCCTTCCTGGTGCGGGCTAATGCCATTGGCTTGCGGCACGACAGCCGATGCGGCGAAGATGCCCAGGTGCTCGCGCTTCGCGTTGAGGTTCAGCACCGCCGCATCGTAGGACCGGGCCTGGTTGCGCCATTCGGAGTCGGCGATGATGGTGTTGTTGTAGTTGATAAGCTGCCGGCCCACGCGCAGACTAATCCAATGCTTTTCGGGATTGCCGATCTCAACGTAAGCCAGCTTCAGATCCCATCGAACCGTGTTCGGTGGGCCGATCGGCGGGTTCTGGAATCCCGAACGGGCGTCCTGCACCTGCGCCGTTACCCGAAACCAGCTTACCGTGTGAAGGTCCACCTGGAACCGGAAGCGGTTCAAGATGTAGGAGTCATCCACTTTCGCCTTGAAGCTATTGTTTTCGTACCCCTCGTACCGGAATCGCTCCTCGGCCTGCACGTCGATCCAATTGGGCAGCTTTTCGTCCAGGTAAGTCGCTGGGGCAAAGTCGTGGAAGTCGTACGGCGCTGGGTTACCGGTGGTACGAAAGGCGGCGCCGTTCAGGAAGCTCAACGGGTTCGATGCAGGCCCCGTAATGTATGCGCCGTTGTATCCTGACGTCGCGTTTCGCGTGGTAATGTCGTCTTGCGCGGCCAGGGGTGCGACCGCTGCCAAAGCAAACAGAAAGAGCGCAGTAGAGATCGATAACGGCAGCCGGCGCAGGGAAGCAGACGTGAGAGCAGAAAGAGCTTTTTGCACTTTGGATCCTCCATTGAGTTGTGAAACCGAATCTGGATTTTGGAATCTGGATGGGCCGAGACCTTAGGCCCGCGGGCCCGCATGGGGCGGCAGAACTCTATCGACAGGCGGGACGACAACAAGGCCTATCAATCACGAGCGCAGCAGTGATCGATCGCGGCGACTGGCGCAGAGAAGCAGATGTAACAGCACAAAGAGCTCTTCGCACTTTGTTTTCCCCTTTGAATTTTGGAAGCTGGATCGGTCGGGACCTTATGTCCACGGAGCCGCATGGGAGCGGCGAACCATTATCGACAGGTGGGACAACAAGTCATAGCAGTAGCTTCTTAATGTACTAGGAATTATCTGTCTTTAAAAGCTGTTCGATAAACACCGTACCGAATTGCAAGACGCGCCGCCTCGCACAGCTACTACCTGCCGTAAGCATGTATTCCAGGCACAAACAAAAGGGGCAGTCCGTAATGGACCGCCTCCTATCTCTTGCGTTAGCGTCCTGACTTCGCCTACTCCGCCGCTTCCACCGGCTTAGTCTGCGCTACCGTCCAGTCCGTCGCGCCAACCTTGAACCGCGCGAACCGCCGCACCGTGATGTTCTCGCCCAGCTTGCCCACCTTCTGCGCAATCAGCTCCTTTACGCTGATCGCCTGGTCCTTGATGAACGGCTGCTCCAGCAGGCAAACCTCTTCGTAGAACTTTGCCATCTTTCCGTCCACAATCTTCTCAATCACCGGAGCCGGCTTGCCCGTTGCTGCGGCCTGCGCGCGATAAATTTCCTTCTCGCGCTCCAGATCCTCCGTGGTTACATCCTCGGGCTTCACGTAACGTGGATCGCTCGCCGCGATGTGCATGGCCACGTCCTTCAGCAGCTCCTGGAAGTCCTCGGTCCGCGCTACAAAATCGCTCTCGCAGTTCAGCTCCACGAGTACGGCAATCTTGCCGCCGGCATGAATGTAGCTGCCCACTGCTCCCTCGTTGGTTACGCGCGAGGACTTCTTCTGCGCCGAGGCCATGCCCCGCTTGCGCAGCACAACAAACGCGTCTTCCATGTTTCCCTTGGATTCCTGCAGAGCCTTCAGGCAGTCGCCCATTGGAGCGCCCGACTTCTCGCGCAGTTCTTTCACCAGTTTCGCATCAATCTTCTCAGTCACTGTCGTCATCTCTCTTTTTCCCTGGCCGCACGCGGCCTTAATCATGGTATGCGTTTAAGATTTCACAATCATGTTGCGCGCCGAAGAATTTCCGACATAAGAAAAGCGTGGCGCTTGGCGAAGCGGCCACGCTCTTTTGAATTCAGTGCGTGCTTCCGCGCAGAACAGCTACTTGGCGCTCTCAGCCACTTCGTCCTCTTCCAGAAGGGTCGCGACGGCAGCCGGCGCCTTGCGGATGCCCCCGCCCAGGGCCGCTTCCAGGTCCACTTCCTCAACCGGCGACGACTCCGCCGAAATCGCTATGCCCTCAACGCCCCCTTCACTCACTTCCGCGGCTGCCGCTTCCGGCGCCTCTTCCGTGAAGGCCTTGTCACTCAGCAGGTTCACACCCTCCGCAGCTGAGTCGGCAACCTTCGATGTAAACAGCCGAATGGCGCGCAGAGCGTCGTCGTTGCCCGGAATCACGTAATCCACTACCGTTGGGTCGCAGTTGGTGTCCACCACCGCAACGACCGGGATGCCCAGCTTCCGCGCCTCCTTCACCGCGATCGTCTCGTTGTTTGAGTCCACGATGAACAGCGCGTCAGGCAAACGCTTCATATTCTTGATGCCGGCCAGATTGGCCTGCAGATGCTTGCGCTCGCGCTCCAGCTTGATTACTTCCTTCTTGGTCAGCAGGTCGTAGCGGCCGTCCGTGGCCATCTCATCCAGTTCCTGCAGGCGCTTCACCGACTTCTGCACCGTCACCCAATTGGTCAGCAGACCGCCAAGCCAGCGCTGATTAATATAGGGCATGCCCGCCCGCGTCGCCTCTTCGGCCACCGCATCCTGCGCCTGGCGCTTGGTGCCGACAAACAGAATCGTCTTGCCGCTGGCGCACAACTCAACCACAAATTTCGACGCTTCCTTGAACAGCTTCAGCGTCTTTTGCAGGTCGATGATATAAATTCCGTTGCGCTCCCCGAAGATGTATTCCTTCATCTTGGGATTCCAGCGCTTTGTCTGATGCCCGAAGTGAACACCCGCTTCGAGCAGTTCCTTCATGGTGATAGTTGCCAATTGTCCTCCTTCGTGGACTGCATCCGGGTTGGTGATTCTGTGGCCCGGATTTATCCCCTCGCGGGGAGATTTGGTAAAGCAAGGTGTCAGATATCAGGTGTCAGTTTTCAGTAACAGCCGATTGCCGGTAACTGATCCCTGAGCCCTAAAACCTGATCCCTCGCAAGCGCCTTAGCGCTTGCTGAACTGGAACCGCTTTCTCGCGCCCTTCTGCCCGTATTTCTTGCGTTCCTTCTGGCGTGCGTCGCGAGTCATCAGTCCCTCGGCCTTGAGCAGCTTGCGCAGCTCAGGGTTGAACTCAACCAATGCGCGTGCAATTCCCATCTTCACCGCGTCGGCCTGCGCTGAAACCCCGCCGCCGCTCACCGTGGTCAACACATCGAAGGTCGCCCCGAGCTCGGCCACCACCAGCGTACGCTTGGCGCTAACCCTCTGCTGCTCGGTCACAAAGTGTTCTTCGAACTTCTTGCCGTTGACTTTCCATTCGCCCGTGCCGGGACGCAGAAAAACTCTCGCGATCGCCGACTTGCGCCGCCCCGTCCCGTAATACTGAACCAGATCCTCTGCCATTCGTTTCCTCTTAGCTCTCAGCCGTCAGGCTTGTCTTTTCGTGTCCCTGTCTCTATGTCGCCAGTTTCTGCCTTACAGAACAACCGGCTTCTGCGCTGTGTGCGGGTGCTTGTCGCCGCGGTACACCTTCAGTTTCGCCCCCATGGCTCGCCCCATCTTGCTCTTCGGCAGCATGCCCTTGATCGCCTCTTCCAGAACCTTTTCCGGCCGGCGGTTGATCAGCCGCGTAAACGACTCCTCGCGCAACCCGCCCGGGAACCCCGTGTAGCGCCGGTAAACCTTCTTTTGATCCTTCAATCCCGTCAGGCGCACTTTCTCCGCGTTGATCACGATTACGTGATCACCCATGTCGATATACGGCACATATTGGGGATTCGTCTTGCCGCTCAGAATCATCGCGGCCTTGGTCGCGAGGCGCCCTAAGGTTTGCCCGCTCGCGTCCACCACATACCATTTGCGGCTGATATCCTTGCCGCTCGGAATAAAAGTCGACATCTTTCTGCTTCCCTCGAAAGAATTTGCCCGGTGCATCGAACAATCGGCGATTGACTACTAGCTGCCGGCTGCCATTTCACAAACAGCGCATTCGCCCACGCGTTACGCGCGGGCCAGAACCTCTACCCACTGCCAAACAAATCTGTTCGGGTGAGAAGCTGCGCGAGCTGGTTCTCATCGGAACCCTGGCTGCGCCGGACCACGTTCCCCGGGTCCCGCAGCCGGTGGCCTGTTCCATCAGAGGCTCGCCAGAACCTCTATCAGATAAGGTCCGGGGGAGCACACCCGCACCTCAGGCGCAACACCGCGCAAGACCTCTAGAATACTCAAAAATCAGCCCTAAGTCAACGAAAGACCGGCCGGTTCGTCCTGTGGAACAAAGGGAAAAATGAAGTGCCCTGCCAACCCTCCGCGCCGTGAACTCCCCGTCCAATCCCTGCGTACTTGCCTACATTCAGAAATCGGCGTCCAGAAGCTAAACCACCTCAGCCTCGCTCATCTTCGTTTTCGGAGGGTTCGAACATGCTTGTCCAGGACGCTCAACGTCACGTACGTACAGTCTTTATGGGTGGATTCTGGGGGCAACTGGTCTCGTCGGCGATCTGGCTTGCGTCGGCGGCTCTCGCTACATGGAGCACCCCACGTGCGGCGATGTCAACCCTTGTATTTGGCGGCTTCTTCATCTTTCCTGCTACCCTGCTGCTGCTGCGATTCACCGGCGGGCCGGCCTCGTCCGCAACAAGCTCCCCCCAAAGCAACCCCCTGACAAAGCTCGGAATGCAGATCGCCTTTACGTTGCCGATGACGATGCTTCTGCTCGTTCCTGTCACTGAATTTCGTTTGAGCCTGTTCTATCCCGCGCTCTTGATTCTGCTCGGCGCGCACTATCTTCCTTTTGTCTTTCTCTATGGCATGCGCATGTTCATTGCCTTATGCGTCATCCTCGTCTCGAGCGGCATCGTCATCGCACTTTACCTTCCCCAGTCCTTCTCGCTCGGCGCCTGGGTTGGCGGCCTCACGCTGTTTGTCTTTGCCTGCATCGGCCGCGCTATCGTCAAACATGAATCGCGGGCCAAGACGTAGGCGCCGGGATGGGGAATCCGCAATTTGCGGTATCCTGTTGAAGCGCGCCCGTAGCTCAGCTGGATAGAGCGAACGCCTCCGGAGCGTTAGGTCGGGAGTTCGAATCTCTCCGGGCGCACCATTTCTTCCTCCCGCATCCGCTGTCGAGCTCTCCGCCCCATATTGCAGGTTTCGGCGAAGCCTGGCGTGCTCAACCGCGAATTAAACTCCGGCCGTACCTCCCCTACCAATTTCCAGGGCCGCATGCCATAAGCGTTCAGGATGGGCGTAAAGAGGCGATTTTGGATTGAATTGGGGGCGTTTTGGCTCACAAAATCGCGTATATTTCACCAAATTTGACCGCGATTCTTGAAAGGTTACGTTGATTGTAAAAGAGTTAGTGTCGTAACTTCGGGTTTTGTGGGTGTAAATATTTTTCTTTTTATTATTTTCCTGGAAACCTGAGGGACGGGGGCCGGCTTTCGCATCGCCGGAAGCCAGGTTTTTCGCCGATCGCCCATGGCTGGCGTCGAATATCGAGGTGACGCGGAGATAGAGGCGCGGCGAAGAATTGCTTGGTTGAACACTCATGGTTTGAGTATGCGCCGGAAGGCCAAAATGGTCGGCAAACTTCGGAAGAAAAATATAGGGCGTGGAATCAAGGAAATGCGAGAGGTTTGACGGCGGGGCGGGATTGACAAGGGCGGTTAGCGATTCAGGGGCCTGAAGGCCCCTGTTCCCTCCACTCTGGCGACGGGCGCCGGACTGGCTTTGCGATGAAGATCGTCACAACTTCAGGTAATGGTCCGCTCCGAAGACCAAGCCCAGCGTGAGCAGCGCAATGAATGCTTCACCGATGGCGCCGACGGCGAAGGGCCGCCAGCCCTGCCGGCCGAGCTCACGGAGATTGGTGCGTAGCCCGACTCCGGCAAAGGTCAACAGGAAGGCCCAGCGCGAGAGGTTCGCAAGGCTTGCGAGTTGCGGCTTGGCGAAGAATCCAACGGTGGCAAGCAACGAGATGAGCAGAAATCCCAGGACGAACTTTGGGAATTTCTTCCAGAGGAACGCGGCCTTGTTGCCGATGACCTGAGCCTGGCCGCGCGAAGACCAGTAGATGGCATAAGCGAGAACGATGAATCCGATGAGCGCGTTGCGGGTGGTCTTGGCGAGGACAGCGACTTTGCCGGCAGCGTCAGAGTAGAGAGCGCCCGCGGCAGTGGCCTCAGCGGTATTGTCCACGGCAAGTCCTGCCCAGAGGCCGTAGGCCTTGTCGCTCAAGTGCAGGGCGTGGCCGATGAGGGGAAATGTGAATAGCGAGATTGCGCCGAGAGCAAGGATGGCGGCGATGGCATAGGATGCGTCTTCATCGTCGGCGTCGATGGACGGCTTGGCGGCAATGATGGCAGAGACGCCGCAGATGGACGAACCGATGGCGAGCAGCGAGGTCAGCTTGGGCTTTAGTTTGAACGCCCGGCCCAGCAGATGCATGAAGGTGAGCGAGAGCAAGAGCGCGATGGCGACGAGGAGCAAAGAGATTCCGCCGAGATGAAGCACGTCACCGAGGAGGAATCGCGAGCCGAGCAGAACGATTCCGGCTTTGAGCCAGAATTCGTAGGTGGCGACTCCGGGCGCGAAGATGCGCGGAATGCCGATGGTGTTCGAAAGAATGAGGCCGATGACGATGGCCCACAGGACAAATTCAATGTCGGGGAATGGGGTGTGGTGGGCCTTCGCGTAAGCGTTGATCGACAGCTCGATGAACTTGCCGGCGTATCCCACGGCGGCGAGAAGCAGCAGGCCGGGGATGAGGGCGATGGTGCGCTGACCGAAAGATGCAGCAATCGGGGTTCGAATGGCGGCGGTTGCCATGGGAGTCTCCTTGATGGATGAAATGTGGCTGTTCCAGCTCGATGGATTGATTTACCAATCGGGTTAAATCACCACTTGATGGGCGGGATCAGGTTGAAGCGCACCAGCAGCGCAGCGAGAAGCGCGAGTGCGACGGCATAGAGGTCCAACGAAGGGCCGGGCCGGGACACGGCAGATTCGGTATTCGACATGATCGTCCTCCAGGAATCGGGTTTGAATTGAGTATTTCGGGGGACCGGAAAAGCAATTGCGCTGACGTTGCGGCTTTCTTGCGGCAACCTTGTTGTGGGTCTTTCAAAATTGGAGGGCCGGGCGGGAATTGAACCCGCGAATACAGGTTTTGCAGACCCGCGCGTTAGCCACTTCGCCACCGGCCCCCTACCAACGAACTCAACAGCTTCCGACGTTACGATTGCCTCCAGAATTCAGGCCGGAATTCCAAATTCAGGCCAAAATAGAAAACCCACCTGCCAGTTCAGATTCTGGCGGTGGGTCCTTTGGAGACGGCAGCTTGTGAAGTGCTCTAGCCCAGACCTTTCCTCACGCCAGAATGCGGATGCGCGCAGCAACAGATTGCGGCGCGACAACACATTTCGGCGTTCATGGAGGCAAATGACTTCATGGCGAGAATGTAACACAAGGCTTTGCAAACGAGCAAGACGATGGGGAGGTGTTCACAAAGCGTTAACAGAGACTCACGCTGGGCCATTTCCGGTTGACGGTCCGTTCGGTTGGGGCGCAGTTATTCGGCGTGGAAGACGACATCGAAGAGCAGCAGGCTGGCGGTGGTGAAGATGATGTCGTAGCCGAGGAGCATTTTGATCCAGAGCGCGGGGTCCCCGTCGCCGGTGAGGATGGACGTGACGGCCTGGACCATGGCGAGCAGAGCGGGAATGAAGATGGGAAAGAGGATGAGGGATAAAAGGAACTCGCGATTGCGACTGCCGATGGAGAGCGCGGCGAAGAAGACTCCGTTGACGACAAGGGCCCATGTGCCGAGCGGGAGAACGAATGCCAGCTGCCAGGCATTGCCGGCGATATGAAGGTTGTAGAAGACGAAGAAGAAGGGCGCGAGAACGATCTGAACAATTGATACGAAGAGAAAGTTGGCGATGGTCTTGGCGAGGAAGAGCTCTGCGCCCGGCGATGGGACCATGCGCTGCGCATCCATGACCTGATGGCGGATTTCGCGAGCCCAGGCCTGATTGAGGGCGCTGACGGAAGCGAACATGGTGGCCACGCAAAGGACGCCGCCGGCGATTTGCTGCGAGAATGCGCCGCGGGGATCGAAGGCGATGGAGAAGAGCACAACGACGAGGCCGGAGAAGAAAATCATGGAGATCATGGCATCGAGAGTGCGCCACTCGATGCGGAGATCTTTGGCGAGATGGGTGAAGAGGGCGCGGGTCATGCGGCTTGGCCCTCAGGGGCGTTGGGTTGGGCGGCTTTCGTCAGGTCGGCGGTTTGGACGGGCTGGCCGATTGCGGCGGCAGCGCGGAGATAGTCGTCGGGCGTGAGGATCAACTGCGTTCCGCGAGTTCCAGCGGAGACGCTGATGCGATCGAAGAGGATGGCAGTTTCGTCGACGTAAATCGGATAGGGCTTCTTTGCGCCAAAGACTGTGACGCCGCCGCGGATGTAGCCGGTAAGGGGCTGAACGTCTTTGAGCGGAGCCATTTCAGCTTTGCGCCAACCGACCAAGCGCGACAATTTCTTGAAGTCGAGTGCGGCGTCGCCGGGGATGACTGCGAAGACGTAATCGTGCGCGGCGTCGGTGGTGAGGAGCGTTTTGAAGACCTGCTCGGCGGGCATGCCGATTTTCTTTGCAACCGCAATTGCCGACAGGTCGTCAGGGTCGACCTCGTACTCGCGAAGTTCGAAGGGAATGCCAAGGGACTCGAGGAAGCGCGCGCCGTTGGTCTTCATTGGGTTGGGCTCCCTGGCTCAAGCGATGCGACGCGACCGGCGTGAAGGGTGATGATGAAGTCGGCGATGGGGGCGGCGTGCTCTCGCTGGTGCGTGGTGAGGACGATCGTGCGGTCGGACTGGCGAAATCCTGCTAGGAGCGTGACCATTTGGCGCACGCTCTCGACATCCATGTTCGAGAAAGGCTCATCGAGAAGAAGCAGTTCGGGAACGGAGAGGAGCACGCGAGCGAGCGAGGTGCGCTGGCGCATTCCCTGCGAGTACTGGCCGAAGAGGCGATTGAGATCGGGATCGAGGCCGACCTGGCGAAGAGCTTCGGCGGGGGTGAGGCAGGGGCGACCGGAATAGAGACTGCTGAAGTAGCGAAGATTTTCCTGGGCGGTGAGCTCGTCGTAGAGCATGGGCGCGTGGCTCATGTAGCCGATGCGAGCGCGGGCGTCGTGGGGCTGAGAGTCGCCGAAGACGCGGACGGTGCCGTGCGTGGGACGGAGAAGGCCGGCAAGAATGCGGAGGAGCGTCGATTTGCCCGCGCCGTTTTCGCCGAGGAGAACGTAGCAGCGGCCGGGCTCGAGCGAGAGCGAGACCTGGCGGAGAGCGGCAAAGCTGCCGAAGAGTTTAGACACCTGCTCGAGCCGCGCGCAGAGTGTTGAGCTGCCGGCTTCGGGTGCGTTCGCCGTCATTCGATCAGTTGGCGGCGGTTTGTGCGGAGGCGGGAGGCGCATACGGTGGAGCGGATGCGGTATTCGGCTTGGAAGTAGGCGGAGCAGCCGGGGTCGAGGGCGTTGCGCCGGGTTGCTGCGGAGCGTATTTGCTGGCGCATTTGGCCTGAAGAACCGTAGCGTGGAAGACGCCATCCCGGCCGTAGGTGCCTTCAGCGAGCGCTTGGGCGTCGTCTTTGAAAGTGTCGGGTGGCGGTTCAGTTCCCTTGTAGGTGACCTTGAGCAGATGGCCGTTTGGGGCCTTGGGAGAGTGACTTTCGTATTCGTTCAGGACGAAGTCGACATGGGTTCCAACCTGCTCAATGGATCCGGGCTCGACGAATCCCTCAACGCGGAGATTGCTGTGGTAAGCCTTGTCGCCCATTCCGCCAAGCTCGGCGATGGTCACGTAGTAGCTCTTATTGGAGCTATAGCCGGTAAATGCCAGCCAGGAGATGGTGCCGAGGATGACAACCACGGCGACGCCGATGCGAAGTGTCTGATAGTTCGGCTTCATGATGCTCCAGCTATTAACGATACGAGTGTGGGGGCGAGGGGGTCAAATTTGAAGTGATTTGGATCACAGGTCAAAGTGTGACTTTCGAAGACGGCAACTGGCAGCAGACACCGCTCTTACGTGGCTAAGGGACTGAGGGTCGGAAAGTTGGCTTCAAGCTGGCAGGTTGGCCTCGCTCAGGCTGGGGCCGAACGAGGATTTGGCTGGGCGCCAAGGTGTGGAACGCGCACGACACCGGTTATTGGCTGCGGCGAGCGTTCCCGAGGCGACCGCAGTAGCCGCGATTGGCGGCCCGGGCCAGCCGCGGTGAGGTGGCGATGAGCGGCAGGAAAATCATTCCGATCAGCATGAGTTCGATCACGAGGTCAACCATTGGAACCCCCAAGGAGCTCCTTCGATTGGTCGCCAAGCTGGCGCGATCGGCCACGATGGATGTTCGCCGTAATCGACGGCGAAAAAAATCGTCGCAACGAAGGCCAAGGCACGCAACAAGTTAACCAAGAAGGAAACTCTCCAAGCAGGCTGTTGCGCCATCTTTGAGCACAATCAGCTTAAAAACGGACCATAGCGCCGACGCACCAGGATAGGAAATAACTCCTCGGTGGGAGGGGGTGGCCTGTTGGCGGGAGCGTGGCAGCAAATTGCTGATATGCAAGAGATTGCCGGTGTGACCTTCGGCGGGTTTTCAGGCGAGGATTCCGGGTCAGTGGGCGGCTGAGAGGGAGTTCGCGGCGCGGTCGAGGGCTTGAGACAGGACGGCCAACTGCTCGGCGGCAAGGGTGGGGTTGCGGCCGTCGATGGCCTCGTTGACGCCGGGGATGACGACGGCGGCATAGCCAGTGAGCTCACCGGGAGCGTAGATGGTGTGGCGATACCAGGGGCGGCTTGGGAGGCCAGAGGGCGAGAGCAGAGCGGTTTCCGCCTGGCGGAGAGCGAGATTCAACTGCGTGAGATCGCCGTAGGGAGTGGACTGGAGGACATGAGCGCGCTCGGCGGCGGCTGCGAAGTGCGACGCGGCGTTCTCGGCGGCAGCGAAGTCGAGAGAGTTGAGGCCGTCATCGGCGGCCCTGCGCTTTGCCGCCTGGATGTACGCGGAGATTTCGCGCGCGTATGCGATGTAATTGTAGGGCAAGGCGTCGGCGTCGCCCATGCGCATGGCTTCAAGGCCGAGGACGCGCGCCATCTCCTGCAGGTAGACGAAGTGGGGATCTGCGTTTTGCGTGTACCAGGCGAAGTCGTCGAAGGCGGAATGATAGACGCCGTATGGCCCGCCGGAAGTAATTTCAGTTGAGGGCACGCCTGCGTGCTGCAGGAATGGCGTGAAGTCAGAACCGGAGCCGAGATCACCCACGTAAACTTCATCACCCTCGATGGGCGGCGCATTCGACTCGTGATGTTCGTCGCTGCTGGAGGCCTTAAGGCGCCATTGAAGATAAACGGAGCCGGCGACCGGGCTGGGAACGGAGCGGGCCACATCACGGATGAAATCCTTCAGCGAGGGCACGGCCCCGGCGGAGAAATCAGGACCGGAGACGGCTACATCGACGTTGAAGTAGGCGACGGCGTGGTCGAGCACGTGGCCCTGCTGCTCAACCCATTCGGTAGAGCCGATGAGGCCTTCCTCCTCGGCATCCCAACTGCAGAAGACGATGGTGCGGCGAGGACGCCAGCTCTGACGAAGCAGCGCGCCGATGCCGTGGACGGCCTCAAGCATGGCGGCGGTGCCGCTAGAGGGATCGACTGCGCCGTAGACCCAGGCGTCACGGTGATTGCCGACGATGACCCACGCGTCAGGATCCTGCGCGCCTTTGATTTTTCCAATCACGTCCCAAATGATGCGGCGCTGGTAGTCCTGCTGAGAGACTAAGTGAACTTTCACTCCAGCGGGACCGAGATGATAGCGGAATGGCAGGGCGCCCTGCCAGCCTTGCGGTGCGCCCGGTCCTTTGAGCGCCTGAAGGATCGGCGCAGCGTCGTGAGAGCTGAGCGGAATGGAGATGATAAGCGGCTGGTCGCCATTGGGCCCTGCGATATTCGTGGCGCGGGCGGAGTCGGGAAGATCGAGCGTGGAAGCGACGCCGGGAGTTTCCGGATCGCCGGGATACCTGAATAGATAATTCACTGAGCCGCGCTGCACGCTGGTGTCAGGCCGCCAGGGACCGATGGGATAAGGATCGCCTTTGTAGTAGCCGTCGTCCTGGGGATCGGAGTAGATGAGTACGCCAACGGCGCCGCGCTGCTCTGCGAGGTAAACCTTGACGCCGCGGAAGTTGGTGCCGTAACGGCAGATGGCGATCTTGCCCTTCAGGTCAATGTGCTGGGCGGCGAGCGAATCGAAGTCTTCAAGACGACAGTAGTTTGCATAGACGGCCTCGCCGGTCACGTCGCCAGAGCCAGAAGAGCTGTTGAACGGCATGACGATACGTGGATTGTCCTGATAGGGATCACCATTCACGTGTTCGCGCGTGGGGCCGGTCATCAGTGGATGTCCCGATTCGTCCCAGGCCTCGACGCGGACCACTTTGGGCTGGTTGAGGAGTACGCGATAGGGGACGATCTGTGTTTCGAGACCGGCGGCACGGAATTTACCCGCGACGAATTCGGCGGTTTTATAGTCTTCCGGTGTTGCGGTGAGATGCGGCTCCGCGGTGAGAGTCTTGAGGTCCTCACCGGCAAGTTTGGGATCGGGCACTGCGAGGAATTCTTCTTCAAGCTTTGCTTCTGCGCCGAAATCAGTAAAACCAAAGCTGCCCTGCGGAATGGTCTGCGCCGGCGAAGGGCGCGAAGACAGTTCCAGAACCCCGGCGAGGAGAACAAGCGCAAATGCAGGACGGAAGTTCATCGAAGTGGCCTTTAGAGCGACGCTGGCTTGCGATCAACTCGCGATCAGGCGACGGGCTGTGCACAGTGCGCGCAGCGGCGCGCCGTCAACGGAATCTCGCTCAAACATTCGGGGCAGCTTTTGGTGGTGGCAGCTGCGGGCTTCTTCATCCTTGACTGCAGCGCGTTCATTGGTACAACGATGGCCAGATACACCACTGTGGCCACAATGAGGAACGAAAGCGTCGCATTAAAGAAATTGCCGACCTTAATCTGCCCGCCGCCCACGTGCAGAACCACGCTGCTGAAATCGGGCTTGCCAACGGTGGCGGCGATCAACGGGTTCAAGACGTCGCTTACGAGAGAGGCGACAATGGCGTTGAATGCCGCGCCCAGAATCACGGCCACAGCGAGGTCGACTACGTTTCCGCGGAAGATGAAATCACGAAATCCCTTTAGCATTGATTCCTCCAGAAAATTTCAGGTTCAACGAGCGCGCAAGGCGGCGGCCCGGAACCGGCCACTGCGAGAGCAATACATTGAACACTTCGCAATGCTACACGGCGACGGGTCACGTGCGCAGCAAGATTGGTTTACGGCGCGAGCCGTCAAGGCACGGAAAGCATGACCACGATCGCCGCAAGGATCATCAGGTCGGCATACAGGAGGATGAGCACACCGGCGTGGTAGAAGCTCCATCGGCGCTGCAGGCAGCGGGCAGTCTCCGCCATGCCCCACGCGGCAATCAGCAAAGCAAGAATCTGCCAGTGAGAGCCGTGGATGTTCTCAATGTGCGGAAAACCGGCCAGGCGCAGGCTGGCGGCAAATGCTCCCAGGGAGAGGAGAATGGCGCGGACGAGAGATTTTTGCCGCAAGCGAAAGATCGAGAAGATGAGATGCACAACCCTTCAATGTATCGCGGCGGCGCAGAGGGGTTGTTGCGCGATGAGTCTTGGCGGATGGTACACTCTGTGAGCCCGCCCCGGGATTCCCCAAAACTCGATTTCCGGGCTGGGCAAAATAGGAGGTTTTTCCATGTCTGCAGGTTCTCTAGCAGCACCATTGAATCCGGGCCTGGTTTTCGAGATGGTGCAATCGCACCAGCGTACAGCGGCTCTTAAAGCAGCCATCGAGTTGGATATCTTCAGGGCGGTGGGCGAGGGACCGGGCGATACGGCCTCGATCGCGCGCCACGCGAAGGCATCGGAGCGCGGCATTCGCATCCTGTGCGATTTTCTCGTGATCAATGGCGTTCTGGCGAAGGAGAACGGACACTACCGGCATACGCCAACGAGCGCAGCTTTTCTTGACCCAAATTCGCCAGCGTGCATGGCATCGGTGGCGAAGTTTTTGAGCACTCCTGAGCTGCGGGAGCCATTTGAGCGCCTGGCTAAGGTTGTGCGCGACGGGCGAACCACTTTGCCGGGCGACGGCACCGTAGAGCCGGAGAACCCGGTATGGGTGCTGTTTGCGGAACAGATGGCGCCGATGATGGGGCCGATGGCGGGTCCGCTGGGCGCGGTGGTGCTCGAGGGACGCAACGGGCCGATGCGCGTGCTGGATATCGCCGCCGGTCACGGGCTATTCGGGATCGAAATTGCCAAGCAGAATCCGCAGGCGCACGTGACGGGACTGGATTGGGCTCCAGTGCTGCGCGTGGCGCTGAAGAACGCGGAAAAGGCCGGAGTGAAGGACCGATACAACATGCTGCCGGGCAGCGCGTTTGAAGTGGAGTTCGGCGGCCCGTACGATGTGGTGCTGCTGACGAATTTTCTGCACCACTTTGACAAGCCGACGAACGTCGGGCTGCTGAAAAAGGTTCGCGCAGCGCTGAAGCCGGGCGGGCGCGCGGCGACGCTCGAGTTTGTGCCCAACGAGGATCGGGTGTCGCCGCCGATGCCCGCGGCGTTTGCGATGACGATGCTGGCTTCAACCGCGGATGGCGATGCCTATACGCTGAGTGAACTGAACGCGATGCATGCCGAAGCTGGATTCAAGGGGGTCAAAGCGCATCCGATTCCGATGAGCCCGCACACGATTGTGATGGGGAGTGCGTGAAAAAGCAGGGACTAAGGGACTAGGGACGTAGGGACTAGGGCCGGGGGCTCGGAGACGAGACCGGCCCTGTTGCGTCGGACCACTTCGTGCTGCGGCGGGAACGCACGGCGGCGGCGAGCTCCGCGAGCAGCGTGCGGGTCTCGGTCCAATCAATGCATGCGTCGGTGATGCTTTGGCCGTAGACCAGGGGCTGGCCGGGGACGAGCTTCTGCGCGCCTGCGACCAGGTTGCTTTCGACCATGACGCCGATGATGTTGCGATTGCCCTGGGCGATTTGCGCGGCAACGTCGTGGCAGACGACGGCCTGGCGGCGGTAATCCTTTTGGCTGTTGGCGTGGCTGAAGTCGATCATGATGCGGGGCGCGATGCCGGCTTGCTCCATGAGCGCGGTGGTTTCAGCGACGCACTGGGCGGTGTAGTTGACGGTTTTGCGGCCGCCGCGCAGGATGACATGACAATCCGGATTGCCAGTCGTGACAAAGATGGCCGACTGGCCGTGATGTGTGTGGCCAAGAAAAGTGTGCGAGCAGGCGGACGAGAGCACAGCGTCTACGGCCACCTGGATGTCGCCCGAAGTTGCGTTCTTGAATCCAACCGGGCAGGAGACGCCGGAGACAAGCTGGCGATGCACCTGACTCTCAGAGGTGCGCGCACCGATGGCTCCCCAGCAGACGAGGCCGGCGATGTACTGCGGAGAGATCATATCGAGGAATTCGGTTCCGGTGGGCACGCCCATCTCGGCGAGGTCAATCAAGAGATGCCGCGCGAGGCGCAGACCGTCGTTGATCTTGTATGTGCCGTCGAGATGGGGATCGTTGATGAGGCCTTTCCAGCCGATGGTTGTGCGGGGCTTCTCAAAGTAAACGCGCATCACGATGCGCAGATCGGCGGCGAACTCGGTAACCGCTCCCTTGAGCAGGCCGGCATACTCGCGGGCGGCATTGGGGTCGTGAATGGAGCAGGGACCGGCGAGGACGATCAGGCGGTCGTCTTCTTTTTTGAGAATCGAAATGATCTCATTGCGCGCGTTGAAGATGGTGGACGAGGCAGCTTCAGTGACGGGAAGCTCTTCCTCAAGAAAGACGGGAGGGAGAACGACCTTGGTCCATTGGATGCGGAGATCTTCAGTGGGATGGAGCATGGGCTCTTTCGGGGCACGAACTAGCATGGCCCTCTAAAGAATCTACCAGTTGAGAACCGGCCGATCGTGGCATCAATGGGGGAACTCCGGGTTGCGGGGAACCGGGATTCGAAACCTCGCGTAGGGACTGGTGGAGGTCATCCATGCGTTTCCCGCGCTTGTTGCTGTACTGCGTCCTGATGCTTTGCGTCAGCAAGGTTCGCGCCCAAACAGGTCCGTCGAATCCCAGTGACCCGTTCCAGGGAACATGGTTCGGATCGTTCGCCGTAACCGATCCCGGTGGCAAAATCAGCCACGACACTGCCGTGATTGTGCTGGAGCTGCACGGGAACGACGTTACGGGCACCGCAGGGCCAACGATCGATCACCAGAATCAGTTTTGATCATCGCTAAGCGCCAGGAACAAGCTTCAATTCTTGAGGACACGGGACGTGATCAGCGCATGACTTCGTAGGTGGCAATGCCGGCGGCTGCGGCCCCGGCGCCAACCAGCACTGGCACCAATAGGCGAACGTGATGCCGCGGCTCCGAGCCCTCGCCGATGTATTCCTTGGCCTTCTTCACTTCCGCCAAATCGGAGTAAGAATGCGTCTGGACCCTGTTGCTGTCCGAATCGATGAACTGGAAGGACACAGCGGATAGCGGTCCCAGGGATCCAAAGGTCTTAGAGCTGTCGCGGAATTCGAAGTCAAGAACGGTGCCTTGCCGAAACTTGGTAAGGCGCCTCTCTATTCTTCGTGCATGCTTGTCGAGCGGGGCGGAGGACTGTGCGCGGGCAAATGTCGCCGCTGCGATCAGCACGAAAATGGCGAGGAAGTGAACGGTGGACTTGCAGCGGAAACCGCAGAGAAAGTTGGGCAAGACTCGATTCATGGGGCCTCCTCCGAGAAAAAACAACAAAAAACAAAGCCGAGCGGCCTGCCATGCTTTATCCACGGCAAACGCCAGTGCGTATCAACTTACCACCAAATTGAATTCGCGGGTCACCGTCAAAAGTGTCTTTGGTAATGTGGAAAATCCAGGAAGCGATGAGAATCAAAGACTTGTGGACCGCCGGAGAATTGTTATTTTTCGTGGTCGAACGAGTCCAAGGCGGGGCCGCGGAAAGGTTCACCTTCCAATGCGAATCTGCGGCCCGGGCACTCCTGGGTAACCCATGGGTGTCTTGACAGTAAACGCTCGCAATCCGTAAGATCAAAAGGACGGGATGTGCGGGATTATCTTTCTAAATATAAGAGAAATAAGAAGTTAGCGAATCGCACTCTCGTGTTCGGCGCGCCCCTTTTACTGCGTGCCGAAGAAGACGGAGAGCTGCCAGGATGCCCGAAGCGCGCCTGAGCCCGCGTGAGCGGCTCGTGTTGACCGCCGTTATCGAGCTATATATCGCGACCGGCGAGCCGGTGGCATCGCAGGCGGTTGCGCACTTCTTCGCCGACCGGGAAGGGCTAAGCTCCGCGACACTTCGCAACGTGATGGCAACTTTGGGCGAGGCGGGACTGCTTGAGCAGCCCCACACATCAGCCGGCCGCGTTCCCACGGCGGTGGCATTCCGCTATTACGTAGAGCAGATTACGCAACCCGGGCGCGCACAGGCGGGCCTCGGCGGCGGAGCCGTGCCGGGACGCTTGGAGACACCATTGAGCGATGCTCGCCGCGGACAGATTGAGGAGAGCTTTGCCGGAGTATCCAGCGGCAATGATTACCTGGAGCGCACGTCGCACGTGCTGGCGTTGATTTCGAGCGGCCTGGGCGTGGCGCTGGCGAGTTCGACTGCGGGACAGGTTCTGGAGCACATTCATTTTTCGCGGCTGTCGACGGGACGTGTGCTGGCGGTGTTGGTGACGCAGGCCGGCGCGGTTCAGGATCGCGTGCTGGCGGTGGATCATCAGCTTACGCAGGTGGAGCTGGAGACGGCAGGCACTTATTTGAACGAAAATTTTCGTGGCTGGCAGGTCGAGCGGATCCGGGCCGAGGTGGCTCGCCGAGTGGAGATGGAGCGCGAAGCGTATCGGGAGTTGCTGACGGCCGTTGAAGAGCTGTGCCGCAAGGGCGCGCTGGCCGGCGACGATGGCGGTGCGACGATTTTTGTGGACGGGATCGCAAACCTGATCAGCGCTGAACAGGACCGTGAGCGGCTGCGGCAGATGCTGCTGGCCGTGGAGGCCAAGCAGCGGCTGGTAGAGCTGCTGAATGCGTATGTAGACGGACGCCAGCAGGAAGTGCGCGTGGTAGTGGGGCTGGACGAGGCATCACCTGCCATGCAGGACCTGGTGCTGATCGGCGCGCCCGCGCGGCTGGGCGGCGGCAATCTGGGTACAGTGGCCGTGATTGCGCCCACGCGGATTCAATATCAGGAGATGATCCAGGCAGTAAGCTACATCGCGCGCCTTTCCGAGCGCATTTTGGACGTCCCAACGACCTAGGCGCGGGCGTTCTGACGGCAACTGGGTGAACCAACTCATGTTTGCGCTCATCGGGAGCCGGCACAGAAGGCTTGCAGCCAGACGAGACAAACTTCATCCAATAGAAGACGCTATTGTGAAATCTGGAGAATGTGCTGAATCATGTGGAAACAAAAAACACAATTGACTGAAGTGGACTCCCCGGAGTTTGAAGAGGCCGCGCGCAAAGGGAAGGAAGTGAATCTCGATCCGGCGACGGAATTGCCGGCGCCGACGGCTGAGGAAGACCTAGACGATCAGGCTGACGGCGAGGGCGGAGGAACTGCCCAGGGGGCTGCGCAAACAGAGTTTGAGCAGATGAAGGCAGAGCGGGATCGGTTGCTGGATCGGCTGGCGCGCCTCCAAGCGGAGTTTGAGAATGCACGAAAACGCGCGGAGCGGGAGCGGGCCGAGTTTCGCGAATTTGCGACGGGCAGCGTGGCCGAACAGTTTTTGCCGGTGCTGGATAATCTCGAGCTGGCGCTGAAATCGACGGGCTCGGTGGAGCAGGTGCGGTCGGGAGTGAGCCTGATCGTGAAGCAAATGGAAGAGATTCTGGAGAAGATGAAGGTGCAGGCTGTTCCTACGGTAGGGGAGGCTTTCGATCCGCACTTCCATGAAGCGCTGGGGACGGTGGAGCGCGACGATTTACCGGATCAGCACGTGGCCGAGGAGATTCGCCGCGGCTACAAGATTCGTGAACGGTTGTTGCGGCCGGCGCTGGTGCGCGTGGCGCACAATCCGAAGCAGGTGAATGAGTAAAGCAGGGGTCAGGGGTCAGAAAACAGCGCCACTGCGGGTCAGCGGAAGATTGAGGCGGCGCGGATATTGGCGCGGCGAAGGTTCCCGATGAGAAGAGGCGAGCAATGCGCACGGAATGAAGACGAACTGCTCAAAGCTGAAGGCTGAGAGCTGAGGGCTAAGAAGGGAAAGATGGGTTCTAATACAAGAGTGAGCAAAGCGGATTATTACGAGGTTCTGGGTGTCTCGCGCGAGTGCACGGAACAGGAATTGAAGAGCGCCTACCGAAAACAGGCGCTGAAGTATCATCCCGACCGAAACCCAGGCGACCACGCGGCCGAGGAAAAGTTCAAGGAGGCCAGCGAGGCCTACCAGGTGCTGAGCGATGCCGACAAGCGCGCGGCTTACGACCGCTTTGGTCATGCCGGACTGGGCGCGCAGGGATTCGGTTCCGGTCCGTTTGCAGGCGGCGTGGACCTGGGTGACATCTTCGGCGATTTATTCGGCGAGATGTTTTCGGTGGGGGGCATGGGTGGGGGTGCATCGCGCGGTTCGCGGACGCAGCGCGGCGACGATTTGCGCTTTGACCTGACCATCGATTTTGAGGACGCGGTCTTCGGCACCGAGAAAGAAGTCAAAATCCGGCGCCTGGAGATGTGTAGCGTATGTAGTGGCAAAGGGAGCGCATCAGGGCGGGG
>Ga0181535_10001566_pt1 | contig 29650 bp, 24 predicted proteins | sample PEATcosm2014_Bin_44_FD_119774 | JGI IMG/M metagenome (GOLD analysis project Ga0181535, IMG submission 119774) | Peatland microbial communities from MTU Mesocosm Facility, Houghton, MI, USA - PEATcosm2014_Bin17_30_metaG | ecosystem: Environmental > Terrestrial > Soil > Wetlands > Peat | place... | reverse complement strand
GCAGGAGCGATGTCAATTCCATCCGACCTTCGCGAAGTCTCCTCCCTGTTTCACTTCAACCGCTGGCAGCGATGGACAAAGCTCATCCTCCCCGGAATCTTTCCCTACTTGATTACCGGGATGGTGACTGCCTCAGGTGGCGCATGGAACGCCTCGGTCTTTGCCGAGTACACGCATCTGAGCGATCGAACTCTGCAAACCATTGGCCTCGGCGCTCAGATCGATTGGGCCACCGACCACGGGCGTTTCCCGATCCTGCTGCTTGCCACGATCCTCATTTCGCTCATGGTGGTCACCATGAACCGCCTGGTCTGGCGCAAGCTGTACCGCCTCGCCGAAACCCGATATAAACTCGAGGGATGATCGGGAGAGCGGCTCGACGCCGGCTCTGGGGAGGAGCGCATGATCCGGGTAGGCTTGGTTGGCTTCGGCATGGGTGGGCGCGTCTTTCATGCGCCGCTGATTTCCTCCATTGAAGGACTTGAGCTGACCGCGGTGGTTGAACGAAGCTCCGACAACGCCGCTGCGCGCTATCCCGGCATCAAGACCTATCGCACGCTTCAAGATATGCTCGCGGATCCATCGCTGGAATTGTTTGTCGTCACCACTCCCAGCGGAACCCACTTCGAGATTGCTGCCCAAATATTGAAGGCCGGCAAGAGCGTTGTTGTTGACAAGCCCACCTCTGTAACCGCCGCCGAAGTTGCAGAGTTGATCGCCCTGGCTGCCCGGAACGACGTTCACCTCTTCCCATTTCATAACCGCCGCTGGGACAGCGATTTCCGGACGATTCAGAAACTACTGGGCGAAGACTCGCTCGGCCGCCTCGTGCACTTTGAGTCGGTGTTCGATCGCTGGCGGCCCGTTCACACCGGGCGCTTGTGGAAAGAAGATCCTGTGCAGGGAGGCGGAGCGCTGCTCGACCTCGGACCTCACCTTGCGGACCAGGTGCTGTTGTTGTTTGGCAAACCTGAATCAGTGAGCGCAGAGGTGTTGCGCGAACGCGACGGCCCCGGTTCAGTTGATGCCTTCACCATCCGTCTCCGCTATCCCCGTCTCTCTGTCACGCTTGCATCAAACTGCCTCGCTGCGCTCGCCCGGCCTCGATTTCACCTGCGCGGAACCATAGGAAACTACTGGAAATGGGGCGTCGATCTGCAGGAGCCGGAGTTAAACAAGATCACGCGTATCGACGATCCCCATTGGGGACACGAGCCCGCTGCGCATTGGGGCACCTTGAGCGTCGACGTAGATGGCGGCAAGGTCACTCGCCCCATCGAGCCCATCCCAGGCGACTACCGCCTCTACTACGCAGCCGTTCGCGATGCGTTGCTGGGCAAAGCTCCCGCTCCTGTGAGCGCCGTTGATGCGTGGCGAGTGGCTCGACTCCTCGAATGGGCCTTGCAAAGCTCGGAAGAACGTCGGGAGATATCTTGCAAGTGGAGCGAAGAGTCACTATAGCGCACGGCACCATGCACCGGCGCAATTCTCCACTGCACCACCCTACCGCCGCGATCTACCTGGCCCGAACAGCGGTCTCCTTCAAAATCGAACCGCTGATCCCCGGCTCTTTTTCTATCAGGGGCACCCAAAACCTGAAGATTGTTCCATGGCCTGGAGTGCTGGAAACCGAAATCTCCCCTCCGTGCGCGGCAAGAATGGCTCGGGTTATCGCCAGCCCCATCCCTGACCCTTTGCCAACGATGGCTCCTCTTTTGCCTCGATAAAACTTTTCAAAAATCAATGGAAGGTCGAGTGGGTCGATCCCCGGCCCGTTGTCTTCTACGGCAAACTCCAGCCGCTCTCCGGCGCGGCGGCCGCTTAGAGTAATCCGGCTTCCCTGCGGAGTGTAGGCTCCTGCGTTCTCAAGCAGGTGGCGCAGCACCCTGCCAATCAGGTGTGTGTCAAACCATGCGGGCTTGTTCAGTTCTTCAGGCTCGTCGGTGACAATCGTGACCCGGTGCGAAGCCAGGTTCTTGCGTGCTTCCTCGACTGAGTGCTCAAGTAAAGCACGCGGATGATCGGGTACCAGGTGAATCTGTACAACGTTGGCATCAATTTCGGCCATTTCCACTGCTTCCCCGATCAGCAAATCAAGCCGCGACGCCTCTTCGTCGACGATCATAGCCAGATCCTGGCGCCCCGCCTCATCCAGTCCTACGGCCTCAAGCAGCGTTGTCGCGGCAGCTCGAATTGAAGTGAGCGGAGTCCGCAATTCATGGGTCAGGGAGTCAATCAGCGCCGTGCGCAGCTTTTCTCCTTCTCGTGCTGCTTCCATGCGCGCGGTGGCCTCCATTGCAATCGACCTTGCCAGCATCACTGCCACCTGCGCGACGACGGCAGTCGACACTTCACGCGATAGCGTCGCCGGCCGCCAGCCCAGTGCCCCCACTGGCCGAAGACCGAGCATCAAACCATGCGCGGTAAAATCGCCAGGCAAGGTCAACGTGGCATTGGGCCCCAGCGTCATCGCCTCCAGGCTCGCGCGGATGCTTAAAGGTAGATCGGATGTAGAGGAAAAAAACTGATCCTGATCGCTGACGTACAAAACCACCCCGTCCAACGCGAAAATCCGATGGATCATCCTGGGCAGGTCGTGAATTAGTGCCTGTGCGTCTTCCTGCAGCATCATCTCCTGGCTCAGCTCGTAAAGCCTCTCCACATCTTCCCGCCGCTGTTCGGCTTGGCGGGTCTGCGTCCGCGCCCTTTCCGCTACCCGCACCACAACCAGGCAGCAAGCCACAAATGAACACATGGCCACCCACTCCTGGGCCCCTGCAAGTCGCAATGTGTGGTAAGGAAGCAGAAAAAAGAAGTCGAATGAGATCGCGCACAGAACCGCGATATAAAGCGCTAACCAGAGTCCAGCTTGCGTGGACGACCATACCACAAGCACTAGAAATGCCAGGCCTGCCGCTGTCGAATTCGCGCCCAGCCATACCAGCGCCAGGGTGCTCAGCGCCGCCATCATCGTTCCTACAATCCAGTGAACGACTCCTCGCGAATCGGAGACCATCGCAAAGATCCTCCCACCGTGCATGATACCGGTCCAACCGCATGATGTAATCTCTTCGATGAAAGAAGAATTTATGCCCGACCGAATTCTGATCATCGATGACGAACCGCAAATCACACGCGTGCTCCGCGCAGCTCTCTCAGCACAGGGATATGACGTCCGCACAGCCAACGACCCGGAAGAGGGCTTGCAGGTCTTCAAAGACTGGCCGGCGGACCTCGTCATTACCGACCTTATGATGCCCGGCCTCTCCGGGGTCGAGGTCACCCGCGCCATCCGCACCCGCTCCGAAACTCCGGTCCTGATCCTGTCCGTCCGGGACCACGAACGCACCAAAGTTGAGGCCCTTGACGCCGGGGCCGACGACTACGTCACCAAACCCTTCAGCATTCAAGAGTTGCTGGCCCGGGTCCGCGCTCACCTGCGCCGTGCACCGGAACGCACCACCGCGGCCATTGAGGCTGGTGACTTTGTCATCGATGCCAACGCCCATACCATCTCCGTGCTCGGAAATCCCATTCACCTCACCCCCAAAGAGTTCGAACTGCTACTCCACCTGGCCAGAAATGCAGGAAAAGTTATGACTCATCGGGTTCTGCTCACCACCGTGTGGGGAGCACAGTCGGCGCACCAGCCTGAGTATCTCCGCGTCTTCGTCGGCCAATTGCGCAAGAAACTTGAAACTGAAACTGGCAAACAGTACATCCAGACCGAGCCCTGGGTTGGATACCGGTTCATCCCCGAGGGCTTGACCGGGAATCAGGAATAACTGGCAAGCTAAAGCCCTCTTCAATGCGCCGAATCAGCTCAGAATTTATCCGCCGCAGGATCGGCACGGTCTTATTCGGGCCTTTACGATTTATTTAGAAAACCCTTTCGCGACTCCAACTTCAAACGAGCCAGAATCAATCTTGGGCGCCCTGTCCGGTTCTCGATAGGGGTGCAGGGCCAGAAATTCGGCCATTCGATCGCTCGCAAAAGCGTTTTAACGGCAAAATGTCCACGAACCGCAGAAGCGGTGGAGCGCGAGTTCAAATGCAAGATTTAACCATGCTGCTTTTCACTGTAGTTTTCTTCGTCCTGGCGTTTCTCTACGTCAAGGCGTGCCAGAAGCTGAGGTAGACCATGCCAATCGACGCCACTACCCTCATCGCTTTGATCCTGTCTGTCCTCTTGCTGGCCTACCTCACGGCCACCCTGCTCTTCCCGGAGAAGTTCTAACATGACCGCCAACGGTTGGTTGCAGTTCGCCTTCTACTCTCTCATCCTTCTCGCAACAACTCGGCCAGTTGGCATCTATCTTGCCAGAGTGCTTGAAGGGGAACGCACATGGCTCGACTTCGTGCTGCGCCCTTGCGAAAGGTTGATTTACCGGCTCTCCGGCGTCAACGCTGACCAGGAAATGAACTGGCGCGAGTATGCCTTCGGAGTGTTGGGCTTCTCAGCTGTCAGCATGATCATGACCTTCGCGATTGAGCGCCTGCAGAACCACCTGCCCTGGAACCCGCAGGGCCTGGCCGCCGTCGGGCCCGATCTCGCCTTTAACACTGCTGCCAGCTTCACCACCAACACCAATTGGCAGTCCTATGTCCCCGAAACCACCATGAGCTATCTCACAGAGATGGTGGGCCTCGCGTACCACAACTTCGGAAGCGCCGCAGTCGGCATTGCTGTTGCCGTGGCCCTCATCCGCGGAATCAAGCGTACCTCCTCCGGAACCATCGGCAATTTCTGGGTCGACATGACCCGCACCTTCCTCTACGTCTTGGTGCCAGCTTCGATCATTTACGCGTTGCTCCTCGTGGCCCAGGGCGTTCCTCAGAACTTCAGCGCCTACACCACGGCCCATCCGCTTGAACAACCAGGCCAGGTGCAAACCATCGCCCAGGGCCCCATCGCTTCGCAGGAAGCCATCAAGATGCTGGGCACCAACGGCGGCGGATTCACCAATGCAAACAGCTCCCACCCGTTCGAGAATCCTACCCCGTTTTCAAACTTCCTCCAGATGCTCTCGATTTTTATCATCCCTGCTGGCCTCACCTACACTCTAGGCCGCATGACCGGGTCACCGGGCCATGGCTGGGCCGTGTTCGCCGCCATGTATGTGCTGTTTGCTGTTGGTTTCACGACGGTCTATTGGGCGGAGTCGCAACCTCATGGCCTGATTCACGGAGCCGCTCAAACTGGGACAGCCACCGCGCCCTCAGGAAACATGGAGGGCAAGGAGGTCCGCAACGGCATCGCCGCCAGTTCCCTCTTCGCCACCATCACCACCGACGCAAGTTGCGGTGCCGTGAACGGCATGCATGACAGCTTTACCCCCCTCGGCGGCATGGTTGTCCTGACCAACATCATGCTCGGCGAGGTCATCTTCGGCGGGGTGGGATCAGGTCTCTACGGAATCCTCATCTTTGTGGTACAGGCGGTCTTCATCGCCGGTTTGATGGTTGGCCGGACTCCTGAGTATCTGGGCAAGAAGATCGAGTCGTACGACGTGAAGATGACCATGCTCTACGTGCTCATCTTCCCCTTCATCATTCTCACTCTGACCGCAATCTTCGTGCTCTCGCCCACCGTTGGGCTCTCCAGCCTCAACAACCAGGGGCCCCACGGCCTCACCGAGATCCTTTATGCATTCACCTCGGGTGCGGGCAATAACGGTTCGGCCTTCGCAGGATTGAACGCCAACACCTGGTGGTACAACGTTGCCCTCGGCTGGGACATGCTCTTCGGGCGACTGTTCATGATGATCCCGGTGCTGGCGCTGGCGGGAAACCTGGCCATGAAGAAGAGTGTGCCTCCTTCACCAGGCACCTTCCCTGTAAATGGTTCTCTCTTCACCGTTCTCCTGATCGGCGTGGTTCTCATTCTTGGCGCGCTTACTTTCTTTCCAGCGCTCAGCCTGGGACCGATCCTCGAACACCTGCTGCTCAAGGCAGGGCAGGTTTTCTAACCGATTCACACACTGCACCAGGAAAAGACGAAACGGACTGTCATGCTTGAAAAGAAAAGCCTTTGGAACACTGAGATCATGGGTCAGGCACTGCTGGATTCGGTGCGCAAGCTCGATCCCCGCGGCATGGTCAAGAACCCCGTGATGTTTGTCGTCGAGGTGGGCAGCGTGCTCACCACGGCCTTGCTGATTGACAACACCATCCACCATCGCCCTGGCTTTGGTTTCAACCTGCAGATCACCCTCTGGCTGTGGTTCACAGTGCTGTTCGCCAACTTCGCCGAGGCCATGGCGGAAGGCCGCGGTAAGGCGCAGGCCGACACGCTGCGCAAGGCAAAAGGTGAAACCATCGCCAAGCGGTACTTACCCGATGGTGGATTTGAAGATGTCGCCAGCGGACTGCTTCGCGCCGGAGACGTCATCTACGTTGCCGCCAACCACTACATCGCTGGCGACGGAGAAGTCATCGAGGGCGTTGCCTCCGTTGACGAGTCAGCCATCACCGGTGAATCCGCTCCCGTCATTCGTGAGGCGGGCGGCGACCGCTCTGCCGTGACTGGCGGCACCAAAGTCCTCTCAGACTGGATCAAGGTCCGCATCACATCCAATCCCGGAGAAACCTTCCTCGATCGCATGATCGCCCTGGTCGAGGGCGCAACACGCCAGAAGACTCCGAATGAAATTGCACTGAGTATCCTCCTCTCCGGTCTCACTATCGTCTTCCTTCTCGCAGTGGTTACATTGCAACCGTTTGCCATGTATTCCAAGGCACCGCAGACCGTCTTCGTGCTGGTGTCCCTGCTGGTCTGCCTCATCCCCACAACCATCGGCGGCCTGCTCTCGGCGATCGGCATCGCTGGCATGGACCGCCTTGTTCAATACAACGTTCTTGCCATGAGCGGACGCGCTGTCGAGGCGGCCGGCGATGTCAACACACTGCTCCTGGACAAAACTGGAACCATCACCCTGGGCAACCGCCAGGCTACCGAGTTCTTCACTGCTCCGGACGTAAGCGAAGAGCGTATGGCCAATGCCGCGCAGCTCGCTTCCCTCTCTGACGAAACTCCTGAGGGGCGCTCCATCGTCGTGCTGGCAAAAGAAAAGTACAACCTGCGGGGTCGCGATCTCAATGATATGCATGCGGAGTTCGTCCCCTTTACCGCGCAGACCCGCATGAGCGGAGTGAACCTCCCCGGCACTCGCATTCGTAAGGGTTCAGTTGACGCCATCGCCCACTTCCTTGAGGAGCAGGGCTCGTCGCTGCCGCAAAAGGTCCGCGATCACGTAGAAGAGATTGCCCGCGCCGGCGGTACCCCCCTGGTGGTTGCCGAAAATGCCGCTGCCCTGGGCGTCATCTATCTAAAGGACATCGTCAAGGGCGGCCTCAAGGAGCGCCTTGCCCGCCTCCGCGCCATGGGCATCCGCACCATCATGATCACAGGGGATAACCCCTTGACTGCGGCCGTGATCGCTCGCGAAGCAGGTGTCGATGACTTTCTAGCTGAAGCCAAGCCCAAAGACAAGATGGACCTGATCAAGCGCGAGCAGGCCAAAGGCAAGCTGGTTGCCATGACCGGTGACGGCACCAACGATGCTCCGGCATTGGCACAGGCCGACGTCGGCGTTGCCATGAATTCCGGTACCCAGGCTGCAAAAGAAGCCGGCAACATGGTCGATCTCGATTCCAATCCCACCAAGCTCATTGAGATCGTCGAGATCGGCAAGCAGCTCCTCATGACCCGCGGCGCGCTCACCACCTTCAGCATTGCCAACGACGTGGCCAAATACTTTGCCATCATCCCCGCAATGTTTGCCGGAGTCTTTCCCGTGCTGGGCGCGCTGAACATTATGAACCTGCATTCGCCGCACTCAGCCATCCTCTCTGCTGTCGTCTTTAATGCAGTCGTCATTGTGGCCCTCATTCCGCTGGCTCTCAAGGGCGTCAAGTATGAGCCCAAGGCCGCCGATATTCTACTGCGCAACAATCTGCTCGTTTATGGCGTCGGCGGAATCATCGTCCCCTTCATCGGAATCAAGGCAATCGATATGTTCCTTGTAGCTGTTCACCTCGCGTAAACAGGAATTGGAATCGGGGACCCCATCGTTCTGTCTTGTTGAAGGATGGGAAGCAAGCCCTCTAGGAGATAGAAAATGCACTCGGTCTGGAGAACTTCAATTCGCTTTACTCTTGTGACGGCCATCTTGCTGGGTCTCGGCTATCCGCTGGTTGTCACCGGAATCGCCGCTGCCTTGTTCCCTCACAAAGCTGGCGGAAGCCTCATCCTCAGGAATGGCCAGATTATCGGCTCAGAACTGTTGGCTCAAAGCTTCACTTCCGATCGCTACTTTCATCCCCGTCCCTCCGCCGCCGGCAACGGATACGACGCGACCGCCTCGGGCGGCACCAACCTGGCTCAATCGTCCAAAACTCTGGTCGACCGTTTGCAGGGATCCATCGACAAGCTTGCGGCCGAGAATCCAGGACACCCTGTCCCCATCGACCTGGTGACCACGTCAGGCTCCGGCCTTGACCCGGATATCACCCCCGACGCCGCATTCTTTCAGGCGCCGCGGGTAGCAAAAGCGCGTGGCATTTCTGAGGACAAGATCCGTCTGCTCATCCAGCAGGACACCACCTCGCGTCAATTAGGTTTCCTTGGTGAACCCCGCATCAACGTGCTACAGCTCAACCTCGACATCGACAAATTAACCAGATAGAACGGAGCTTCAGCCCGCGGGAAAACTTCTACGAGCGGTAGGCCAGGGATTGATTCTAGCGTAAGATTTGCGAAATCAATGCTGGCTTCAGCCGCAAACAATCCGCTAAAAATGACGATCGGCTTGAGCCGCCCAGGGCTGCTCTTTAAACGAGCCGAGTGCCTGCCGGGCAACAACCCTCTCGCTGTGATAATTTGGATGAAGCGGCCTTTGAACGAGCTCGTAGCTCAGTTGGTAGAGCAACGCCCTTTTAAGGCGTGGGTCCTGGGTTCGAGCCCCAGCGAGCTCACCACACCCTTCCGGCCGCCTTGCCTCCTGTTTCTCGATACTGCGGCCGGAGCTGCCTCAAACAATTTTCCCTCAGTCCCTTGGCCAGAAATGCTTCTCCGGGCAGGCTCTAAGTCGATCAGCAGCGCCTTCAGGCGTAATGTCTCGCTGCGGCATTCCCAGCATCTCAAAACCCACCATGAACTTGCGCACGGTTGCCGAACGCAGCAGCGGCGGGTAGAAGTGCGCGTGAAAATGCCACTCGGGATGCGTGCCACCGTCGGTGGGCGACTGGTGGAAACCCATGGTATACGGAAAGCTGGTCTCAAACAGGTTGTCGTATCGGGCGGTCAACCGCATCAGCGCATCTGCCACCCCGTCCCGTTCCTCGCTCGTCAACTCCGGCAACGCACCCAGATGGCGACGCGATACCAGGAGCACTTCGAACGGCCAGACGGCCCACCATGGCACAAGAGCGATAAAGTGCTCGTTCTGAAAGATAACGCGCTTGGCGGCTGTCTGTTCCGCGGCAACGTATTCGCACAGCAGGCAGCGCCCGGTCAACGCTAGATGATGACGCTGGGCCTCAGTCTCAGCCGCCGCTTCATCGGGCACAAAGCCAGTGGACCAGATCTGTCCGTGGGGATGAGGATTGCTGGCGCCCATCATGGCCCCGCGATTCTCAAATATCTGCACGTATTTGATCCAACCCAGGTTTGCCAGGGAGACATACTCATCAGTCCAGGCGTCCACAACCGGGCGAATCTCCGCAGTCGTCATGCGCGCCAGGGTCAGACTGTGGTCCGGGTGGTAGCAGAGCACTTTGCACAGCCCGCGAACCGGTTCTGACTTCAGCAAAGGCGAATTGGCCGCTTCGTACGCCTCAACAGGTTCGGGCAGCAACGCCGCGTAATCGTTTACAAATGAGAACACACCTTCATAATGCGGATTCACAGCTCCGCCCGCGCGCTCGTTCCCAGGGCACAAATAGCACCGCGGATCGTGCGAAATCCCCAGCGGCGCGGCCTTCTGCCCCACTTCGCCTTGCCAGGGCCGTTCGGTCCGGTGCGGCGAAACCAATACCCAGCTCTGCCGCAAGGGATTCCACCGTCGATGGACGTGCTGCTCCGGTTTCTCCATGCCCTCTCCCAGTCGTCATTCTACTTCGGCAGACCCGAGACATCGGGACCGGTATGACATCCTCGCCGAGGCCCGTCAAATCACGACCGTAAACTCTTGCCCCGTTCACCCCTGCTCCTTCAACAACTGATTGCATATCTTCCACTTACATTTAAAGAATTCAATCTAAAACACGAATCCGGCTACGCAGGCGTGAGCCCTTCCATGGGCGGCATTGATGCCACGAATCTCCGCGCAAACTCCTCGCTATATCTGTCCAGAAGCAGCCGAACCCGCTCTGGGTCATCCGAACGCACGATCATTCCCGCGTGGTGATGCTTTTGAATGCGGAGCACAATCTCCGTGTCGTTAAAAGCTGAAGTGTCCGGGTCTGCTGTCTGGGCCAGGCACAGCACGCTTCCGGCATAGTCTTCCGTTGTATTCGGCGGGTCGTAATCCTCTCCGCGAAGGCTCTGCACTTCCAGGCGAGCCCATTCCCGCCAAAGGTTCACGCCAGTCGCAACCTCAACCAGGTCGGCAATGAACGCTCCACCGACGCGGGCCGCAATCTCAAGAAAGTAATACCGCCCATCGGCGTGCGATCTGATGTATTCCGCATGGGCAACCCCACGTGCCATGCCCAGGGCCGGTGACAGCGCATCGTTCAGGCCGGTCAGTTCGGTCCAATCACGGCTTTTGCGGTCCACGGTTCGAGTGGTGAACACCCCGCCCTCATGCATCACCTGCATGGGCGGACGGCCGTATTGATGGACGACCGAGAACGCCACCTTGCTTTCATTCACGATCGAGTCCACATGGAAGATCTCGCCGGGGACAAACTGCTCCAGCAGGAAGTGGCTCTGCCGGTCTCCCAACTCATCAAGTGCGCGCCACAACTGCTCCGGCTCATTGATCTTTCGAATTCCCAGCGATGAAGCTTCAGACCGCGGCTTCAGCAGCCATGGTGCGGAGACGCGATCCATGTAGTCGCGCAACTCATCGTAGTTAAGAACCCTGCAAAACTCTGGAACCAGAAACCCCGCGTTTCTAGCCGCGGTACGCATCGCCAGCTTATCCCTGTAGTTAGCTGACGTGGTAATCCCCATGCCTGGAATGCGCATATGTTCGCGAATTTCGGCTGCCGTCCCCAGGTCGAATTCATCCAGCGCAATGATCCGGTCGAATCGATGCGATCTTGCCTTCCAGGTGACGGTATTTAGAACCTGGCCGCGGGTCAGCCCCGAAGGCATCACGATCATCTCTTCAAGCGCATCGTGCGGCCAGGGAAGGTCGCGAAGCTTTTCCAGGGTCAGCAGCGTTGGCCTCACGCCCATCTCCGCGCACTGGCGCAGAAAGTCCTGCCCCTTCTCGTAGCTGGCAATGCACAAAAAGCGGTCGGTGCTGTCGGTCATCGAGCCTCCGCTCGCATAAAGTTCCAGTTCGGAATCCGCCTGCCGCGTCGTTCCCGAAATAGTAGATAGTTACTCCGCCTACCGTGCCATGTGAGGATAGTTCTAACATAGACGTTGGAATCGCAGATGGCCGATTGATGAAGGCCATGCGAAAAGGGACGCTCAGAATGCTTTCGGCAGATCGAATCGTGGAACTGCACGACGGGCTCACACGCGCCTGGCATGCGGTTGGACAGCCGGAATCAATCGAAATGGACGAAGCGGCAATGGAGAATACAGGCGTGGATTCAGCGTGGCTGCGTTCCCTCACCCTTCATCACAGGGCCAACTTCGATCTCTGGCACATTGAGGATGAAGCCCGCACGCCAGGCGCGACCGACGCCGAGCTGGCTGACGTCAAGCGTCGCGTAGACCAGACCAATCAGCAGCGCAACGACTTTGTCGAGCAGCTAGACCATTCTTTGCTCGGTTGGCTGGGGCCATTGAAGTTGCCAAACCCGGTTGCGCCGCTGAACTCCGAGTCTCCTGGGCTGATGATCGATCGGCTGTCCATCCTCGGTTTAAAGATCTTCCACACCTGCGAAGAAGCCGAGCGCGAAGGCGCGCCCTTGGGTCACGCCCTGCGCAATCGTGAACGATTTGAAATTCTTAAAGAACAGCGGGATGACCTTGCCGGCTGCCTCAACGTACTATGGAAAGAGACCCTCGCTGGCACACGCCAGTTTAAGCTTTACCGGCAACTGAAAATGTACAACGACCCAACCCTGAATCCTGCGATTTACCGCAAAAACCTTCAGTATCCAGACAGTTAGCCCCCGGGTTCAGGTCTGCCCATTGACGTAGGTCGGGGTTCTGCGTATAAAGAGGGCCAAGCACAGCGATTCTCCGGTGCACGATTCCTGCGGTAAGCCATCCGCTGAACGGTGTGTTTGAGAAGGCGCGCTTTAGACAAATCATGATGCAAGACGGCCGATCCGCGGCTCCCAGCCGCAAGAAATCTCCTCCCCCTCCTGCCAAACCCGGCGGACACAGCACCACGGGTACAGGGCCAGCCTTCCAGCATTTTCAGGCTGCCGTTCAACTTTTGCAGCAAGGCAAGTTTGAGAGAGCGCTTGCCGGCTTTGAGAAACTCCTCCCCGTAGCGCCGATCGAAATCAAAGAGCGCTGCCGCATGTACATCCAAACTTGCCAGCGTCAATTGGAGCGGTCGCGGCTTACTTTTCTCACTCCTGAAGAGCATTACGACTACGCCATTTCTCTCCTGAACACCGGGTTTTACGAGGATGCGCAGGAGCAATTCGGAAACATCCTCGCGGCCCATCCTGAGGCCGACTACGCCCTCTACGGGTTGGCGTTGCTGGACTCGATTACCGGGCGCGCACAAGATTGTTTACGCAATTTAGCCAGGGCTATTGAACTGAATCCAAGAAATCGACTGCAGGCACGGGCCGACAACGACTTCCAGAGCATGGTGGACGACCCCCGCTTCACAGAACTCCTTTATCCCGAGGTTCCGTAAGGGATAGCGCCCTCTGGCGGCTGCCTGCAAACTAAAGATAAAAAGGTCCCAAGTGATGATATTGAGCCGGGATTCGTTGACGCAGCCCGACCCAGCCAACGGCGAGCCGTTGCGCGTGGTTGCCATCGGCGGGGGCACCGGGCTTTCAACACTTCTGCACGGTTTACGGGCGCACGTTACCACATCCAAGCCATCGGCCTCCAAGCTCGGACTCATCGCAGACCTCGCCGCCGTTGTTACGGTCACCGACGATGGCGGTTCTTCAGGCCGCCTGCGCAAGGGATTCAATATGCTCCCCCCCGGCGACCTGCGAAACTGCATGGTCGCCCTCAGTGAGGATGAGGACCTGCTCGCACAGCTCTTCGCCCATCGATTTCGTGGGGGAGAGGCGCTCAAAGGTCACAACTTCGGCAATCTCTTTGTCGCCGCGCTCACTGAGATCACGGGCGACTTTGGCCACGCCATTCAATTAGCGTCAAAGATTCTAGCCACTCGCGGACGCATCTACCCGGTAACCACCGCCAACACCACCCTGGTGGCACGCATGGACGACGGCTCCGAAGTGCGTGGCGAAACCGAGATCACAGCCAGCAAGAAGCGAATCGCCGAACTGATGCTTGACCCGCCAAACGCCGCGCCGCTCCCTGAGACTCTTGAAGCAATTCAGCGCGCCGACCTGATCACCGTCGGGCCGGGTTCCCTCTACACTTCGCTCATTACCAACCTGCTCGTAAAGGGCATCCCCTCGGCATTGGCAAATGCCCGCGGCGTACGCGTCTACATTTGCAACTTGATGTCCCAGGCGAACGAGAGCCTTGACCTTTCTGCGTCCGAGCACATCAAGCGAATCTATGAGCACACGCGTGAACCCGTCTTTGACTATGCCCTGGTCAACACGGCACCTTTCTCGGCAGAAACAATTGCCCGCTATGCGGCTGAAGGCGCTGCGCCCGTGCTGCCTGATATTGACGGCATCGAGGCACTGGGAGTTCGCTGTATCGCCGGAAACTTTGCCAGCGAAGACATGATCGTCCGCCACGCTGCAGGCCGGGTTACAGGAGCCCTCCTGGCCCTCGGACGGACAGCATTTGCAGGAAATTTACCTCCCAATTGAAGTTGGCTGATTTTCCTTTTCCGCCTCTCTCGCATTGAAGTAAAGTTAGACGACGCAGTCAGATGCCTGCGCAATCAAGAATGGAGGAATCATGCGTAAGACTCGAGTTGGGATGATGCTGGGTTGTTGCTTCCTGGCGCTGACTGTCCTTGCCTGGGCCCAGATGCACAGAAAGGCCGGTCTTTGGGAAGTAACCTCAAGCATGACGTGGCAACAGTCGCCGATGCCCCCGGGGATGCAAGCGCCTCCCGGTTCGCCATTCAGCGGCGCTCCGCACACCAACCTGGTTTGCGTCACACAGGCGCAGATTGACCAGTATGGCGGCCCTCCCCCACAAACCCACGGCAACTGCCAGGTAACAGGTTTCCAGATGAGGCCCGACGGCATGAATGCGGCAATCGCCTGCACAGGACAGGTGGCTGGCGATGGGACCGTGGAAGGCTCCTGGTCCGACCCGGATCACGCAAGGGTAAAAGTGCATTTCACTGGAACTATGACCATGGGCCAAAACAGCCGGCCGATCGAATGGACAATGGATATGCACTCGATGTTTAAGAGCTCAGACTGCGGCAACATAAGACCGGCTGGTGGAACAGGCTACTAAGTTTCACGAAGTGATAGCGCCAGTCTACAGACCGGCTGTGGTGCGGGCGTCTTCGCCCGCACCCTCTTTTCGAAATTCAAACCCTGCGCTCACTCATGCCACCAAGCGGCATGGCTTTTCAGCCTGCTGAAAATCTCGCCTGACGGCAGGGCAGGGCTCTATCCCTGGCGAAGAATCTGCGGATTCAATGCGGGCTTTAGCCCCCGAAGGAAGCAACTTCAACGCCCACCAACGGGCGAAACATTCCATATTCCGTCATCCTCGCCAGAGTCTGTCAGGGCACCCGAATAGGCAGCAGCGAGCCGTCTCAGCCCTCAACCGTCCTCTTCAGTTGCCCGCACGCCGCATAGATGTCTCTCCCGCGCGGTCGTCGAATATAGGCTGGAATCCCCTCGTCGGCAAGCGTGGCGCGAAATCTCTCCACAGCCTCGGGTTGCGGCATCGAGTATGCGATTGCCGGCCCAGGATTCCACGCGATCAGGTTCACCTTCGCAGGCAGCCCAGACCGCCGGACGAGTCTGGCAACTTCAACGGCATGCTCGGCCTGATCGGTCACGCCCCCCAACAGGACATACTCGAATGTGATCCGCTCGCGGGAACGCAACTTTAGACCTCGCACCGCGTCAATCACTGCCTCAATGGGCCACTTGCGGTTGATGGGCATCAACGCCTCACGAATCTTGTTGTTCGGCGCGTTCAGGCTGATAGCCAGCTTGGGGCGAGTCTCCGCAGGCTCAACAGCAAATCGCTCAATTCCCGGAACAATTCCTGAGGTAGACACCGTCATTCGCTGTGGACTCAGTCCCACCTCTTCAACCAGAAGGCGAACCGCTCCCATGAAGCCGTTGTAGTTCAGGAACGGCTCACCCATCCCCATGAACACAAGGTTCACACGGTCTTGGCCCACTTCCACACCATGGCGGTCGAGCACGGCAATCACCTGCCCCGCAATTTCGCCCTCCGTAAGATTGCGCTGCAGACCCAGTTTCGCGGTAAGACAGAACTGGCAGTTGACGGCGCACCCTACCTGGCTGGAAACACAAATCGTTGCGCGGTCCCACTTCTTTCTCTCCCCGGCTTTCAGAGCCTGGTCAGAATCCAGGGATTCAGTCCCATCGCCAGATTCGCCCTCATCGCCTTCCGGCATCCACACGGTTTCCACCGTCTGCGCGTCCGGTCCCCTGCCTGGGCTCTCCACCAAATACCGCTCAGTACCATCAACAGACTGAAAGACCTGTGCAATGCGCGGCCTGCCTACCTCCCAGCCTTGATCGACTAATCTCTGGCGCAACAGCCTGGGCAAGGTAGTAATGTCGCTTATTTCTGCAATCCGTTGACGATACAGTGCTTCTGCCAGTTGCGGTCCGCGCCAGGCCGGCTCACCCATTTCCAACATGCGCGCTGCCAGCGAAACGGTATCCAAGCCCAAAAGGAGCTTTTCACCCGCGATTTTTGGATCTCTGTTGCCCCCTCCAGAGTCCGAGCCGTCTAACTGTACGAGTTGGCGGAAATCGTTTGCCATGGCTTGGGCCAGCATAGAGCATTTTGGCTCCTCATGCAGCGATCTTCGGGTGCTGGGTCAGATTGAAGGGGACGGGATTCAGCCCGGAAATACGTCAGCTAGAAACCATGGAACTTGAGCTCCGGAGGAAGGTTCCCTCTTACTGACCCATCACTCATCTTCACCTCGGCTTTCTTGGCGCAACGCATTGCCCTACAATCGAGCTTGAAACATGACACTGACCACTGAGCGAAATCTCCGCCGCACTGTGCTTCCCAACGGCTTGATCGTCCTGACCGAGCGTATGGAGCACCTCCGCTCCGTTGCCATGGGCGTATGGATCAAATCCGGATCCCGCTGTGAGCCCGCTGAAACCAACGGAATCTCCCACTTTGTGGAACACATGCTTTTCAAAGGCACGCGTTCGCGAACTGCTCAGCATATCGCTCGCGAAATGGACTCCATTGGAGGCAACCTGGACGCCTTTACGGGCAAGGAAACCATCTGCTTCAATGTCAAGTCGCTCGGTGACCATGTCCCCATCGCTCTTGATGTTCTTTCAGACCTGGTTTTGAATCCAATCTTTGCCGCCAATGACATTGAGCGCGAGCGCGGCGTCATCCTCGAGGAGATCAAGATCGACGAAGACAACCCTGACGTCCTGGTGCACGAACTATTCACGCAAAGTTTCTGGAAAGATCATCCGCTGGGATGGCCCATCTTGGGCACCACCAAGACTGTGACCCGGCTGGATCAGCAGACTTTATTCGCCTATCACAATGATCGCTTCCATGGCGGCAACATCATCTTCTCGGCAGCGGGGAACCTGGACCACGACCAGTTTGCAGCAGCGGTATCCGCAAAGTTTTCCGGGCTTGAAGGCGGCCAGGCGGCGCAGGAGTTGTCGGCGCCCGAGGCCACCGCTCGCATTATCATGCGCAACAAAAGATCCCTCGAGCAGGTGCAAATCTGCCTCGGCGTTCCCGCCCCGCCAATCACCGACGAGAATCGCTACGCCACGCTGATTCTGAACACGGTCCTCGGTGGCGGCATGAGTTCGCGCCTCTTTCAGACCATCCGCGAAGAGCGTGGCATGGCTTACTCCATCTACTCTGACCTCAGCCCTTACCGCGACACCGGCACTCTGCTGGTGTACGCAGGAACCTCGGCAGGCAAAGCCCTCGACGTGGTGGATCTCATCCTTGCGGAGTTTAAAAACTTGAAAGACGAGGTGCTCCTTGCCGATGAATTGACTCGAGCCAAGGACCAGCTCAAGGGCAACATCCTCATGGGGCTTGAGAGCTCCAACTCGCGCATGGCCAACCTGGCGCGCCAGGAGATGTATTTCCACAACTTCATGACCGTGGATGAAGTGATCGCCCGCATTGAAGAGGTTGAAGCCGCCCAGGTGCAATCGATGGCTCAGAGGCTGTTCGATTCTGATAAAGTCGCTGTCACCTTGCTTGGCCGCCTTGACGGCATCAAGCTCCGCCGCTCCCGTCTGGTGTGTTGAAAAGAAGCTATGAGCTTTCAGCCTTCAGCTCTTGGCTTTGGTGCTTCTTATTGGGACGCCGTGGGTGACGCGGGAGTTCTCGCAGCTAGAAGCGGAAAGCTGCATTTCCGAGCGTCCTATTTCCCTTCTGCGTCTGTTCGTTGTAGCATTTTGTCGAATGGGTCTGTGTCTTCCGGCCCGTATCATGAGGCCTTTAAATCCATGAATGGCAAGTTGTCGATCGATCGATATACGCGGGATCCGCGCTCACCTAACGGCTTTACCCTGATGGAATTGCTCATCGTGATGGCCATCATCGCCATCCTGATGCTGATCGCGATTCCTACGGTTGGAGGCTTGAAGAAATATGCAAACGACCTCTCCGCCAGGCAGTCCGTTCGCGCCATCGGACAGGCAGAGATGCAATATGAACAAACTTATCCCGCCAATGGCTACGCATGTTCGCTGACATCCCTGGGAGGAGACCCTTCTGCAGGTGCGCCGACTGCAACGTCTGCTCAAATGCTGCAACCCGACCTCGCCTCGGGATACAAATCCGGGTACGTATTCAACATCACCAACTGCACCAAGGTGACCATCAACGGTACGGATCGATTCACTGGATATGCGGTGACAGCGGTTCCTCAATCCCTGGGAAAAACCGGTGATCGCGGCTACTGTAGCGACCAGTTTGGATCAATCAAATTCGATCCCGCCGGCGGTTCCAACTGCTCCCAGCCGCTGCAATGAGCACCAGCAAACTCATGCGGCTCGCCGCGTTCATTTTGGCCGCCGTTCCGCTCTCAACGAGTCTCTGGGCACAACAGCGTTCGCCTTCGCCGCAATCGGCCCACGAGCTCGCCCAGAAGGTCGACCGCCATTACAACCAGTTGCACTCGCTTCGCGCCCAATTTACAGAGAGCTATGAGGGCATGGGAGTCAAACGCACTGAAAGCGGTACCCTGCTGCTGCTCAAGCCCGCCCGCATGAAGTGGGATTACAGTTCACCGGCCGGAAAAGTATTTCTGCTTGACGGCCAGTTTGCGTGGTTTTATGCGCGAGGGGATTCTCAAGTCCAGCGCGTGCCCGCAAAGGAGCTCGACGACCTGCGTTCACCGTTGCGGTTTCTGCTTGGGCATACCGAACTTGAAAAGGAAGTGAACAACCTTACGCTGGCAACCGCGCCAGGCGGGCGCTTCACGCTCACTGGCCAGCCCAAAGGTCAGGAGAAGCGTGTCACTCGCCTCACCATCACGTCGACTGCGGGCGGCTCCATTACCGGGATTGAAATTGAGGAAGTCGACGGCGCATTGACCCGATTCATTTTCACCGGCGAGCAGCCCAACGCACAAATCCCGGCGGAGGTCTTCCACTTCACCCCCCCGCCTGGAATTCCGGTCGTCGATGCCCCGCCACCGGTGTGATTGCGGCATCCAGTCCAAAATCCTACGCGCCTTTGCCCCATTACCTGTAGAGTTTTTCCCGGCCTCATTCGTATCGCAATGCCTCAATCGGATCCAGGTTCGCCGCCCGAATCGCCGGGATCATTCCGCTCACAAGCCCGGTAATGATCAGGATCACGGTCGCGACGAGGACTGACATCGGCGAGATGATCAGGCGAATGTCAGCGCTTTCGGCATTCTTGGCCAAAGCGCTATAAAACGTGATGCGCCCTACCAGCGCCGAGACAAGATAGGCCAGGGCGATCCCGGCAGCCCCGCCAACACCGGTAATCGCCAGCGCTTCAGCCAAAAATTGAATCAGGATATGGTGCCTGCGCGCGCCAAGTGCCTTTTCAATTCCAATCTCGCGCGTTCGCTGCTGCACAGCTACCAACATGATGTTCATCAGCCCGATACCCGCAATCCCCAGCGTCAGCGCGCCCACCAGGGTCAACAGAATCGAAAGCGCAATCGACAGCATGCGAAATACGATCACTTGAGACATCAGATTCGCAACGCCCATCGCGTTGTGATCCGAGGGCCTGAAATGATGCGCTGCGGCCATGGTCTCGCGAAGAGCCTTCTCCACCATCTCGTGATCTCCGCGATAATCGAGCCACACGCTGTCAAGATACTTCGTGTCGACAAAGTCGCTGCTGGTATTGAAGGGGACATAGATAACCCGGTTGCTATCGTCGTTGTCGCCCTCCTGCATCTTCGGCTTCATCACCCCGATCACCGTGAATGCTTCGCCATTCAGACGAATCGTTTCGCCAAGCGCCCATCCGCCTGAAAACAGCTTGGTCTTGTTTTCAGACCCAATTACGCACACATGGGCGCGCTGCTGGTCTTCGGCGCCGTTGAAGAACCGGCCCGACTCAAGGTTGAGTTTCCAGATTTCCTGGTACGGCGGACGAACTCCGTTCACGCTCCATGTATACGTGTGAAGGTCGTTTTGGACAGTAATGCTCTTGGAGGACATCGGCGATAAATGCAGAATCCCAGGAACACTGTTGGAGACGCGGTCAAGGTCGTCAAGTGTAAAGCGGACCCGCGCGCCAGCTTTGTCGCCCCCGGCCTGCTCGCTGGTGCGGCCGCCCCAGAAAATGATGGTGTTGGTGCCAAACTTCGAGAAGATGTTCTCGATAGCATTGCTGAACCCGGCGCCATACGCCACCAGCAGGACAACTGTGGCGATGCCCCAGGCCATGCCGACCATGGTGATCGCAGTCCGCCGGCGGTTGTAGACCATCGCTTCCCAGGCCTGGGAAAGAATGTCTTTGAGCATGATCCAGCCTCTCTAAAATCAGCTTCCGGCCCCTAGCTCCTGGCTAAAGACCATTCAGGGATTCTTCTGCTGCCACCGACAAATCCCCGAACGACCAACTCCTTGAATCAGACACTGCCAGACGGCATCGCCTCAGCTGGAAGCTGAAGGCTGCATTCCTACTCCCGCCGCAGTGCCTCGATCGGATCCATTGCAGCCGCCTTGCTGGCCGGATAAAGTCCGGCAACCACTCCGCACAGCACTAGGCAAATCAGGGCCATCGCAGCCGACCAGGGCACCAGGCGCGGCGGGTCAAATCCCGGCACCTTGCCAGTCAGCAGTTCCTGCAGAACCCACATCCCACCAGCGGACACAGCTATGCCTATGATCCCGCTCACTGCGGTCAGAAGCAGCCCTTCCCAGAAGAACTGCGCCAGGATGCTGCGTTTTGTCGCGCCAATAGCCTTCAGCAATCCAATCTCTCGGGTCCGCTCAGTCACTGAGACCAGCATGATATTGATAATTCCAACCGCGCCCAGAGCTAACGTCACGATGCCCACGCCTCCCAGGAAGACATCCATGGCATTGAAGATGGCGCCGATCATGTGTTCTTCCTGAATGGTGTCCCACTCTTGAAACGCGTCCTTAAGAGAGGGGTCAAAGCCGTGTCGCTCCGCGATGACGCGATGAACTGCAGGCACGGCCGCAGTGGTATCACCCTTGGTCGTGGGCTGGTACTGAATGGAGCTCAGCGCGTTCTGGGCGAGGTTGTCGCCCTTCATGGCAAAAAGCTCCTGCATGATGCTCAGCGGAATGTAGACCTTTTGGTTGTCGCCATCGTTGTTACCGCGACTGATGGACTGCACACTACCCACCACTGTGAAACGGACATCATTAATGGTGATGGTCTCCCCAAGCAATGGCCGGCCTGGAAAGAGCAACGTTGCACTTTTCGATCCCAGAACCACTACCCGGCGACGTTCCGTCATGTCCTCGTCGTTCAGAAATCTTCCCTGCGCAATGGGCACAAAGCGCACCGTCGAGTAATTCGGCTCCACTCCCATCACCTGTCCGGAACTGTTCGCGAAAGCGCTCACTTCATAAAGATCGTTGCGGCTCAAAAACGCAGTCACTGCACGAAGTTCGGGGAGCGTCCGCAGCGCCACCTCATCCTCGGGAGTGAATTGGTAGGGCCGCATTCCAGTATGCTGGTTGGCAAGCGCTGGAATGGTGCCGTTCCACATCATCACCACGTCATTGCCGAAGGTGGCCAACTGTCGGTGCTGCCCTGAACGAAAGCCTTCGCCCAGCCCAACCAGCACCAATAGCGAACCGACCCCCCAGGCGATCCCGAACATGGTCAGGAAGCTGCGCAGTTTGTTCGCTAAAATGGCGCGGAACACCTGGCCAAGTGTGTCAAGAAAGCTCTGCATAAAAGTTCGACGCGCCTCACCTGGTTTTGCCACGCAAATTGCGCAGGATGTGGGTTAAACACCTGGGAAGCATTACGCAGTTCATGCGGGGCCGGTTCCATTCCTGCTTCCGAAGAATCTTCCCTCTGCCCCGAGATCGCCCCGGAAATGCTCTTCCACTCAATCCGGCAAGTCAAATATTTGATCGATGAGTGCTTCGGCCGGACACTTGGCAATCACCTTCCCGGCCTCATCGCCCATAGAATTCCGTTCTCTATGATTTTGTACAGGATTGGATTTGCATAGTCTTCCTTATTGTGACCAAGCGCCAGGTAGAACTCGCGACCCCCGTCAAACTCGTGGTACCATGCCAGCGGCAGCGGGTTGGGAAAGGTGGAGAGATCGTTCTTGATCAATTCAAGTGAGGTCAGCTTGGTACGGTCGGTTACCAGGACAGGATGAATATCCGGGTTCAGGTGATCGATGAAATAGCACTCGTCTGTCCATTCAAACTGGGCCGGTAAGCCCGCCACCGCAGGAAAATGCGGGTCGGTCACCTGGATGGTAAAGCTTTGCATCTTCGGGTGTACCGCGAATTTGCCTCCAAGAACCGACCAGAAGTACGGCCAATCCCGCTCAGACCCTGACGCCGAGTGAATGCCGACAAAGCCTCCTCCCGACTCAATGTAAGCCTTGAATGCATTACGTTGCGCGTCACTCGAAAACGCTTCGTTGTTGCTATTTGAAAAGACCAGCGCGGCATACTGCTTCAAATTCGCATCGCTGAATGCGGCAGGATCGTCCGAGACATCCACTGCGAAGCCCTTCTCGACACCCATTTTCTTGATCGCGTCTACGCTCGACTGAATATTCTCGTGCACATACCCCTTGCCGTTGCTGGTGTAGTTCCTGGTGTAGACAAGAACCCTCCGCTGGCCCGAGGCCGCGAGCGAGATCCCGGCAATCATCCACAAAACCAAACCCCCGACCAGAGCCGCCTTCACGCTTGTAACTCCCGTTGTGCCGCTCCCCTTCGTCCCCAGAAACCCATATCTCATGCGTCCTTCCTCATTTTTCCGCGATTCGAGTATACAGAGCGCCGGTTCGCCGGGGCCAACCGGCCGAAAGGTATCGGCTTCAGTCCCTGCCAAACGCTCTCGACCTCTGCTCTGCTCAAGTGTATCGGGATCTGTCTTTCTGCAGGAAACGGGCTATTGCCGGAACATGTGCCAACCACACCGCGGTGGGCATTAGCCCCTGAGGGATCTCTTCTTAACCCACCGACTCATTTTTCATATATATAGAATCCCCGTCCCGATTTCCTTCCGAGCGCGCCCGCTTCCACCATCTGCACAAGCAGCGGGCAGGGGCAGTACTTAGGGTCGCTGAACCCCTCCTGCAGCACCCTGAGGATATCCACGCAAACATCCAGTCCGATCAGGTCGGCCAGCGCCAGGGGGCCCATGGGGTGAGCCATTCCCAACTTGAAAACCTGGTCCACAGCCTCAGGCGTGGCCACGCCTTCCATCACTGTGTGGGCAGCCTCGTTGATCAGCGGCATCAGCACCCGGTTGGACACGAAGCCTGGCGAATCTTTAACAGCCACAGGAGTTTTGCCTAGCATCAGCGTCAGTGTATTTACCAGCTCAAATGCCTTGTCACTGGTCCGCGGGCTCCGCACCACCTCCACCAGTTCCATCCTCGGAACGGGGTTGAAGAAGTGCATCCCGATCACTTGTGACGGTCTATACGTGACTGATGCCAGCCTAGCGATCGATATGGAAGAGGTATTTGTTGCCAGAACAACGTTCTCCGGCAAGATCCTGTCGAGAGCCTTGAAAATCTCTGCCTTGACATCAAACCGTTCCGAGGCGGCTTCAACGGCAAAGTCCGCGCGCTGCAGCGCCCTGCGGTCGACTGTGGCAGAAATGCGGGCAAGGATCGGCGCAATCTGCGATTCGCCGAGATTTCCCTTCGCGGCCTCCCGGTCAAGATCTAAGCGGATCCGCCCAACTGCCCGATCCAGAACCTGCTGCTCAACGTCGCAAAGCAGAACATCAAATCCCGCCAAGGCAAAAACATGGGCGATGCCGGAACCCATGGTCCCAGCCCCCACCACTCCTACCGTTTGCACCATGGCCCCGATCTCTGTTGCAACTTCTGCCATGGCTAACTCTTATGCAACAGGAGCGCAGCCGTCAACTACCATATGCCCAACCAGTGGGCCAGCTTGAAGGGTACCGGTCTTAGCCCCTCGGGGAATTTCAAGCTACCCCGGACCTGTGCGCCCCTAGTTCCCGCTGGAGGCAGTTGGAACCATATCCAGAGGTTCTGTGAGTGTAAGCATCATGTTGGTGCCCGATTCCAGCGTGGCCTGAGGATGGCTGACCAGCAAGTGAACCGTCACCACTCCAGCGCCGATTAAGCCGCCGGCTGCGGCGCCTGCCGGGCCGCCAAGGATTGCCCCGGTTACCAGGCCTCCGCCCACTACGCCTCCATACTCAATGCCATCGCGCTTGAGTTGTGAGCCCGGCGTAATGGTGCTCTCGCCCCGAACCCGCGTTCTGGAACCTGGGGTTGACGTCACATCGGCATGGAGCTGGAATCGCCTGCCGTCGGGTAAAGTCACCGTCTCCGGGGCCAGCCGCATGGACCCGTGACCACCTACACGGCCGGTCGACAATTGCATAATCCTGCCGTCAATCTCGGCTCCGGTGGGAATCACGACCTGGCCGCCCTGCAAGACGTCGGACGCAACCATGGTGTGGAAGGTGTCGCCCTTTGCGCTGGATACCGTCGACAGACGTTGCAACAGCCTCACTCGAATCGCTGTCCCTTCCAGGATCTCACCCGACCGCCGCGCATGAGGATGCACAATATCCCCGTCCGGATCATTCATGTACGAGTGTTCCACCGGCCGCTCTGCGGATGCTGCTACATGCACAATTCCGTTGTCGTTGCCCGTTTCCCATTTATTCGTTTCCCGGTCAGCGTTCGTGCCGTTAACCGCCGCACTGCCAACGCCAGGCCGCTGGTCGTCCAGGGGGCGCGCCTGTTCTGATCCTCTGCTGGTTTCCGCGGGCTGGCTATCCATTGGAACTCCGGCAGGCGGTTTCGCCTCCGGCGTGCTGCTGGTGGTGATCTGGTCGTCTGCGGGAGGCCGCGAGGTGCCCTCATAGGGGTTGGACTGGGATGTCTGGCTCGCCGCCCGCATTCCCATCGCGGCTGTTGCTGCAACAAACAGGGCGCACACAATGATTGGCCGATTCATCCAGAACTCCTTCTTCACAGGTAAAGTTCTCCTTGGGTTCTTAAACCCAATCTGGAACCAACAGTTTCGTCGCCAGGCAATCTTCAAATATCAGCCCAATCGACCCCTCTGAAATACCCAATTCAAGCCTAGATTAGCCCAGCCCAATAGATTTCTTGAACAAGGTTGCAGGTTACTTTGACGGCATGAATCAGCAAAGGCAACCCGTTTTGGTCTTCGACCCGTCTCCTGACTGCGTGATTCGCCCATCGCGGGAATCCGCCCTCCCCTGTGTGACCGCTGCCACACAGGTTGCCGCCGCCTCGTTTGCTAGAATCGCTGAGGAAGATACGCATTTCTTGAGTGCTGGGAAGGCGAGGAGACCCGCTACGTGCACGAGTTTCTCGAAACAATTCAAAGCGCTGCCGGAGAGACTCTTCTTGTAGATCGCCGTCCCAAACTGAATGACCGGCTAATGCATCGCATTGTGAGGAATCAAATGACTGAGATTGTTGCCATTCGCGCCCGCGAAGTCCTCGACTCGCGCGGCAATCCGACCGTTGAGGCGGACGTAATTCTTGAGAGCGGCGCTTTAGGCCGCGCCATCGTGCCTTCGGGCGCATCCACAGGCGAACATGAGGCTGTCGAGCTGCGCGACGGCGACAAGACTCACTTCCTCGGCAAGGGTGTGTTGCAGGCTGTCGAAAACGTTGAAACCGTCATCGCTCCAGAGTTGGAAGGCCTCGACGCCGCTAACCAGCGCCTCCTCGACCAGACCATGTGCGCCCTTGACGGTACACCGAATAAGGCCAAACTGGGCGCAAACGCCATCCTCGCTGTCTCCATGGCGGCAAGCCGCGCCGTCGCGCAGACCCTTGAAATTCCCCTCTATCGATATCTGGGCGGTGTCAATGCTTCCGTGCTCCCTACCCCCATGCTTAACGTCCTTAATGGCGGAGCCCACGCAGACAGCAACGTTGACTTTCAGGAATTCATGATCATGCCCGTTGGCGCCGAGCGCTTCTCAGATGCGCTGCGCTGGGCGGCTGAGACATTCCACTCACTCAAAAGTGTGCTCAAGAAGAAGGGATACAACACCGCTGTCGGCGATGAGGGCGGCTTTGCTCCGTCGCTCAAGTCCAACGACGAGGCCATCGAATTGATCCTCGAAGCGATCCAGTTGGCCGGCTACAAGCCGGGAGAACAAATCTCCATTGCGCTCGATCCCGCCTCAAGCGAGTTCTATGACAAGGAAAAGAATAAGTACGTCTTCAAGAAGAGCGACAAGCGCGAGCTTTCAAGCGAAGAGATGGTGAGCTTCTACGACAATTGGACCCGCCAGTATCCGATCGTCTCGCTTGAAGACGGCCTGGCTGAGGATGATTGGGCGGGATGGCGTCTGCTGACCGAGAAGCTCGGCGGCCGCATCCAACTGGTCGGCGACGACATCTTCGTCACCAACGTCAAGCGTCTGCAACGCGGCATCGATGAGGGCGTAGGCAATTCCATCCTCATCAAGGTCAACCAGATCGGCACAGTGACCGAGACCCTTGAGGCCATCGAACTCGGTCGCCGCTACGGCTACACCTCAGTCATCTCTCACCGCTCCGGCGAAACCGAAGATACGTTCATCGCCGATCTCGCCGTCGCCACCGGCGTGGGCCAGATCAAGACTGGTTCCATCAGCCGCACTGACCGCATCGCCAAGTACAACCAGCTGCTCCGAATTGAAGAAGAACTCGGATCCGGCGCAGTCTACCTTGGCCTTGAAAGCCTCAATTACAGCGAATAGTCTTGAAATTCGTCTTGCGTAAAATTCGGGTGCCCCAGGTCTCCACCGCCGCGGCGGAAAGACCTGGGATACTTCAATCCCTCTCAAGAGACTGCACCGATCGCTTTTCTCCTCCAAACAAGCGCATTCAAGGAAGCTGCCCGTGTCCATCTCCAAGCGCCCCTTAGTTCTCACCATCCTCGACGGCTGGGGCTACTGCGCCCAGACCGCAAATAACGCCATTGCGCTGGCCCGCAAGCCAACCTACGACCAACTTCTCCGCGAATACCCAAACACCCTCATTCGCGCCTCTGAGCATTTTGTCGGCCTGCCCGACGGACAGATGGGCAACAGCGAAGTCGGCCACCTCAACATTGGCGCCGGCCGCATTGTGCAGATGGACATTACCCGCATTGACGCCCTGATTGCCGCTAACGAATTTCAAAAGAACGCCTCCATCGTGCGTGCCATGCAGCGCGCGCAGGAAGGCGGCCGCCAGCTCCATCTCTTCGGCCTGGTCTCGGACGGCGGCGTCCATTCCCATCAACAGCACCTTTACGCCCTGCTCCGCATTGCTCGCGAATACGGATTGCAGCGTGTGTTCGTCCACGCTTTCATGGATGGCCGCGATACCGGTCCAAACTCCGGCGCTGGATTCATCGAACAGCTTGAACAGAAGACGCGCGAGTACGGGGTCGGCAAAACTGCCTCCATCAACGGACGCTATTACGCCATGGACCGCGACAAGCGCTGGGAACGCGAACGCAAGGCATTTGACGCCATGGTCAATGGCAAAGCCGAGGGTGGCTCCTACCCGAACCCGGTAGCCCGCATCAAGGAAAACTACAACAATGGCATCACCGATGAGTTCCTGATTCCGTTTGTTGTTGTCGACGCCGCAGGCAAGCCTGTCGGTCAGATTCGCGACGAAGATGTTTGTATCAACTTCAATTTCCGCGCCGATCGCGCCCGCCAGATCACCCGCGTGCTGGCCCGTGAGAGCGGCATCAACAAACAAGGTGGCCGCGACCTCGACGGATGGGAAGCCCTCGACGAGACAATTCCCCGCTCCGAAATTCCCAAAGACTTGTTCTACCTGTGCATGACCCAGTACGACAAGAAGTTCGAATTGCCCCTGATCATGCACCCGGAGTCGCTCGACAACATCCTGGCCGATGTCCTCGCCACCCACCAGCTGCGTAACCTGCGCGTGGCTGAGACTGAAAAGTTTGCCCACGTCACTTACTTTTTCAATGGCGGCATCGAAACGCCATTCCCCGGCGAAGACCGCACCCTGATTCCATCGCTCAAAGTGGCCACATACGATCTGGCCCCTGAGATGCGTGCCGAGGGCATTGGCGACACCATCATCAAGGCAATCAACGACACCGCATTTGACCTGGTAGTTGCCAACTTTGCCAATGCCGACATGGTCGGCCACTCCGGTCAGCTTGAACCTACCATCAAGGCCTGTGAAGCCGTCGACGCGCAATTGGGCCGCATCTACAAGGCCATCAAAGAGAAAAACGGCGCCTGGCTGATCACCGCTGACCACGGCAATGCCGAGCAGATGGTCGATCCAGTCTCTGGAGGTCCGCACACCGCGCACACCACCAACCCCGTGCCTATGATCTACGTCGCTGAGGACGGGCCCCACTATCGACTCCGCAACGACGGATCCTTGCGCGACATCTCTCCAACCCTTCTGAGCCTGCTCAAGATCGAAGAGCCCAGGCAGATGACCGGCGGCGACCTTCGCATCCCCATCGCCAAGTAGCCCCGCGCCGCACGCAGGCAGGCAAGTAAGGCGAAGCGCAACTCGCTTCGCCTGACTTGTCGCCTGTTCTCCAGTAGCCCTCGTACAATAGATTCATGCTTCGCGATCTCCGCCCCCTCTTCTCTTACATGCGCCGCTACCGCTGGGGATACCTATGGGGGACTCTTTCTTGCATTGCCACGAATGCAGTGTGGGTGCTTTTTCCTCTTGTTCTTGAAGAAGCCATCGACGGCATGGGCAACGGCATCAGCCAGAAAGGGATCTGGAAGCTGTTTCCCGGAGTCTTAAGGCTGGCCGTCGACGCATCTGGAAAAAGCGTTACCCGCGAAGGCATTCTGATCTTCTCCGGACTCCTGGTTTTAATCGCGCTGGTGAAAGGGGTATTTCTCTATGCTCAGCGCTGGATTCTGATCGGCATCTCTCGCGAGATCGAGTTCGACATGCGCAATGACCTCTTCATCCACCTTGAGAGGCAGGACTCGGGATTCTACCAGCGCTATCGCACCGGCGACATCATGGCGCGTATGACCAACGACTTGCAGGCGGTGCGCAATCTGCTCGGCCCTGCCTTGATGTACTCCGCCAACACCATCTTCTTCACCATCGGCGCGCTGTTTTTCGTATTGCGCATCAGCCCCTGGCTTACTTTGGTTGCGCTGGCGCCTATGCCCCTGGCAAGCATCCTCGTTCAGTACTTCGGCACCAAAATTCACGACCGTTTCGAGCGCATCCAGGCCAGCTTCTCTGACATCTCCGCGCAAGCCCAGGAGAACTATTCCGGCGCACGCCTGATTCGAGCATTCGCCCGCGAAGAGTCACAGATCGGTCTCTTCGAAACGCTCAATCGGCAGTACATCGCCCGCGCCCTGCGCCTCGTTCAACTCATGGGCATGCTCTGGCCCACGTTGGAATTCATCCTCGGCGTCTCGATGGTCATCACCCTGCTCGCCGGCGGACACCTGGTCCTCGAGCACCGCATCACTCCCGGCGAGTTCGTCGCCTTCAACACCTACATG
>Ga0181535_10001565_pt1 | contig 29673 bp, 18 predicted proteins | sample PEATcosm2014_Bin_44_FD_119774 | JGI IMG/M metagenome (GOLD analysis project Ga0181535, IMG submission 119774) | Peatland microbial communities from MTU Mesocosm Facility, Houghton, MI, USA - PEATcosm2014_Bin17_30_metaG | ecosystem: Environmental > Terrestrial > Soil > Wetlands > Peat | place... | reverse complement strand
GTTCTCCGGTAAGGGCCCGCCGCGAGGGCGAAACCAGGATAAAAGTGGACGGGCGCAGAGTCTTCAAGACAGCTTTTTCTTCAGGGAAAAGCCACCTGGCGGGCCTGCCTCCGGGAATATCGACTCTGACTCCGCTAAAAAAGGCCGCGGCCGGTTGTTGTCTGCAAGTATAGGTTGAGCGGATTGCTTTCGAATGAATCGGCGTCCGGGCTGAGCCGGAATCTGGCTTGCATCCCCTGTGCTCAGAACGGTTTCCGGTTGCCCGCAAGAGCCCTGTCCGTGTACGAGGCCCATTTCTCCCGAATCGAATGGCTCAAGCTGAGAGTATCATTCAAGCAAAGCGTTTAGCCACCCAGAGTGAATCTTCATCGACGCAGCCAGGGCGCGCTGTGAAGCCAATCTAGCCGCGGAGATCAAGCGTACAGGAGAGTATGCCCGAGACCAAAGCCAAACATAAGGTCCTTGTAGTCGACGACGAGCGGGTGATCGCCAACACGCTGGTCATGATCCTGAACCAGAGCGGCTTTGATGCCCGCGCCGTCTATTCCGGCGAAAAAGCGCTGGAGTTGGCCCCCGAGTTTGAGCCGGACATGCTCATCTCCGACGTCATCATGGCCGACCTGAACGGAATCGATGCGGCCATCCGCATACGTGCTTTGCTGCCGCACATCAAGATTCTGCTGTTCTCGGGCCAGGCCGCCACTGCCGACCTGCTGGAAAAAGCGCGCGCCAGGGGCTACGAATTCGAGATTCTGGCCAAGCCCGTCCATCCGCAGGATCTGCTGAACAAATTGCGCGGGTAAGGCCCCCGCCATACACTGCGGCGTCCATCCCCAGCACGGGCATGCACAACAGCGCATATTCCCGCCAGGGCAAGGCTGTCCGCGGGAATACGGCTCCCATGGGAAGCCAACCACTCCGCCTTCCACTGTCTCTGACTCCTGCCGCCTCCGCCGCATTCCTGAGCCGCACAATCCGGGCAGTGGATGAGATCAATCTCCATTCTGTCGACAGGGCGGCGGGAGCCGCGTTCCTCTACCTGACCAACTGGCATCGAAAACGTGCTGTTTGCCAATTTTGCTGACCCCGTTTATTGTTGGTTCGCATATTCATTCGCCAGGTGATGCCGTGTCTCTCTTTGGTTCCCGTCCCAAGCTCATTTTCTTGTTTTGCATTGCATGCGCATTCTTCTCTGCGCACGTTTGCTTCGCTCAGCAAGCCGTCGAACCCTGGAAAGCGCCGCATTTTTCCATCGCGCCGAAGGTGCTGTATGAAGCCGCATCGGCAGTGACTGCGCCGGACGGCGCGAATGTGACCTTGCTCGAGAACGATGAGAGTTATCGCTTTGACGAGTCGGGCCGCATCGTTCACGTGGGATATGCGGTCTATAAGGTGCTGACCCAGAAAGGCGCTGAGAGCTGGGACGAAATCACGGTGGGATGGGAGCCCTGGCATGAGGCGCGTCCTGAAATCCGGGTTCGAGTCATTGCTCCGGACTTCTCCGAGCGCCTGCTGGACCCCAAGTCCATCACCGAAGTGCCCGCCCGCGGAGGCGATTACAAAACCTATAGCGACGGCAAAAGGCTGCATGCGCCCTTTCCGGCCATTGCTCCGGGCGTCGTGGTGGAAGAAGAGTTCGTCGAGCGGGAAACCGAGCCTTTTTTCGCTTCCGGACGTGTGGGATGGATCACCTTTGGGCGCGTGCAGGTCCCGGTCGAGCATAGCCACGTCGTTTTCGATGCGCCCGCCTCGCTGCCGCTTCGCACCGGCACTCTGTTGTTGCCGGACTTGAAGCCGGTACGCACCGAAGCCAACGGGCGCGTTACGCTGACCCTCGACCTGGGCCGGCTGGATGGAATTGAGCCGTCCGAGCCCAATCTGCCGCCGGATGTGGCGCGCTTTCCCGAGGTTCGCTTCGCCACCGGAGCGTCGTGGCAGGCGATTGCGGCCGAGTACGCAAAGATCGTCGATAGCCACGCCGCTCCCGCAGCCGTTCAGCCGATTGTGGACAAACTGATTGCGGGAAAGAGAACAATCGCGGACAAGGAGAGCGCGATCCTCGACTATCTCGACCGGCAGGTTCGCTACACGGGCATCGAGTTTGGCGAATCGTCCATCGTACCTCACGATCCGGCCGAGACCCTCGCCAGGCAATACGGCGACTGCAAGGACAAGGCCACACTGCTGGTGACCATGCTGCGTGCGGCCGGGATTCCCGCGTACGTGGCGCTGCTCAACGCAGATGCGCGCATGGATGTTCCCCCCGATCTGCCGGGCATGGGACTGTTCGACCACGCCATTGTGTATGTGCCCGGAAGCACGGCGCCAGGAAAGGCCGGATTGTGGATCGACGCCACCGACCGGTACGCCCGTCTGGAACAGTTGCCGGCCAGCGACCAAGGCCGGTTGGCGCTGATTGCGCGCCGGGAGACCACGTCTCTGGTGAAGACGCCCGAGTCCACATCGAAAGACAATATACTGCTGGAGTTCCGCGATCTCACTTTGACCGAGAACGGTCCGGCCAACTTCACAGAAAAGACGCAGCCCAAGGGAATTTTCGAGTCGCACTACCGCTCCTACTACGCGGACATACCCGACAAGGAGACTCGGGAAGGCCTCACCAGCTACGTAAAGTCGCAATATGTGGCCGACGCGCTTGGCAGCGTAGAGCGCACCGATCCCGCCGATCTTTCGCGGCAGTTTGAGCTTACGCTGACCGGCGAAAAAGCCCGGCGCGGTTACACCGATCTGGAAAGCGCCCTGGCGGCGATCCGGATCGACGCGCTGTTCCAGCCGCTGCCCGACGATCTGAAGCTCAAGGACGATTCAAAAGAGAAGAAATCGAAAGACAGCAAGGATGAGCCCAAGAAGCCACGGACGGCGGACTGGGATCTGATTCATCCGTTTACCGTCGAATGGTACTGCAAAGTCATACCGCCTCCCGGATTCATCTCCAAGGAACTGCCCAAGGACGCCAGAATTGCTGTCGGCCCGGCGCTCTTGACCGAAGAGTTCTCAATCGGTAAGGACGGCGCGGTGGTGGCTCACCTGACGTTCGACACGGTTAAAAGGCGCTATACCGTCGCTGAGGCTACCGAGTTGCGCAACAAGGTGGCCGAGCTCGTTGGGGGCACGGCGATTCTGGTCAACTTTGAGCCGAAGGGCCAGGCGCTTCTCCACGAGGGCAAGGTCAAAGAGGCTTTAACTGCTTATCGCAGCCTGATCGCACTCCATCCCGATGAGGCGGTTCATCATTTGCAGGTGGCCAAAGTGCTGCTGGATGCGGGAATGGGCGAAGCGGCGCGTGCCGAGGCCCGTCAGGCCGTAAAGCTCGATCCAAAATCGGCTCTGGCCGAGAAGACCCTGGCCCAGATTCTCAAGCACGACTTGGTGGGCCGGAACATGCGCCCCGGCAGCGACCTTGCGGGAGCAGCCGAGGCCTATCGCGCGGCCATCAAGCTGGATCCGGACGACTACAGCACCCAAGGGGACCTTGCCATTCTGCTGGAGTACGACCCGGTCGGCCGCCGCTATGACAGATTCTCCAAGATGAAGGAGGCCATTGCCGAGTACCAGAAACTGGGCCAGGACAAACTGAACGACTTTGGGTTGGCGAACAACCTTGCTTATGCGCTTTTCTATGGCGGTGATCCCGAGGGAGCCATCAAGGCAGCGCAGAGCTTGAATCCTCAACCCACAGAGCTGCTGGCGGCCAGCGAGGCCGTACTGCATGGAAGCAAAGCCGGGCTGGCCGAGGCCAACAAGCGCTCCAACGGTGAATCTGCCTACAAAGAAGCGGCGCTCGCGGCCGGCAAGATGTTGATGAGAATTCGGCAATACCCGCAGGCCGCGGATTTTCTTGAGGCCGGAGCGGCGGGCGACGATGCCGCATGGGCCATGGGGCTGGCCAGGACATTGCGTCCGGCACGGCACCACGAAGATATCCACTTTGCCAATACTCCCACCGATCTGGTGAAGCGCTACTTCTTGCTCGCTTTGGAGCCGGATCTGACCGAGGCCAAGCTATCGGAAATACTCAGCCGGAACGCGCGGGAGGTAATAAAAAACGCCGATCCAGACAGCAAGAAGAAAACGCTGGAAGCCGGCAAGCGTTGGAACAGATGGCTGGCCCGGAAAGATAACTCAATGGAAGTCGAAATGGATATTGATATGCAGCAGGCCGACCCGAAGGGCGAGGGCAGCGACGCCACCGGCTACTGGGAGAAGCTTGGGATTGCCGATATTCCGGATGGGAAGTACTTCGTGGTGAAAGAGGACGGCGCTTACAAATTTCTCGGCGCCAAAGACGATCCGGCCCCGATCGGACTGGAGATACTGGACAGGATCAAATCCGGGGACCTGAAGGGCGCCAAAGCGCTGCTGGACTGGCTGCGCGAGGACCAGCACCTCGAGGGCGGCGACGATCCGCTGGGTGGGCCGATCTTTCCCCGCTTCTGGATCAAGGGACAGGCTGCCGATGCGCGCAGGATGAAGCTGGCCGCGGCGTCGATTCTTGTTGACAACGAGTCCACCACAGCCAAGGGCTTGGCGATTCTGGAAGAGGCGCTGAAAGATGCCGCCACAGAGCGGGAAAAGACCAATATCCAAATAGCGCTGATGCTCGGTTACTCGCTTCAAGAGAACAACGCCAAAAGCCTTGAGGCTTCATCCACGCTGCTGAAGCAGGAGCCGGAGTCCAAACTGGCGTTTACCGAGAAGATGCAGACGCTGGCGAGGCTGGGCCGGTACGACGAGGCCATCGCCACGGCCGATGAGCGGCTCAAGCTGCTGGACGGAGACACCGACGCCCTACGCATGAAACTGTATACCGAAGAGTGGCGCGGCAACTTTGCGGCGGCACGCGGCTGGGCGCACAAACTGGTGGATCAGGGCAAGGAGGACGCCGAGGTCTTCAACATGATCGCCTGGCATGCGCTCTTCATCGGCAAGGTGCAGGACGCCGACGTTGCCGCCGCCATCAAGGCCACGCAGATATCCAACAACAATCCGAACATCCTGCACACGCTGGCCTGCGTGTATGCCGAAACCGGCAAGATCAACGAGGCGCGCGACCTGTTGATTCGCAGCATGGACGGCCTCAACCTGGAAGAGCCGAACGACGACTACTGGTACGCTTTCGGCCGCATTGCCGAGCAGTACGGCGAGCGCGATATCGCCATTGCCGACTATCGCAAGCTGGAAAAACCAAAGTACATCCTGGCCGTTCCTGCCTCCACTTACACGCTGGCGCAGAGGCGGCTCAAGGCACTGGGAGCGGATGGAGGAGCTAACTCAAAGTAGGATTTGCCTGAGACTTCTTGCGGGCCGGGGAAACGGCTAAAACGAGATTCTGGATGGGCAGAGCCGTCCCGGGAATTTTCCCGGACAAGACGTCCTCTTCCCCGTGTGGCAGCGCCGGTCTCCAGGAAACGGTCTTGGTTTCTTGGGGTGGGAGACCGGTTGTCCGTGCGGGCGTCCACGCCCGCAGCCCTTTCCAATTCGATGACCAAATTACGAAGTCCAGGCACGAGCTATAGCGGTTCTCCAATCGCTATACACCGAAGCCACTGCTGCCGAGTGGCTTTTTTCTCAAGAAAAAGCCACCTTGCACGGTCTCAAAAGGGCTACATCTATTGGAGAACCGCTCTAGCGTAATCCGAAGTTTGTGTAAGTTTTTTTTTAAAATCAATGGTGGACAGTACAGGACTCGAACCTGCGACACGCCCGGCACGCCGAACCGGTATCACAGGAGATCTCGTTGAGGGCGCCTGTGGAACTGAATTGGACAACGGCATCTTGCAGGCTGTCGGCCGGCGAAGGAATCGCCGCAAACGCCCAAGGCTCAGGGAGCTTCATTGGCGAACAACAGGAACAGATGACAACGCCACATGACGGCGCTTTCGCGCCGCCATGTGGCGTTCTTTTGCGCAGCCGCGCAGATAAATTCAGTTCAGCAGTGAACGGACTTTCGTCCGTTGGGTGCTAGAACTGGTACTTCGCCGCGAGTTGCAACTGGCGCAGGCCGACATTGTTACCACCGCCCACGGTGTTAGGGATACGGCCGAAAGTGGAGGACGAGTAAGTCAAAGTCGGGTTGGCCCAGTTCGGGTGATTGAGAGCGTTGAAGGCCTCGAAGCGGATCGCCAATTGGTGCTTCTCGTTGTATGGCATGTTGAACACCTTATGCAGAGATGCATCGAGATTGGTAAATCCCGGGCCTACGATGGTACCGCGGGACAGCGTCCCGAAGTAGCCTGCAGCCGCCGGTGTATAGGCGGCCTTGTTGAGCCAGATATTGAGCGATCTGGAACTGCCGCTAAAGTACGGGCTAGTCCCGGTTGGAATGGGCCGATCGAAGTTGCCGCCCGCGGCCGCGATAGAGGAGTTGTCATACCCGAGGATGACAGTCCCGATCGCCCCGGTCTGGTGGGTGAAGATGCCTCCGATTTGCCAGCCGCCAATCGCCGCATTCAGCCCTTTGTTATTCACCGGCAACAGCTTGCCGGGGCCGATGGGCAATTCATAAAGAACCGAGCCGACGATCCGGTTGCGAATATCGAACGCGGAAGGGCCGTACTCACACGGGATACACCGGTTGTTCTGCGGGAATAACTCGTCGTTGCCCTGGCTTCGAACTCCGCTGGTGTCGTCGAGGGATTTGCCCCCGGTGTACGACGCGATCACGTTCAAGCCTTTGCTGAAGCGCCGAGTGGCCTTCACGCTGAACGCGTTGTAGTTGCCGCTGCCCCAGTCGTGCACAAATTGCACCCCGCCCATGTTCGCGAACGGGGTCCGCGAAGCGACGGAAGTAGCGGTGCCGCCATTTGTGTATCCGTATGGATTCGCCACGTTCGCATTGAGGAATCCATAGAGATGTTTGCTCTCTGCACCCTGGTATCCGAACTCGAACGACCAGTCTTCACCGATTTGCTTCTGGACGTTCAAGAGGAACTGCTCGCTATACGTGGTCTTGTGCTCGAGAGCATCCACGAAAGCGGTGGTGGAGGCCGGCAGATTGACGGTTGTGCCACCGCTGCCGCCCGGCGCCGCGTTGGCCCAGGTCAGGTTGGAATTGCCGTAGATTCCCGTGGTCGAGTCTGTATTTGTGTACGTCACGCGCCCAGCGATGTTGCGCGCCATGTCAAAGTACGCGTTGCCGATATCCTGGCTGTAGAAGATGCCATAGCCAGCGCGAACCACCAGGGTTGGTTTCGGCGAGTAGGAGATGGCCAGGCGCGGTGCGAAGTTGAGGTAGTGAGTATCAAGGAGCGGGCCATTGGGCAAGGTCCCATTGCTGCAAACCGGCGGCGACCCAAGACCTGAGGAAGAGGCCGTCCAATTGATGGCAAGGCCCTGATACACATTGGCCGGTGTACAGTTGCCCTGGCGGACGTAGAAGGGCCATTGGCTCTGCGGGTAGGTACTGGCGGTGTCGGTGATCTTCGGCATGACCGGCAGGTCCACAGTGAAGTTATTGCCGAAGGTATCGTTCCACGGAGGCGTCAGCTCGTACCTGAGACCTGCTGATACTGTGAGGTTGGGGCGGAGCTTGAAGGTGTCGTCGCCGTAGTAAGCTTGCACGTTGCGCACGTAATTCGCATCCGCTACGGCCACAGCAACGACTGACTGATAGAGATCACCGAGCAGGAAGTCAGCCAACGCATCGCCTCCAGAAAGCGTGGCGCTTCCGACTGTGCCCGATTGGAGGGCGGTAGCAAGGGGCTTAGTGAAGAATTGCCCACGCGAGAACTGATTGCCCAACTGGTTGAAGGTCTGCCGGTTGTACTCGAAACCGAAGCGCAACGAGTGCCTGCCCTTCACCCAGGAAAGGTTATCGACAATCTCCCAGGTAGGATCGGTCACAACGTAGGGGCCATCGCCGCCGATATCCCCAATTTCCTGCCAGATGGCCGGTGTTGTGCCTGCCGGTCCCGAGCTGAAACTCAAATCCGGGATGCCCCACGTGGAGGGCAGGCCGCCTTTGAGGTTCGGGATCCCGATGGCATCAACCACGTCGTTTGTGTACGCCGATAACAAGCCGAGGGAGTTGAAGAAGTGGCTATAGCCAAAGCGTGCTTCGTTGACAATGTGGGGCGTAAAGGTCCACGTATTTGAACCCATGTACTGGTAGTAGTTGGTGACGATCTTGCTTCCCGCTCCCAGGAAAGCAGTCGATAAGATGTTTTCATTCCCTGAGCTGTAGCGGAAGGCGTACTGCGACTTTTGGGACTGGATGTAATCTCCACGGACGGTCAAGCCCTGGCGATCCTGCGGCCCGCTGGTACCGTACGCGTAGTTCGCGACCACCTTCCCATTCGAGTAGAACGGCGTCGTGCTTGTTCCGAGGTATTTCAGCAACGCCGTGGACTGCGACGCAATTCTGCTTGAAGGAATGGTGTTGTTGGGAAAGGGCTTCTTTCCGAAGCCGTTGACGTCTCCGGTTGCTGGATCGTAGATGGTGACCGCGGCTCCGGCGGCGGTGGTGAAGCCCGTGAAATTGCCGCCCGCTATGGCTGGGGAGGGCACAGTTGCAGAGCCCTGATTAATTTGGCGGATCTTCCTCCATTCGTCGTCAACCATGAAGAAGAACTTGTCTTTGCCGTTGTAAATTTTGGGAATCCTGATGGCTCCGTCAAGCTCGAATCCATAGTCGTTCCACTTGAAGGGGTAAACCTTGGCAGGAGCAGCGTTGTAGGGGAACCAGTAGGGATTTGCGTCCGCAGTGTTGTTGCGGATGAAATCGTACATGCTGCCGTGGTAGGTGTTGGTGCCGCTTTTGCTGAGCACGTTCACCTGTGATGCCTCGTGGCCGAACTCAGCCGGATAGACACCCGTCTGGACCTTGAACTCCTGGATGCCGTCCAGCGAGGGCAGGCCGACATACGTGACGAAGTCAGGATCGGTATTGTTCAAGCCGTCAAGGGTGTAATAGTTCCACATGATGCGCTGGCCGCCGACCGAGATCGACTGGCTGCCGCGATCGCCGCCGAGGCGGCTGCCTGCTTGGCCAGCGGCAGGCGAAAGCGTGTTGGCGTTGGACGAAAGAGCTACCAGGCTCAGATAGTTTCTGCCGTTCAGCGGCAGTTCGTTTACGGCCTGATTCTCGATCACGGTGCCGATCGTAGCGTTTTCAGCCTGAAGAAGAGCGCCTGTGGCTTGAACCGTGATCGTTGTAGTCACCGCTCCTACCTGCATTATGAAGTCCTGGCGCAGCGATTGCTGCACCTGCAGTTCCAGGGCTTCGCTGGTTTCAGTCTTGAAGCCCGCGTGTGTCACCTGAACCCTATAGATTGCGGGGGACACGTCGGGAAATGTGTAATCGCCTGCGCCGGTGGTGACCGTGGAGCGTTCCGCGTTGGTACCCACATTGGTTAGCGTGACGTTCGCATCCGGAATCACGGCGCCCGTCGCATCGGCGACGTGTCCTGAAATTACGCCGCCTGTCTGCGCAGACAGGCGGACAGACGATGACATCGCAAGGGTGAACACAAAGATGCAGCAGGCTATGGAAGCGCTGCATCGCCTGAGTAAGGTCAAGGGTCTCTGTGCGATCTGTCCCGGACCGAACAATTTCTCTGCTACCCGGGAAGTTGAAAGGAGAAATGGCGCAACGCGTCCATTTCCCGATGCATCACCAACATGATTGTTCAACATGGTCGACTTAGCCTCCGCTGCAAAGCGCAGCCTCGTTCGAATTCGTTAAGAACCCAACCCACCCCCCTTAACGGGGGGAGCTAAATCGCGTGGGTGTCGGCCAGCGTTTACTGACGCGAAAGTGAAGCGGTTTGGGTGACCCCTCGTGTCCGCCTCAACTTCACTTCAACCTGTACTGCTCAATCAAGGGGAAAACGCTTACTGCTTTTGGGCTATTGATCCGGCTTCAAAGAATTGCATCACCCGAGAGCTGCCCTCTTGGGCGAAGCGCAGTAAAATCAGGGATTTGCGGTTGCTTTTGCTCTGCTCCGTAGCAACCCAATAGGGCCGGATCAATAATGACCCTTCGCCGTTGCCCCCCTCTGCCGGTAAATCGGTTTACACAAAAACACGGGGATTGTAATCCCCGGAAAATTTGACTGACAAGCCCTATTTTTCGAACTATAACCACCGAGATTTTCGATATTTGCTACAGGGTTCTGCCGATTGTAGCGAGGAACTGGCGCTCTCCACGTCGATTTCCCCAAGCCCTTAATCCGCGAATTGCCCCCTTTCAGAATCTCCTCGATCCGGGATTTCGGCGCGGGCAGATGGTCCTCATTCTCTTTCAGCCGCTGGTGTCCAAACATGTCCTCAAGATGAGTGCGTTCCGGATGCTTGACGACCTGTTCCGCCAGTTGAGGCGGAATAAAGATATCCATCCAAGGACCACATCTCCCGGCATGACCAAGACCTGGCCAATGCGGGCCGGCCCGTTGCTGCTCACCATGGTTGAGTGGAGCAATCCTCCGCTAGCGAGACCGCCTACCACGCCGTAACACCTCCGTCTATAGGAATGGCTGCCCCGTTGATGAACGAGGCATCGTCGCTCGCAAGGTAGACCAACGCGTTCGCGACGTCGGTTGTGCTGGCGAGTCTTCCGAGAGGCACTTCACCGAGTCTCTCGGCCCGGCGCTCGGGGTCCTTTAACATCGTCCGCACAAAAGCCGTCTCCACCGTGCTGGGGTGGACGGAGTTGCAGCGGATATTGTCTTTCGCGTATCTCACGGCTACCGATTTCGTGAGCAGCGTCAGCGCGCCTTTGGTCGTCGTATATGTCTCGTTGGTGTACTTGTGGCCGATCAGGCCGCATACCGAGGACACGTTGAGAATGACGCCGCCGCCGCCGGCCCTCATGATCGGCAGGCAGTGCTTGATGCCGAGGAACGGTCCCTTGACGTTGACCGCCATCATGGCGTCGAAGGACTCCACGGGCATTTCCTCGATGTCTTTCCTGACGTTGATGCCTGCGCTGTTGACGAGGATGTCGAGCCGTCCGTTCCGCTCGATCACGGCAGACAATGCAACCTTCCAGCTTTCTTCCGAAGTAACATCAAGCTGTACGAAGACTGCTCCCAGTGACGCGGCGGTCTTTTCCCCCTCCGCGCAGTTCACATCGGCCACGAAGACCGAAGCGCCCTCCTGCCGAAACCTTCGTGCCACCTCGGCGCCGATACCTCCTGCGCCGCCCGTGATCAGAGCGGTCTTGCCTGAAAGACGTATCTCGCTCACTTCGCACTTCCTTTGCGGACCTTGACCCCTGCGATTTTCTCGTAGAACTGGATCAGGCCGCCGTGGTCTTCGGCCTGTTTTCCATCGGCCTTGAGAGCTTGCATCATCTCCATAACCTGACTTGTAAGTGGAATCGGAACACTGGTGTCATGGGCCGTATCAAGCGCATTCTGAAGGTCCTTGATGTGCAGCTCGATTCTGAATCCCGGCTTGTAGTTTCCTTCGAGGACCATCGGAGCCTTTGCATTGAGGACGGTGCTTCCCGCCAGACCGCCCTTGATCGCATTGAAGACCCGTTCGGGATCGACTCCGGCCTTGGTTGCGAGAACGAATGCCTCCGACATGGCAGCAATGTTCAAAGCGACGATGATCTGGTTGGAGAGCTTGGTTACGTTGCCCGCGCCGATGTCTCCGCAGAGCACCGCGCTCGCGCCCATCTTCAGCAAGACGTCTTTCACTTTTTCGAAGACGGCCTCCTTGCCGCCCACCATGATGGCGAGTGTCCCATCGACAGCCTTGGGCTCGCCTCCGGACACCGGAGCGTCGAGCATCTCGACTCTCCTTTTGGCGAGTTCCGCGGCCACCTCGCGGCTGGCAAGGGGCGCGATGGAGCTCATGTCGACGAGTACGCTGCCCGGCTTCGCTCCCTCGATCACGCCATCCTTGCCCAACACTGCTTGCTTCACATGCGGCGAATTCGGCAGCATGGTAATGATGAGTTCGCTCCGCGAAGCTACGTCTTGGGGAGACGAGCCCTCCGCCGCGCCGCTTTGCACCAGCTCTTTCACCGGCGCATCGAGAATGTCGTACACGACGAGCGTGTAGCCTGCCTTGACGAGGTTTTTCGCCATGGGCTTGCCCATGATGCCCAGTCCTATGAAGCCGATATTCATTTCTTCCTTCCTCTCAAGAGCGTTTTCGCTGCATCGGCAACGACGTCCGAAGTCAATCCGAAACGCGTGAGCAGTGCGTCGTAGTTCTCCGCCGAAAGGCCGAAACTGTCGGGCACGCCGATAAATTCGACGGGCGCGTGATGGACGCCGCGAAGCGCCTCGACTACGGCGGAACCAAGCCCGCCGATCACGGAGTGCTCTTCGGCTGCCAGGATGGCCTGCACCCCCTCCGCGTGTTGAATCACCGCTTCGCGATCGAGCGGTTTGATGGTGCTTACGTCGAGCACGCGCACCCCGATGCCCTCTGCGGCCAGCGCCTCCGCTGCCGCCAACGATCGCGACACCATGACTCCCGAAGCGAAAATAGCCACGTTGTTCCCGTCCCGGAGCCTGGTCACTTTGCCGATGGAGTACGGCTCATCGGCCGGGAAGACGAACGGCAGATCGTTCCTGTTGATCCTGATGTAGACCGGCCCGGGCCAATCCAGAACGCAGTCCATCATCTTCTCTACTTCGATGGAATCGGCGGGGCACAGCACCGTCATATTGGGCAAGGCTCGCATGAGGGCCACATCCTCGATGCCCTGGTGGGTCTTGCCATCGCCAAAATCTGAAAGTCCAGCGCTGGACCCGCAGATCCGGACAGGAAGATTCGCAATGCAGATCGAATTGCGAAGCTGATCGTAGTCTCTGCCGGAGGCAAAAACCGCAAACGAATGAATGAACGGAATCATTCCCGTCAGGGCAAATCCGGCTGCGGTCGAAGCCATGTTCTGTTCCGCGATGCCCATCTGGAAGTACCGGTCAGGAAACTCCGCCTGAAACATTGCGGACTGCGTGGATTTCCCCAGATCGGCTTCCAGCGCCACAACCCGCACATCCCTTTTCCCAAGCCGCACAAGGCTGCCGCCATATGCGCTCCTCAAATTCGGCGAAGTCATTGCAGCCTCCTTCGGGATTCACTGATTTCGCTGAGCGCTTGATCGTACTGCTCCTGCGTCATGATGCCGTTGTGGAAGGCCGCCGTATTCTCAGCAAATGAGACGCCCTTTCCCTTGACCGTGTCCGCCACGATCACCGTAGGCCCGCCTTTGATCGCGACCGCCTTGTCCAAAACGTCCAGGATTGCGCCCACGTCGTGTCCGTCCACGTTGAGCACGTTCCACCCGAATGCCCGCCATTTGTCTTCGAGATTCGGGATATCGAAGATATCCTTCGTCGGACCGGTGGCCTGGATCTTGTTTCGGTCCAGAATGGCGGTAAGGGAATCCACTTTGTACCGTGCAGCGGCCATGGCCGCTTCCCACAGTTGCCCTTCGGCGAGCTCGCCGTCGCCCATGATCACGTACACACGCGAAGGACAGTTCTTGAGCCGCAGCGCGAGCGCTATGCCCACGCTGATTGAAAGCCCTTGTCCGAGCGAACCCGTTACCGCCTCGATTCCAGGCGTCATCATGTCGGGATGGCCTTGCAGTTTACCCGCCAGGGTTTTCACCTTACTAATCTCTTCTCGCGGAATCACCCCCATCTCCACCAGGGCCGCATACTGAATGAGCACGGAATGTCCCTTGCTGAGAAGGAAACGATCCCGGCACGGATCGCCCAGCGCCTTGGGATCGAAGCGCATTCTTGCGAAATACAAGGCCGCCACGATCTCGGCGAGGGAACACGAACCGCCGAGGTGTCCTGCCTTTCCGACGCCGATCATCCTCACGACGTCGGCCCTTAGGTCCCATGCGATCTTTTGAATCCGCTGAATCTCCTCAGGTCTAGCCATCCTTCTTCCCTCCGGAGTGGAATCATTGATCCACGCCGCGCTTGCGTTTCAGTCGCCGAATCGTACGCTCGATGTGCTTCTCCATAAGAGTTTCCGCCAGCGCTCCGTCCCGGGCCTTGATTGCATCCAGAATCTTCCGGTGGTAGTGCAGTCCGTCCCAGGTGCCGAGGGAGTCCACGATGCCATACATGGAGACCTTCAGTATGTCCGTGATAACGGTATTCACTTTCATGATGACGGGGTTTCCCGTGGCCTTGGCCGCCACGAGATGGAAGCTCAAGTCCGCTTCGGCGAAGGCGCGCGAATTGTTCTTGTGTTCCACCATGGCCTGGTAAGCGCTCTCCAATTCCTCTATCTCCGCGCTTCCTGCGCGTTTCACCACGAGGGACACAACTCCCTTCTCCATGATTTTCCTGAATTCGAGGACGTGGAGGATGTCCGGCTTATCGAGAACGAGAACTGGCAGAAGGGGATTGAGGAAGATATCCCCGGTGTATTCGCGCACGTACGTGCCCCCGCCATGCCGTGTCTCCAATAGCCCCAGGGACACGAGCATATGCAGGGCCTCCCTGATCGAGACGCGGCTCACCCCGAGCACCTCGGCAAGGGCGTTCTCCGAGGGGATCTTTGCGCCCGGCGGCCACGTCTGCTCCATGATCCGGTCCCGAAGCTGCACGAAGACCTGATCCTTCACGCCGGCGCGCTTCACGCGAGTAAGGCGGGGCTTGCCCATAAAAGTCGTAGGACATGTTACAAGTCCATACGGAGATCGTCAAGCCCCTTTTTCAGCTTTTTTCAAACCAGCGCCGTCAAGCCGCTCTTGTCTGTGCGCGGGGGCTCCCTCAAATCCGGGCTGAATCTCCGGAAGGCGGCGGGCTGTGCTCCTGGCGATGGAAACTGCCGGGTTGGTCTTGCAGTTTGCGCCGGCGGGCGTACAATTGCCGCGAGTTTGTTCTCGAAATGGAGACTCCGGGGAGAAATCCGAACCTAATCCGTGGAGGCAAAATGAACTCCAACAATCCGGTTCCGCGCCCCATCTTCGTGCGTCTTTTCTCGCGCCAGGGCGGGAAGCCCGCACCCTCCTCCTGGCTCAGGCCAGTCTTTCTTTTCGCACTTCTCGCCGCGTCCTTCTCGTGCGCCGCCCAGACCCACTTCGAGACTCCCGGCTGGGCCAAACCCTTTCCCCCCTTCCGCATCGCCGGCAACCTCTACTATGTCGGCAGCGAAGACCTCGCCTCCTATCTCCTCGTCACGCCCCAGGGCGACATCCTCATCAATAGCAGCCTTGAATCCAGCGTGGGCCTTGTCAAACAAAGCATCGAGACCCTCGGCTTCCATCTCGGCGACGTCAAGATCCTGCTCATCAGCCACGCCCACTTCGACCACTGCGCCGGCAGCGCCCGCATTCTTGAGCTCACTGGAGCCAAGTACTATGTCATGGACGCCGACGTCTCCGTCGTCGAGTCCGGCGGCAAAACCGACTTCCAGTACGGCGACGAGGCCGACATGCACTTTTCGGCGGCCCATGTCGACCGCATTCTGCACGACGGCGACACGGTGGCCCTTGGCGGCACCGTCCTTACCGCCCATCTCACCGCCGGCCACACCAGGGGAACCACCACCTGGACCCTCGACGAGACCGAAGCCGGCCGCACCCTGCACGTTGTCATCGTCGGCAGCCCCAACGTCAATCAGGGCTACAAGCTCGTCGGCAACAAGGCCTACCCCCGTATCGCCGAGGACTACAAGCACGGCTTCGCAGTCCTCAAATCCATGCCCTGCGACATCTTCCTCGGCGCCCATGGCGGCTACTTCAATCTAACCGCCAAATACTCCCGCTGGAAGGCAGGCTACCGCAGCGCATTCATTGATCCGGCCGGCTACAAGGCTTACATTGCCGACCGTGAGCATGCTTTCCAAATCGAGTTGAACCGTCAGCAGGCCAGAACGCATTAGGACCGCCTCCCCGGCCTGGCTCCTTGCCGCCATACACTCCGCGCACCCGCAGGCCACGCATTTTCAAAGCCGCGCTTGTGAGCCCGAAACAAGGGATGTGCAGATGAATTACAAGCCTATGCTCAACGAACAGGATCGTCGCGTGCCAAACCCCGAGACGGCTTTGCGTCGCCGCTGGACTTATTTGATGCCGGTGGTCTTTGTTACATACAGTTTGGCGTATCTGGGCCGCTCGAATTTCGGTTTTGGAGCTGCGGCCGGGTTGGCCGCGAGCCTTCACATCACCGAATCGCGGGCAGCATTCCTGGGGTCGGTTTTCTTTGTCGGTTATTTTGTCTTCCAGGTTCCCGCAGCCTCGTATGCAAGGCGCAAGAGCGCAATGAAGCTCGTATTCTTTGCGCTGCTGAGCTGGGGAATACTGTCCGGGCTGACGGGGGTGATCAGAGATTACTGGCTGTTGGTGGTGGACCGAACGCTGTTGGGCGTGGCAGAGAGCCTGATCTTTCCCTCGATGTTGATCCTTCTGACCCGTTGGTTCACGCGCCAGGAACGGTCTCGAGCGAATGCAATTTTGATTCTTGGCAATCCGGTGACCGTGATGTGGATGGCAGCCGTGACCGGTTACCTGATCAAGGCCGCCGGTTGGCAGATGACCTTTATCCTAGAAGGCATTCCGTCCGTGGTTTGGGCGTTCGTGTGGATTCTGATCGCGCGCGACAGGCCTCGCGAAGCGGGATGGCTAAACAAGAAAGTCGCCTTGCAGCTTGAAGCCGAGCTGGAGGCAGAGCAGACAGAGCTGCCGCGCTATGGAAGCTTTGCCGCTGCTCTGCGAGTGCCTGCAGTCATCCTGCTTTGCGTGCAGTACTTTTTTTGGAGTTTTGGTGTTTACGGGCTGGTGCTATGGATACCGGAGCTGATCGGGTCAGGCTCAACGCGCGGCATCGAGACGGTTGGACTGCTGAGCGCGCCGCCCTTCCTGCTGGCTGTGGTTCTCATGATTCTGGTTGGGTATTTTTCTGACCGGATGCTGAATCGCAAGCTCTTTGTTTGGCCATTTCTGTGCGTCTCGGGGGTGGCGTTGTTCGTTTCCTACGCCACGGTAGGGCAGAACTTCTGGATTGCGTACATCGCACTCGTCATCGCCGGCGGCACCATGTATGCGCCCTACGGTCCGTTCTTCTCAATCGTGCCGGAGATGCTGCCCGACAACGTGGCCGGCGAGGTATTCGCTCTGATCAATAGCCTGGGCGCGTTGGGCGGGTTTGCAGGCGCATGGCTGGTTGGCCTGCTGCAGGCCGTTACCGGCAATGCGCGCGGAGGCTTTTTTGCGATGTCGGCATCGCTCATGGTCTCCGGAGTCATCATCCTGGGCCTGAAGACGAGGAGGTCCACAGGAACTTCGTGACCGCAATATCGCCGAGCCGGGCCAGCACGTTTATGTCAGCAGCGAATCGGAAGACATCACGTACAGCGCCAAAGTAAACTCCGACGGCACGCTCACTGACCTCAAACCCTTCGCCGAGCGCGGCGGCGAGAGTGTCACCGTCGATGGCCAAGGCAATGTCTATGTCGCCAACGGCCAAATCTTCGTCTTCTCTCCCTCGGGCAAGCCGATTGCGGAGATCGACGTTCCCGAGCGCCCGCTGCAACTCGTTTTCGGCGGCCCGGACCGCAAAACCCTCTTCATCCTCGCGCACCACGCTCTCTTTGCCGCCCAAGTGCGCTGATAAACGGCGATCGTTCCCGTCCTAAACGGAGTCGCCGTTGGAAGAACAACAACGGCGACTCATGCTTACGCAATTTCGAATTCGTAGAGGCTGACGCTAACGGGCGGGACCTGCACGGTCTGCGGAAGTCCATCTTGCGCAGTCTCAACGATTTTGACGTCGGGTTCTTTGCCCGCTTCATTGGCGGAGTTCACACTGGACGGCGCAATCCGATACAGCTTGCCCTGACTGCGCAGCTTGACGCCGCTGATCTTCGGCGTAAGCCCGTGGCTCTCTTCCGTGGGGTTGACCACGGAAAGGAGGAACTTCTTGCGATCGCTGGAGAACGCCGCGAGAACATCCAAAGGATAGGTCGGGCTTCCCGTGGGCTTTGTACCCCTGTCGACAAACGGTGTGCCGGGCACCAACGGCTGGGGCGAATCGCCGTCGACCGCAACGGGAAGAGCGTTGAGATAGTGAGTCTGCATCAGCTTCATCACCACTCCCTCCGCCGCAAAGCCCACAGCCTCGCCGGTGTGGTCGGTCAACAAGCGCAATCCTCCCGTCGCACAACTGGCCGCAATCCTATCGGAGTGACGGAACATTTCGTGCAGGCAAAGCGCGCAGGAGAGCGGCATCAGCATTCCGGATTGCCGCATGAAGCCTCCGCCGCCATTGCCCGACGCCGAGCGGAGACGATTGCCCCATTCATCGAAGATGAATTTGATGTTCTTTTCTTTCAACCACGGCATCTTCCCGACATACCTGTCCCATGCCTCAAAGGCTTCGCCGATGCGGTTGGCCAGCCTCCGGGCTCTGAACTGCAGCGGATCGTGGACATCCACAAAGAGCTGCTTCTCGGCATCGAATGCCAGGTCAGGATAGGCATAGGTATGCTCGGAGAGAAAATCGATGTTGCCCGCGCACTTTTCCAGCAGCCAGCCGTCCCAGTCATACACTCGGGTCAAACGCGGCATCGAGATGGTGATAGCAATTGGGCGCCATTTTGCCTTGAAAGCTTTTTGAGCATCACGCAGTAGTGGAGAATTGGATACCATGTTGACTTGTAAGTTCATTCGCTCGCTGCCGGCTGCGGGGTTCTGTTGCATGCGGAGACGAGTCGGCGCGCTCAAAGGGTGAAGAATGAATACGACGCTTGACGAATGGGAAGTGCTGGAAGCTGTGATTCAGATGGGCAGTTTTGCGGCTGCCGCAGCGAAGATGAACCGCTCGCAATCGACAATCAGTTACGCGGTTTCACGCCTTCAGGAGCAATTCAAGATTCCTCTTTTTGAACTGAAAGGCCGCAAAGCGCAACTTACCGAGGCAGGAAAGGCGTTGTTGGCGGATGTGGAGCCTATTCTTGCAGGGTTCCGGGCGCTTGAGCAAAGGGCTTCGGCGCTGGGCGCCGGCGGCAAAACTGAGATACGCCTTTCGGTCGACAGCATTTTTCCGGATCGCAGGCTGTTCGCGGCTCTTGCGGACCTGACCCGTTCGTACCCCCATGTGCATCTGCAACTTCGCCAGACCATGTTTCTTTCGTCCGTTCACGAGTTCGCATCGTCTGGCGCCGATTTGTGTATCTCGGGACTACCCACGCGCGAGTATTTTGCCAAGCCGATTCTCGATATCAGAATGCGCGCAGTTGCCCGCGCGGATCATCCCCTGAACAGGGGAACCCGGCAACTCACGCGCATGGATCTGATTCAGCGTCTTGCGGTGATCATCGAGGGGACAGGCGGACCGGCGCCGAAGCAGCAGCCGCACAGCCCCTTGCAGCAGTATCTGGCGGTGAACACGATTGATGCTGCGATTGAAGCCGTGCGCAGCGGAATCTGCTTTGGCTGGCTGCCGGTGTACAGAATTGCGTCCTACATCGACTCGGGAGAATTGACCGGCCTGCGGCTCGCGATGGGAGGCGAAAGGTTAGTGCGGTTCTTCTTGATTTGCAAAGACGTAGATTCGGCCAGCGCTGAAAGAAATTACCTCGCGGCACTTCTGGGAGCGGACCGCGAGGTGGAAACAATCTGAATCCGGACTCGGGATATTCTTGGATTCCGCTCACTTCCAGGCTCCCGTACTTCGGACAGTTACACAGAAGTGCTCACTTTGCCGGTTATGGATCGGGCCTGGTTTTCCGTCGTAGCCGCCGAGCGAGGGTCCAGTTGCCAAATGCGCTTGGCGCCGGGGTCGGCTAATGGCCCGGGGGCTCTGGTTTCTGCGGTGACCTTGCCGAACATATCGTTGTCAATACGATTGAATACACTCACCTGGGGGAAGGGCTGGCTGCTGCTTATCGTCAGCTCCAGGCGGTCAGGATCAAAGGCTGCCTGCAGGTCGCCCAAAGCTCCGTTTTTGTCCCAGCCGTGCGCCTCGCGCCAAGCCGGCAAGTCGAGGTACTGCTTCGAGTCGGATGTGAAAAAAAACAGAAACTTGTTCGGCATGGAGGCATAGAGATTCCCGTCGGCCTCGTTGTGCTGGCTGAGAAACACGATGGCCGATTTGCCGCAACTGGTGAAGATGTTGTTATAGATCTTGTTCTCCTGGGCGGTTCCGCTGCCTGCACGATCCTCGCGCACAATGGCAAAAACGCCAGAGTTGTCGCAGCGGCCGATTAGATTTTGGGCGATGGTCAGACGATCGCTGGCATTGATGAAAACTCCGGATCCCGCGCATCCTCTCTGGCCGGGCGTGCCCGGCTCGGCGTTGCGGACATCCCAAATGACATTATTGTCGATCTGGTTCTGTTTGAGGTTCATTTCCATGTGTACGGCGGCGCTGACGGTGAGGACGTCGGCGAACACGTTGCTGGTGATGCGGCAGTTCGCGTCGCCGCTGTCGAACCAGACGGCGTTGGCATGGCGGATATGGCGGACCACGTTGCGGCGGAAGAGCATGTTTTGGGCGCGGTGGAACTTGGCTGCGGCGGCTTCCCATGCGCGTTCCGCGTCCGCCCAGCCGCACCACTCGATGAGATTGTCCTCGATGACGGTATCCTGGGTTCCCATGCCGGCGAGACCTTCAACGCCGCAGTAGCGAATGGTGTTACCGCGGACGATCTGAGATGCCCCTGCTTGCGGCGTGAAACCGCCATTCCAGTCGCCGTTGCCGATATCGAGGCCGACACCGTTGGCCCATTCGATGGTGTTGCCCTCAATGATCCAGTGATTGCCGCCGGCAGTGGATACCAGGCCGCGCTGCGGAACCGGGTAACCGTTGCCGGCGTGCTGGAAAGTGATTCCCTTGACGCGGATGAAGGCAAGCCCCTTTTGCAAGGGGACGAAGGCCTGCTCGCGGGTGGTGATTTCTATCATGTGCTCGGCGGGAGAGCCAGCGGGCATACGGATGTGAAGGACGTTTCCCGAGTTTTCCAGCCAGAACCTGGCATCCGGCGAGCCGCCGATTTCCTGCATGATCGGCCCCCCGCGTGTGCGGTCGGGCAGGCCGGTGCGAGGCACGAGTGTACCTGGAGGCGGGGGGCCGGGCAGGCGCGCGCTTGCCAGTTCGCGAAGCTGCTCCATCGGCTCCAGCGGTTTGCCGTCCACAAAGACCAATCCACGCCGGCGGAAATACGGCCCCATGTCGACCGATTTGGTGTCGAGCCAGGAGCGATCGCCCGGCGCGCTGGCCAGGCCGAAGGGGTTGTAGGCGTCGGGGAACATCGAGCCAGTGAGTTCGTGTTGCCAGGCGATCTGGCTTTCACCCTGGCCGGCTGGGCCGCCGCCGAAACGACGGATCGGGATGGACTCCTGCTGCCAACCGTCTTTGAGGACTTCAGAGCCTTTAATGAAAACTTTTGCCCCCGGGGCGGCCTCGTAGCTGATCATCTGAGCCGGACCCGTGCCGCCGCGCGCCGGGCGGACGCACTCGCGGTAGGTGCCGGATGCGATGACCACGCGTTCGCCGGGCTGGAGGACCTGGGCGGCCTTGTTGATGGTGCGGAAGGGCCGCTCACGGGTGCCCGGTCCGTTGTCGTTGGCCCTGGCGGAGTGATTGTCCACGTAGTAGGTATTCGAAAATGTCAGCGGCTGTTCCCAGGGGACATACTCAGTGCCGTCGGGCAGGCTCGAGACCGTCGACACAGCCTTGTGATTGGGTTGGGCCGCGTCAGTGGCGACATCTTGCCGAGCTTGGCCGAAGGCGCTTCCGCCGAGACCAACCATCGCCCCCGCGCCTGCCGCATACTGCAGAAAGCGCCGGCGATCCATGGGTTGGCCGGTAATTCCATTCGTTAACCCATCCGGATCTGAGAAGAATTGCTCTTGCCCTGATTTCATGCCAGTCACATTAAGTCAAGGCGCGTGCGCGAGTAAAGAAATTAAAGCTGAATCATGCTTTTTTGCACTCCCCAAACCAGCCCCGGAAGCTAACCGGCTTTGCCCACTCCGCTGTAAGCATTTGCCGGGCAAACTACACCGTGCGCGATCGCGATCGGCACACGCTCGAAGACGCCTGGCTGACGCAATATCGATAATTTCGAAGATAATGATCGAAAAATTCCGCTATTCAGTCTCATGCTTTGTGGATACTATGCCCTTGTTCCAAAAAAGCGATTTACTTCTGTCCGCGCAGCCGATTTCCGGGTACAACACCACGTCAACAAGGGAAGTCCTCTTTGGCAGATGGATCCGTTCATCGCTTGCATGGAATCGCGAGTGTCCAGTGGCTATAGCGGTTCTCCAATTGGTGTAGAGGGAGGCCACGGACCTTCTGTGGCTTTTTCCTCAAGGAAAAGCCACTTGGCACGACTTTGGTGACTGCACGTGAATTGGAGAACCGCTCTAGGCATGTACCGTCTTCCGGTGGCAGGAACGGTGCAGCAAGGCTGTTCGGGCCCGCGCTCAAAATCCACGCACGTGGAAAAGACCGTGGCGCGGAGCGACATGAAAAATGACCGGGACGAAGGATGAGGATGGGGACACGATGAACGCGAAGATGTCAATGCTCGCCGCAGCTGCATTGTGGCTTGGGACTGCTGCCGCTATCACCGCCCAACAAGCGGGACCGGCTGTTCCCGGCCAGTTGAAAGTAACCATCGACACACAACAAACATCGGCTCCGGTTTCAAAGTATCTATACGGCCAGTTCATCGAGCACATTGGCAGCACGATGTACAGCAGTTTGTGGGCTGAAATGCTCGACGACCGGAAATTCTACTTCCCGATCAAAGCCGAGGAGGCCGAAGCCAAGCCCCGGTCGGAGGGCGGCCCGTTCAGAATGAGGACCCGCAAATGGTATCCCATCGGTCCCGACGGAGTGGTGGCGATGGACAAGGAAAAGCCGTTTGTGGGCGATCAAAGCCCGCGCATCGAGCTCGATTCCGCCACGCCGCATGGCATCCGGCAATCGGGCCTGGCCCTGACGAAGGGCAAGCAGTACACGGGGCGGATCTATCTTCGCGGCACTCCGGGAAGCAAAGTGAAAGTCTCGCTGATCTGGGGCGCGGGAGAAAACGGCCGGCAGACGGTTTCGTTTGCCGCGCTGACCAATGAATACAGGAAACTCCCGTTCAGCTTCACCGCGAAGGCCGATGCCACGGACGGCGCTATCGAGATCACGGGCACGGGCAAAGGCGACTTCCATATCGGCACGCTCTCGTTGATGCCGGCCGACAACATTCAGGGATTCCGGCCCGACACGACGGCTCTGCTGAGCAAGATCAAGATGGGCTTCTGGCGGTATGGCGGCAACTACACCTCCGGGCTGATCTGGTACCACATTGTCGGCGATATCGACAAGCGTCCGCCGGACTTCGACTACGCGTGGAACGCCATGCAAACGAACGACCTGGGGCTGAACGAGTTCATGACGTTGTGCAAGCTGATCGGCGTAGAGCCATACATCAGCGTCAATGCGGGATTCGGCGATTCGCACTCGGCGGCCGAAGAGGTCGAGTACATGAACGGATCGGTCAACACGCATATGGGAGCCCAGCGCGCAAAGAACGGCCATCCGGAACCGTATCACGTGAAGTTCTGGAATATCGGCAACGAGCCTTGGGGAAAGTGGCAACTGGGGCGCACGGATTCGAAGTACTTCATGCTCAAGCACAATGAATTCGCGAAGGCGATGCGACAAGCGGACCCGTCGATCGTTCTGATTGCCTCGGGGTTGATGCTCGAGAACACGAACGTGCCGCGCGAGCAGCGCGCCAAGTACGTGGGGAACCTCGACAGCCTGTACGGAACCGAATCCGACTGGACGGGAAGTTTCCTGAAGGACTGCCGGGGCAACTTCGATATGATCGCCGAGCACTGGTACGCGAGCGGCGGTCACCATTGGGATCTCGAAAAGGCAAAGAACCTTGCCGCGGACAAGCCGAATGAGGATGCGTATGTGAAGGTCGACATGTCGCTGCTCGAGTCGTCGCGTTATCCAGCCGACACGGTGCGCCTGAAGGCCGAAGAATGGGAAGGGTACCAGAAGCGGTTCCCGGCGATGGTGGAGAAAAAGATCCCGCTGTCGATCGACGAGTACGCCTACTTCAACGCCGCGCCCGGCGGCGGAGGCCCGTTTGGCGGAATGACGCTTCGCCAGGATCTGGCCTACGGGATGATCCTGAACGAGATGCTCCGCTACACCGACTTCTTGACGATGGGTGCGCAGACGACGGGCGTCGCGCTGGTCGACTTCAACCGCACCTCGGCGACGATGAACGCGCTGGGGCTCCTGTACCAGTTGTATGGCGAGCACCTTGGCGGCGGATCGATTCCGGTCGCGCTCATCGGGAATTCGCCACAACCGGCGCCGAAGTATCCCGCAGGCAGCCCGGACCAGCCGGAGAAGACCTCCGGCAGCCCGACCTATCCGCTCGACATGTTCGCGGCGCTTTCGCCGGATCGCAAGTACCTGGTCCTCTCCGTCGTGAATGCGACGGAGTCGGAGCAGAAGTTCGATCTGAACGTCAGTGGCGTGCGTCTGGGCGGGCAGTCGAAGCTGTGGCTGTTGACGGGGAAGAGCTTGACCGCCCTCAACCGCGTGGGCCAGGCGCCGCAGGTGGAAGTGAAAGAGATCGATATCGGCGACGCTCCCGGGACGATTACGGTGGCGCCGACTAGCGTGAACATCTATCGGTTCGCGATAACTCAAACGGCGCAATGAAATAGGTCGCCCGTCCATATCCAACCTGGAGAAAAAGTATGAAAAACCGCATGACGCAAATTGCTGCTGTGATCGCCGCGTGCACTGGAACGCTTTTCTTTGGCTCGATTCTGCAATCTGCGGTCGCCCAGGATACCGCGAATCTCCCCTACATGAATCCAAAGCTGTCTCCCGAGCAGAGGGCCACCGACCTGGTGCGTCGCATGACGCTCGCTGAGAAGGCCACGCAAATGCAGAACAATTCCGCGGCCATTCCGCGGCTCAATGTTCCGGCATACCAATGGTGGAGCGAGGCGCTTCACGGAGTGATTAATCAGGGCGTAACCGAGTACCCTGAGCCGATCGCTCTGGCTGCGACCTTCGATGCGCCCGGAGTGCATACGATGGCGGCACAAATCGGTGTCGAGGGACGCATTAAACATGTGCAGAACGAACGCGAGAGACACACCGGCATCATGGGAGGGCTGGATTTCTGGTCCCCGAATCTGAACATCTTCCGCGACCCGCGCTGGGGCCGCGGACAGGAGACCTACGGCGAAGATCCGTTCCTCACCGGCCGCATGGGAGTTGCCTACGTGACCGGAATGCAGGGCGACGACCCCAGGTATTACCGGGCGATCGCAACCCCCAAGCACTACGCTGTGCACAGCGGTCCGGAGCCGACGCGGCACTTCGCAGATGTGGACGTGAGCAAGCACGACGAGGTGGATACCTACGAGCCTGGATTCCGCGCCGCCATCGTGGAAGGCAAGGCCGGCTCAGTCATGTGCGCTTATAACGCCATCAATGGCGAACCGGCTTGCGCCAACCAGTTCCTGCTGCAGGATCAATTGCGCGGGAAGTGGGGATTCCAGGGGTATGTGGTTTCCGATTGCGACGCGGTTCGGGACGTTGCCGCCAATCATCGTTACCGTCCAACGCAGGCACAAGGCGCGGCCATTTCCGTGATCCGGGGCATGGATAATGAGTGCGTCACCTTTACTTCAAGGTTTGGCGAACCGGTCGAGAAGGCCTATATCGATGCGGTGCAGCAAGGCTACCTGCCCGAAAGCACGCTCGACACGGCTCTGATTCGCCTGTTCACCGCGCGGATGAAGCTGGGCATGTTTGACCCGCCGGATATGGTTCCCTACACAAAGATCGATGAGAAGGAACTTGACAGCGCAGAACACCGCGCCCTGGCTCGCAAACTCGCCAATGAGGCCATGGTCCTGCTCAAGAACGACGGTCTGCTTCCGCTCAAACCGGGGATCAAGAGGATCGCCGTGGTTGGCCCGCTCGCCGACCAGACCAAGCCCCTGATCGGCAACTACGCCGGCCAGCCGACGCATATCGTCTCCGTCATGGAAGGCCTTCATGCGGAGTTTCCGAACGCAACCATCACTTTTGTCCCGGGAACCCAGTTCCTGCGCTCGGATGGAAGCCCTGTGCCGGACAGTGTTCTCACCACTCCCGATGGAAAACCGGGTCTGAAGTCGGAATACAGCGAGTCCACGGGCCGGCCGGGCGCACCATCCAGCGCGCCCGCGCTTGCCGCCCGAGTTGAACCGAATGTCAATCTCACGGACAGCAATCTGCCCTCAGAGGTCGCGGGAAAGAAATCCTTCGGCGTGCATTGGACTGGATTCGTGACGGCCCAGGATTCCGGCGACTACCTGGTCGGCCTGCGCGGCATGGGCTTCGGAATGCTGTCGATTGAGAACAAGCGAGTGGCGATGCTTTTCAGTAGCGCGGAAATCGGCGCCGGTGTCGGCCGGGTTCACCTGGAAAAGGGCCAGAAAGCCGCGCTGAGCATCAACTACGGCAGCACCAACGGCAAACCGCATGCGGAACTGATCTGGACGCGAGTGAACGCTGCGCCTTCGCCCGAGGCAATTGCCGCGGTAAAGAATGCCGATGCCGTCATTGCCGTCGTGGGAATCACCAGCTCGCTTGAAGGCGAAGAAATGCCGGTGAGCGAACCGGGATTCCTCGGCGGAGATCGCACCAGCATCGATCTTCCCGAGCCGGAAGAAGCACTGGTCGAAGCTGTGGCGGCTACAGGCAAGCCGCTCGCCGTTGTTCTCATGAATGGCAGCGCCTTGGCTGTCAACTGGATCAACCAGCACGCCAACGCCGTTCTCGAAGCATGGTATCCCGGCGAAGAAGGCGGAGCCTCGGTCGCAGAGACACTGAGCGGCAAGAACAATCCTGCGGGACGGCTACCGGTTACGTTTTACACCGGCGTGAACCAGTTGCCCAACTTCGAGGATTACGGAATGGCAAACCGCACCTATCGGTACTTCAATGGCAAGCCGCTCTATCCGTTTGGGTTTGGGCTCAGCTACACAACGTTCAGCTACAGCGACCTCAGTCTTCCGATGCAGGCTGTGGCTGCGGGGCAGCCTGTGGGCGCCGATGTGACGGTGACGAACAGCGGCAAGACCGGGGGAGATGAGGTTGTGCAGGTCTATCTCAAGTTCCCTGATGTCAAGGGGGCTCCCCTCATCGCGCTGCGCGGATTTCAGCGCATTCACCTTGAGCCGGGCGCGAGCCGGAAGATTCACTTCGAGTTGAAGGACCGTGATCTGGGCATGGTCACCGAAGCAGGGCATCCGATCATCGCCGCAGGGGAATACACCATCAGCATCGGCGGCGGCCAGCCTGATACAGGAGCGCCAGGTGTCAGCGGGCATATCCATATCGAAGGCCAAATCGCCTTGCCCGAATAGCGGGCGTGTTGCGCGGCATGAAATCACCGGGCCGAAAGGACTGCTCGCGCACATCGAGAGCAACATGAGCGCGTAAAGGAATGGACCACACAGAGGAAGGCACAGATTGAAGCAGCCGGTGGCGTCTACGTATGGCGAAGCTCGCCAAAGCGGCGGGCCAAACAAGAACCAGGAAGGAGTCTCCATGTCCAGTCCAAATTCTCGTAATGGCATAACTTTGAATCGTCGCGATCTCCTGCGGCTTTCTGCGACGGCGGGCCTTGGCTTAGCCGTGAGCAAGCAGGGAGTTGCGATGGACAGCACCAAAACCGCGGCGCATCAGGAACCGGGAAACTGCACCACGCCAAAAAGCGCGGTTGCGAACACACAATACGGCAAGGTGCGCGGCTTCCTCGACGGGGGCGTCTTCACCTTCAAGGGCGTGCCCTATGGCCAGAACACCGGCGGCGAGAACCGCTGGCTGCCCGCCAAGGCCCCCAAGCCCTGGGAGGGCGAATACCCCGCTCTGATCTACGGCCCCAACTGCCCCCAGCATCTGCATGACTTCACGGCCATCGAGCAATCCTTCATTCAGGATTGGGACGACGGCTACATGAGCGAGGACATGCTCAAGCTGAACATCTGGACGCCCAGCCTCACCGGCAAGCGGGCAGTGATGGTCTATTTTCACGGCGGCGGCTTCAGCTTCGGCTCGTCCTATGAGCTGCCCTCGCACGAAGGCGCGCAGATGGCGAGGCATCACGACGTAGTGCAGGTCTCGGTCAATCACCGCCTGAACATCCTCGGCTTCTTCGACCTCTCCGAGATCGGCGGCCCCGCTTATGCCGATTCGGTCAATGTCGGCATGACCGATCTGGTCGCATCCCTCAAATGGGTCCACGACAACATTGCCAACTTTGGCGGCGATCCGGACCGCGTGATGATCTACGGCCAATCCGGCGGCGGCTCCAAGGTCACCACACTCATGGGCATGCCCTCGGCTGCCGGCCTCTTCCATTGCGCTTCGGTGCAGTCGGGCGGCGGAGGCAATTATCCCAGCGCCGATCAGTCCAGGGCGCTGGCCAGGCAGGTGATGATCGAGCTCGGCCTCCAGCCCAACGACATCGCCAGCCTGCAAAAGATGGACTGGGCCAGGCTGAATGAGGCCAGCAACGCCGCCGCCGCTAAAATCAACGGGCCGATGAAGCCCGGGATGGGTCCATTCGCCGCCCCAGGCGCGCCGCCGCGTGTCGGCTTCGGTCCCACCGTGGACGGCCGCATCATCAACGTGCGCTCCTTCAATGAAGCCGCCCCGGAGATCTCGAAGAACATCCCCATGCTGCTCGGCTCGGTAAGCGAAGAAGGCAATAGCATGCGCTCCAAACCCACCGAGGCCGAGTGGATGGCTTCGCTCACCCGCCTCTACGGCGAAACCAAGGCCGCCACCATCGCCGCCGCTTTGAAGAAGGCGCATCCGGAGAAGAGCATCCGCACGCTTTCCTATATGTGCGGCGGCTCCATGCTGAACAGCATCTCCATTCGTAACAATGTCGTGCGCATGGCCAACTTGAAGTGCACCCAGAAGGCGGCGCCGGTCTACACCTACTACTTCACCTGGCAGTCGCCGATGCTCGAAGACGCCGGCGCATGGCACACCGCCGAGCTTCAATTCTGCTTCGACAACACCAAGCGCTGCGAACAGGGCACAGGCAACACCCCCGAGGCGCAGGCGCTGGCCAGGAAGATGGCCACGGCCTGGGCTAACTTCGCCCGTACCGGCAACCCCAGCCAGCCCGGCCTCGTCTGGGAGCCAACCACACCGGAGCGCTGCCAGACGATGGTGTGGGACAATCACTGCCACATGGAAGACGATCCGGAAGGAGAGATCCGCAAGATTCTGTTGAGCTGAGCGCTCCCCGCCGGCGCCAACTGCACGCAGGCGATTCCACCATCGGCTGGCACATCTTCCGGCACTCCCTGGCCAGCAAGGAGAATACAGCAAGGTCTTCCGGGAGTTGCTGCGCCCCGCCTCGTCGCGGATCGCATCGGATGACTGCCGGCTCTGAAGTCTGCAGGGCATGCGGACGATTTGTGTGCCCCTTCATCGCGGAAGCTCGTTCGGGCGGACTTCCGCTTTGCTCTGCGATCACAGTCCATAACGTTCACTGTGTGCGTTGGACTGATTCAACAGTTGCGATTCTTGCGCGGGTACATCGATAAACGCTGGGCGACTTGAACGAAGCCGCTGCGGCGGCGGACGCTCACGCGTGTTCCTGAGCCGACCTTGAAGGCTGTCTATTAGTTTTGGTCACAGAGAAGGAGGTTTCTCTGTGACCCATCTACGT
>Ga0181535_10001564_pt1 | contig 29686 bp, 29 predicted proteins | sample PEATcosm2014_Bin_44_FD_119774 | JGI IMG/M metagenome (GOLD analysis project Ga0181535, IMG submission 119774) | Peatland microbial communities from MTU Mesocosm Facility, Houghton, MI, USA - PEATcosm2014_Bin17_30_metaG | ecosystem: Environmental > Terrestrial > Soil > Wetlands > Peat | place... | reverse complement strand
TGATATTCCAATGAGCTGTTCAATTATCGTAGGTGGCTTTTTTGGGGATGAGGGGAAGGGCAAGATTGTAGCCCACATCGCTCATGCGGATGAACCTGTTATCATCTCCCGCGGCGGTGTCGGCCCTAATGCTGGACACACGGTGCAGGTCGGAGATCATGAATATGGTGTACGGATGGTACCGTCGGGTTTCGTCTATAAAAAAGCTAAACTCTGTATCGGAAGCGGGGTCTTGGTTGATCCAAGAGTCCTCAAGCACGAGGTTGAAACGCTGGGTGTTAAAGGTCGTGTCTTTGTAGATAAGCGCTGTGGTATCATCACTGAGGACCATATCGCCCGGGACAAAGGAAGCGCCCATCTCTCAAAGAAGATCGGTAGTACTGGTTCCGGATGCGGACCGGCAAATGCTGACCGGGTGATGCGGATTTCACCTCAGGCAAAGGATGTACCAGAACTTGCTGAGTACCTGCTGGATGTACCTCTTGCCATAAACAATGCCCTGAAAAACAACCAGACTGTTCTTCTGGAAGGTACCCAGGGTTTCGGAATTTCTCTTTATTACGGTACATACCCGTTTGTTACTAGCAAGGATACATCTGCTTCCCAGATAGCTGCGGATAACGGTGTCGGACCCACGAAAATCGATGATGTCATCGTCGTCTTTAAGGCGTATCCGACACGGGTTGGCGAAGGCCCGTTTTCAACCGAAATGACGGCAGAAAAGTCTGATGCTATGGGTATCCAGGAGTTTGGTACCGTCACCCACCGGAAGAGACGTATCGGTGGCTGGGACGGCGAGATGGCCCGGTATTCGGCTATGATCAACGGCTGCACCCAGGCAGCGATCACCGGCATTGACCGGATAGACAAAGATTGTTTTGGTATTACTGAATACAGCCGGCTATCCAAAAAGGCCAGGGATTTCTTAAAAAGCGCCGAAGATGATATCGGTTGTCCCGTAACCCTCATCTCCACGGGCCCCGAGCTTACCCAGATCATCGATATCAGGAAAGAATACGCATGAAACGTTCGCTCACGGATATCCTCTGCTGCCCTGTCTGCAAAGGTGATCTCGTGCTCCACATCGATGCAGAGGACGAAAAGGAAATCCTTGAGGGCAACCTTCACTGTGCCACCTGCAACGTAGATTACCCTATACGCGAGGGTATACCTGACCTTCTTCCCCGGACCGCTGAAACCCGGTGACATAATGCATCCTTTTCTGGCTGTTGGATTTCTGGCTGTTTCTGACGCAGCCCCGGCAGAAACGACAACAACCGAAATCCATCTCAACCGGTCTGGTATCAATACCATCGATATCCCTCCTGAAAACGCCCACGTCGATTGCGGGGGCACCCTGAGGATCCGGTTCAAAAACCGGGGAGCTCCCATCCACATTACCGCTACGACTTCAAACGCCGGCATGTTTACCGACTTTTTCCATGAAAACATGTACGTTATCGACGAAGTCACGCTGGGCATATCGTTGCGGAAAGAATGTGCCCCGGGGTTTTTTGACATTGACATTATCGCTGGGTACGGGGCAATGAAGGCAACCCTGAGAGTCGAAGTCACGGTAAAGCCTTCAAGGGAAGAAGCGACGCTGGAAAAAGAGATCCCCGTCCAACCTGAAGCACACGGCCGGCCACATCTGTTGATGGTCGCGATGGCTCTTAGTCTTATTTTGTATTGCAGCTGGTATTATACCCGGATCGATCTCTTAAATCTCGTCGCATTCATTGCCCTGATTGTCGGTGCACTTTTCGTATGGTACCGACAAACCTGATAATTGCCAGCATAGTACTGGTTCTTGCACTGGGAGTTGACCGGTTGATAGGTGATCCCCGCTCGCCATACCACCCGGTCGCTCTTCTTGGCCGGTTTATAGGCTGGTGGGGTCAACCGGCCCGGTATCCTCCTATTCTCCAGCGTGCGACAGGCACTCTCTTCTGGCTCATAACTGTCTGCCTCTTTACCCTGCCTTTTTTCCTGTTTGGCCGTTACGCCCCGTGGCTCATCTACCTTATCTGTGCGCCTGTCCTCCTCAAATGCTGTTTTGCATGGCGCGCACTCGAAGAACATGCGCTGGATGTTGTGGCAGCTTTAAAGGATGGTGTAGATGCAGGTCGCGATCAGGTGAAACTGATGGTATCCCGGGACACGTCCCGTCTCGATCCAGAGCATATCAGGTCAGCTGCGTACGAATCCGTGACAGAAAATCTCACCGATAGTATCGTATCACCTCTCTTCTATTTCGCGTTGTTCTCACCGTTTGGTTCAGGCCTTTGCGGTGCAGCGGTACTTCGTGGGGCTAATACGATGGATGCGATGCTCGGGTACCGGGATGAAAGGGTCCGGCTCGGCTGGTTCTCCGCACGAATAGATGATGTTTTTAACTATATTCCTGCCCGGGTCACCACATTTTTTCTTCTTGCCTACTTCCTTACCAAAGGCACCGGTAGACATGCATGGCAGGTGATGCGCCGGGATGGGAAGAAACGTCCGGGCTTTAATGGGGGAATAGTTATGGCAGCGATGGCAGGGGGGTGCGGTATCCGTTTTGACAAGCCCGGCATTTATACTATAGGGAATGGAGAGCGATCTCTTGAAGAAGGAGGACCAGATATAATTCGCGCTGTAAGGGCGGTGACCCTTTCTTTTGCGGCAACTGCTGCTGGAACACTTATTTTATTGGCATGGCTGATCCATATTACTGGTATATGAAACTGGAAGAACTGAGATTTGGCACTGAGCTTCTCAAGCGCGGTTTTGCATCCAGGCAGAAGGGGGGGGTAATCATGGATGTCGTGAATGCCGAGCAGGCAAGAATTGCCGAGTCAGCCGGGGCCGTCGCAGTCATGTCGCTTGAACGGGTACCATCGGATATACGAAAACAGGGGGGCGTCGCCCGGATGGCAGATCCCGAAAAGGTCATGGAGATCATCGATGCGGTTTCGATCCCGGTCATGGGGAAGGTCAGGATCGGTCATTTCGTCGAGGCACAGGTACTCGAAGAACTGGGTGTCGATATGATAGACGAGAGCGAAGTACTGACACCCGCCGATGAAGAATACCATATTGATAAGAAAAAGTTTAAGGTCCCGTTTGTCTGTGGTGCACGAAATCTTGGTGAGGCACTGCGCCGGGTAAATGAAGGTGCGGCGATGATACGGACCAAGGGTGAAGCCGGGACCGGTAACGTTGTCGAGGCAGTCCGCCATATGCGGGCAATCACTGGCGAGATCCGGAAGGTTCAGGGCATGGACGATCAGGAGCGGATCAGCTATGCACGGACAATCGAGGCACCGGCAGAACTGGTTATAGAGTGCGCCCAACGGGGCCGTCTCCCGGTGGTGAATTTCTCGGCCGGCGGCATTGCAACGCCTTCCGATGCTGCCTTGATGATGCAGCTTGGGGCTGACGGCGTCTTTGTCGGTTCCGGGATCTTTAAATCATCAGAACCGGAGAAAATGGCAAAAGCGATCGTGGAAGCGGTTAATCACTATAGTGATGCTGCTGTGATTGCAAAGGTCAGTCGGGGACTTGGTGACGCAATGCCTGGTCTTGATGTTCACACCCTCAGGCCCGATGAGGTGCTGCAGACCCGTGGACGTTAAAATCGGTGTGCTTGCGTTGCAAGGAAACGTAAGCGAACATATTGATGCCTTTGAAGCTGCACTCCGTCAGCGAGGCTGCGAAAAGACATCATCTGTTGTCAGTGTCAGGAAGCCGGAAGATCTTTTGGGTTGTACCGCCCTTGCGATCCCCGGCGGGGAATCTACTACCATATCCCGGCTTATCGATAAAAACGGCCTCCACGAACCTATCCGCACCTTTCCCGGAGGAATCTTTGCGACCTGCGCCGGGATGGTGCTGATGGCGACTCATGTGGCCGATCCCCGGGTTCACACACTAGGACTCATGGATATGATCGTGGACCGGAACGCGTTTGGTCGCCAGAAAGAGTCGTTTGAAGCTGATATCCCGATTGAAGGTCTTGAAGGAGGCAGCTTTCATGCAATCTTTATCCGGGCGCCGGTCGTAACCACTGTTGGGACAGGTGTGCATGTCCTTGCGGCACTTGATGAAGGCATTGTTGCTGCCGATATGGGCAGATATATGGCGCTTGCATTCCACCCCGAACTTGGCGGGGATCTCCGGCTTCACGAACGGTTTTTACAGAACCTGGGGTTCTAACCTAACAATCCCTAAATATGACGATAAATACTGCAGAACTCAAAGAACAGGCCCTAAAGCTTGGAGCGGATTTTATCGGTATTGCCGACGCCAAGGGATTCCAGAGGCCTGATTATACTGGGAATAAACCGCAGGCATTCATGCCCGGGATCCGTTCGGTGATCGTTATTGGTGTTGTGATCCCCAAGGGATGCGTCCAACCACTCCCCAAAGGAAGGCCAGAATATACAAACACCCTCATGGCAGGGACGGCGACGCTCCGGGTGATTTCTTTCCGCCTCGCAAGGGACCTGGAAAAACAGGGATATGAAGCGGCATTAGTCCCCACCGAAGGAAGTGAATTCGGGATGTGGTATGCCGACCAGAAAACCCTCAAGGCGGATCTTTCCCTGAAGTATGCTGCATGGCTTGCCGGTTTGGGTACCTACGGTCTCAATCAGCTTCTAATTACCCGTGAAACCGGCCCCAGGATCCGGATGACCGCGATCTTGACCGATGCGCCCCTTACTGCAGACCAGCCGGCTAATGAGGCCTTTATACGGCCCGAATGCTCTGGATGCCAGAAATGTGTCAGGGCTTGTCCGGTCGAGGCAATCTCCGCCGACGGGACATTCCGGCCCCAGCTCTGCCGGGACTTTATGTTCTCAACTCTTGGCGGTCTGCGGTGCGGTATGTGCATCCGGGTTTGTCCACTGTAACTGCGGTACTATCCTTATTATCTCAAACGCGGTATTTCCGTATATGGTGAGAGCGAAGTATCCCTGGATAAAATACCTTCCTTGACAAAGAAAGATCTCATGGCGATGCTATCAGCAGCAGTTGAGAACCGCGATGATTTTATTCTGACATGGGAGCCGCGACTTAGTGATACACCGGAACCAGAGACAGAACCGGTGATCCATGTTATGACCGATAATCTCATCACGCCGTGCAGGCTTAACGGTCTCAAAGGCTGGGTCATGGCGTACGAAGATGAAGGGGCACGGATCACGACGTATAAAAACGAAGATTTTAGAGCATCCTGAAAAAATAACAGAAGATCTCAGTCGCTGCTGGGATCCATGACCACTCCCTCAAACAGGATGATGCCGGTATTGTTGTCTTGTATTAAGAATAGGAACGGGTGATCAGCCCGGAACACTGTGGGTGGAACTTCCGGATATACAGCAGCAGCTTCCATCACCACTCCCGTTGCCGCTGCAGCTTCGGTTCCTTGCTCGTTTACCTCAATGTATGCCTTGTGGATCACGTCACTGATATACAGGTCCTGTTTTCCATCCATGCCGGAAAAATCTGCCGTAGTTGAGAAAGCCGTGGGCATTCCCATTGTGCTGAGGGTGTCTTTAAGGGAATACTGGGATTCTATCTTGAATCTCGGGATATATACCATGACCCGTCGGGAGGATGCAGACTGTTCAAGCGCGGAGAGATTCGCCGGGTCGAGATATGAATCGATGGTTGAAAGGTTATTCCCTTTAGGAAGGAGGATTACCATAGAGAGTCCTGTTCCGTTTGTCGCTGTATAAGGTAGGGTGAGCATCTGGAGATCTGATGTTTCCGTATATGGATAAACGGCAGCCTCATCAGTTTGTTGCATCATGCTAGCAGTAACGATTGTGCCGTCTGGTTTCGTAAAAGGGGCATTGGTCGTCAGGTTTGGATCGAACTGCTTTTCCCAGGTACCTTTGAAATAGACGGCATTTGTTATCACAAGTCTGGTTGCGGGACTGATGCTTCCTTGGGGCAGAAGATTCAGGATCTTGTTATTGGTCCTCTCAGCAACCCATGCGTTGATGGTCTGGCGTGATGCGTCGGCTTGCCCGATAAAATCAAGGTTGGTGGTGTTAGCACTATAGTACTGTTCCGCAATGCTTGTGTAATCTGGAAGGAACGCAAATGTCTTCTCAGCCCATAGGGCATTTGCAGTACTCAGGGTATATCCCGCATTTCCCTGATTAATAGCCGCATTGGTGACGGCAAATCCCTGCCTGAGAACGGTTTCATTTGAGGGGAAAAAGAAAACTGACCGTATCTCTTCAGCGGTTGTCCCACGGGCCCCTTCGTAGGTAATAGCGAGTGCGGACGAGATTGAGAATGGCGAAAAGAATACATTATCCCCCGTGTTTGTATCTCCATTCGTGATTGTGCGATACAAAGCTGCGGAAAACCGGTTGTTTGAATCAGCAATACTGGTTCCTGAGGTAATTGTGGTAGTTGCCGGTGTTTCAAAAAGCGTCATGTTTCCGCCTACAGGTGTCTGGGGTGGTTGTATTGTCGGGGTTTGCGTGCACCCGGTCAGCAACATGAGAAGAAAAAGAAGTGCCGATATAAATATTACAACGTTCCAGCTACGAGACTCCATGGCACTGCATAGGAAGGCAGGTATGTTAAATCTGACGTTAACTGCGGTTTTTTTTGAAGTTAAACGAAGTTTATTTTTCCTCAGGCATTTCCTTTTTCATCGCCTCTTTTTTCAATTCTTGTGGCATCAGCTCGATGGCATACCGGAGGGCAGTTCGGGGCATGACCTTCCTGTTGCGCATAACGTATGAAAAGACTTCAGCCTGATGGTGCCGGCTGGCCTCCTTGAGAAGCCATCCGTAACCTTTCTGTACCATATCTTCGCTATCAAGAAGGAGAAGATCAGCAATTTCGAGTGCTTCAGGAAGAAATTTTCCATGCTTCGCCGGAACAATTAACGAGACCGCGGCGGCACGACGCATCCATTTGTTCTCCGACAGAGTCCAGTGTTTAAGTTCAGCGATGCATCCCGGGTAGGTTTCGATAAAATCACCTAACGTATGGTTACAGAACCCGTCGCACGAGGCCCAGTTGGTGATGTAGGTATCGATCCAGCGCCGGAAGACCGCAAGGTCCTTGAGCTCGTACTGCCCGGAGAGAGCATAGGCCCATGTTGAAACGATAAACGATTCCTCGAGTTGCCCGGATCGGTACAACTCTTCACAGAGGGTGAAAATTTCCTGTTTCTCCCGGATTTTGATCTCTTTCCAGTATTTCTTTGCAAGAGCTGTTACTACTGGGGTTTTAATACCGTAACAGGTAATCTCATCCTTAAAAAAACGCCGGGATGTCTCTTGGATCTGCGCATCTGCCAAGCGGTTGAGTTCCTGCCGGATTTGTGCGATGACCGGGTCCATGGATAAAGATGAGGAAGAGTCTGTGATAAGGTCTCTGGTATGACAGATGTGAACTTTACAATCAGCTTGGTTTTGAAGATTTTTGCAGGATCAAAGTTCTCCAGCCATTCCGGAAAGTGCTTGTATCGTATTCCAGTTTCTCGTCGTTGCGGTAACTCCCTGTTTTCGCTCAAAAAAGGTTGTGGTGAATTTCGTTCTGCCGTAACCTCTAGGACAGAACAGGAAAATCTCTCGTCCTTTAACAACGTACTTATCCTGGGTATCCTCTCCGCTTATTTTGTTCTCAGAAATAATTTTTTGTCTGTCGGAAAGGAACGTTACGTGAAGAGTATCGGAATCATAACCCTCCTTTACAAACGGGTTTTCTAAGATAATATTGTTAAATTCTTCCGAGGTTCTTATGATCACCGTTACTCGAAAATCAAATTGTTGAAAAATGCCCCTCTCAATAATAGCAGACAGGGTCGAGATTTCTTTGACAGAAGAATTGAATACAATATTGCCGCTCTGGAGATATGTCCTAACGTGGGTGAAACCGAGCGATTCGAACAACGTGACGAGATCATCCATCCTGACCTTATTGTGTCCGCCTACGTTGATTCCCCGCAATAGAGTAATGAATTGAACCATTGTTACATGCCTATGGGTGAAAAAGGGTTAAAGAATACGCGTCAACCATTTTTTCCCATTTTTTGGGCTTGTAGTTTCTCTGATGAAAGTCTGTTTCAAAACTAACAGTATTTCCTATTTAATCCGTAAAGGCCTAATTCTTCACAATGGCTGCAATCTTTGTTAATCAGGATCTCTGCACCCGGTGCGGGATCTGCTCTGTCGTTTGCCCTATGTCGATTGTCGACACGGCAGATGAGAACAACCTGCCAAAAGTGCAGGAGGCACGAGCCGGGTTTTGTATCCGGTGCGGCCATTGCGAGGTTTCGTGCCCATCACAGGCGCTGCTGCTCAATTTCCTCCCGGATGAGAAATGTGCCTTACCTGCTGGTACTGGGACGGTGTCTCCCGATGATCTCGGCATTTACATCAAGAAACGCCGTTCGGTGCGTCATTTCACCAAAGAACCGGTATCAAAAGAGAAGATCGAAAAGATCCTCGATATAGCCCGGTTTGCCCCATCCGGAGGGAATGGACAACCGGTTCAATGGCTCATCGTTCACAACCCCGCTGAAGTCCACCGGCTCGCAGGCCTCACGATTGACTGGATGAAAACACTAAAAAACAGCAGCCACCCTATGAGTGACTATGTCCCCTCCCTGCTCGCAGCATGGGAGTCCGGACATGACCCCGTCTGTCGCGGGGCACCGCATCTCGTTATTACCCATATCCCTGAAGGAAACCCGGTTGCCTCAGTTGATGGACTTATTGCGCTTTCCACATTCGATATTGCCGCACCGGCATGGGGTGTCGGAACCTGCTGGGCTGGGTTTCTTTCAATGGCAGCGGCAGTATACGAACCCCTGAAGGAGGCGCTTGCCCTCCCCGCGGGACGTAAATATGCCTACAGCCTGATGTTCGGGTACCCGCAGTACAAAACCTATGGTATACCGCGCCGCAACCCGGTACAGGTGACCTGGCGATAGGGACAGATCTCTCCGAAAGGAATGGTTAATACAACTCATGGTCAAGTGCTGATATGGCTGATTATGCAAGTATAGGCAGAAAAAAACTGCTTGAGATTGACGGTGAGGCCGGTGTCAGGGTAGAGGAGACGTTAAATGGCATCTGTCCGGACCTTGCCCGGTATCTCATCGAATATTCGTTCGGGGAGATTTATTCCCGGGATATCCTCGATAATAAAACAAAAGAACAGGCCGTAGTCGCCGCCCTGACTGCCATGGGAACTGCAGCACCCCAGCTGAAGGTTCATGTCCACGCAGCACTCCATGTGGGTTGTTCTCCTGAAGAAATTCGTGAGATTATCATCCAGATGTGCGGGTATGCCGGGTTTCCGGCAACCCTGAACGCGATGGGTACGCTTACAGAGGTCTTAAAAGAAACCGGCCAGACGCTTTCAAAGACCTCAGTCCATGCTGGAACCAGGGACAGGTACGAGCGCGGGAAACAATTGCTCTCGCAGATTGCACCCGACCAGGAACAACTCCTTAAAGAAACGTTTGATCCGATCAACCCGGATATAACGCGATATGTCATTGAGTTTGGGTATGGAGACATCTACGCCAGGGGCATTCTGCCAATCCGAAATCGTCAGGTAGCAACCATTGCGGCACTTGCAGCTAAGGGAACAGCTCCCTCGCAGCTCCGGTTCCATATCGGTGGCGGGCTCCGGGCCGGTCTTTCAGAGCCTGAGATCGTAGAAATCATGCTGCTTGTCTCACTGTATGCGGGGTTCCCGGCGGCGCTGAATGGAATCCTCGCCACCCGCGAGGTGGCAGAGGCCTTAAAAGACGAAAAACGGTGAGTGGGGAAAAACCGGGGTATCCCTCGGGAAACTTCCCCGCTCCGGGAAAACAAAGAGGATTGGTGATTGAATATGGCAAAAGTCGTTGCATTCAACGGAAGCCCAAGGAAGGACGGGAACACCTCAATCTTGATTGGGCATATGTTTGAGGAACTGGAGAACGAAGGGATCGAGACCGAGCTCGTGCAGGTCGGCAAAAAGAAGGTCAGGGGTTGTACTGCCTGCATGAAGTGTTTCGAGAACAAGGACGGCCATTGCGTTTTCGATGACGATATCGTTAACAGTTGCATCGATAAAATGGTCGAAGCAGAAGGCGTCATCCTCGGATCTCCGGTGTACTTTCTGGACGTGACCGCGGAGATGAAGGGGCTTATCGACCGGGCCGGGTTCGTGTCCATGGCAAACGGGGGCCTTTACCGGCGCAAAGTGGGGATGGCCGTTGCTGCAGTGCGGCGTTCCGGGGGAAGTCGTACCCTTGATACTATGCTCCATTTCCTGCTTGCCACCGGAATGGTCGTTCCGGGATTCCCGGTTCTTGGCGTTGGAAGAGAGATCGGGGATGTTCACAAAGACGAAGAAGGTATCGGCCGTGCCCGAGATGCAGGGAAGAACATAGCCTGGCTCCTTAAGATAAAGGAGACTGCAGGGGATTCATGATCAGGTGGACACATGACAAAAGTAATCGCAATCAACGGAAGCCCACGTAAGACGTGGAATACGGCACAGCTGCTCGAATACGCCCTCAAAGGCGCGGAATCAGTAGGAGCAGAAACGGACATCGTACACCTCTATGACCTAGCCTACAAAGGCTGCACCAGCTGTTTTTCCTGTAAACTTGTGGGCGGGAAAAGTTACGGTAAATGTGCATTGAAAGATGAATTGACACCAATTCTCGAAAAGATTCTCTCCGCAGATGCCCTTATTCTTGGTTCGCCGATCTACGTAGGAACGGCGACCGGTGAGATGCGGGCATTTTTGGAACGATTACTCTACCCCTTCATTGTCTATGACCCAGAACGATCCTCACTTTTCACCAAAAAGATGGCGACCGGGTTTATCTACACCATGGGGGCAGATGAGAGCCGCGTTAAGGAAATGGGGTATGAAGCGCAGTTCCGGCTTACTGCGACAATACTCGAACGGATCTTTGGCCCTTCAGAGTGGTTTATGGTGACTGATACCCTGCAATTTGATGATTACACAAAATATGTGTCATCAGCATTTGATCCGGAGGAAAGGGCACGCCAGCACCGGAATGTCTTCCCCAAAGAATGTAAAAAGGCTTTTGATATGGGAAAACGGCTTGGAAATGGACTCTGACCTAAAAAAGGAAGGATCAATCCCTATCCTTTCCCTTATTCGCAGGGGGTGGTCTCTTTTCCACTCTTTCCTGGAAACAGCGGGACGGTGCAGATCATCATCAGCATACCTGTGCCGGTGTTTTTAATCTGGTGGGATTCACAAGGAAGAAGATAGAGCGCGTCGCCAGCGCGAATGGTAGTCTCTTTTTTCCCGTCGGTGACAAGTGTTCCGGTACCTTCAAGAAAGAACATCTCGTGTTCCTCCTTGTGGGCATGTAACGATGTACAGCCACCGGATGCGATTTCCATAAGGCGCATGGCATAACGGGGACAGCCATCGTCTGCGGTGAGCAGGAACCGTGCCTGCATGCCGGAGAAACCGGGTTTTGTCATCGGTACCGCAGGGACATCAGATGCGTGTTTTAGGATCATGGTATAGGATTTGGGAGCGGTATGCAGATATGCTTGCCTTTACAACCCATGAACCCGACGCCCTACTGAATTGTTCTAGCCCTCTTTTTCAAATGCAACACCTTTATCTGACAGATAAGCGAGATCGTGTGATACCAAAAGGAGATAGATACATGGCAACTGATCCGGTCTGTTTTATGATAGTGGATGAAGATGATGCCAAATACAAGAGCACCTACAGGGATACAGAATATTTCTTCTGCTGTAACTACTGCAAGAAGCAGTTTGATGAAAACCCAAAGCGGTATAGCCGGCTTGCAAACGATATGACGGTAGATCTGGGATCAGGCTGCTAAATGGCCCTTTAGATGCATCAGATCCTCAAGTGTGACAGTTAAAAGGGATTATACCGGGGCGCCACAAACGAAGTACCGATTTGTACAGGATCATCCGATATGATATCACAGGACACCATTACTGAGGCGCTTGCGGCCGACAACCGGTTCTCGATGATGACCCGGGCCATCCGGATCGCCGGCCTTGATACGGTACTTTCCGGAAAAGGACCGTTTACGGTCTGTGCACCGACAGATGATGCGTTCCTGTGTATGCCCCCTGAGACATTAGCGGCACTTATGGCCGACCCTCAGGGGAGGCTGACAAGGGTACTCCAGTACCATATTCTCTTTGGCAACCTGCCGTGCACGATTATCAAGAGACTGAATTTCCCTAAAACGCGACTTGGTATCACAGTTGAGATAACCGAAGAATGTGGAACAGTTCTTTTTGGCGGTGCTGGTGTCACGGTCCCGGATATTACCTGCACAAACGGCGTGATCCATGGTATCAACAAGGTTGTAATTCCCCGGTAACCTATGGCCCTCAACAATAACCTATAACTCGTTTCATGAGCAATATCTCATCCGTTAGATTGTCCTTTTTATAATAGCCATAAAACCAGCACAGGTCCTGCCATGAACCAACCATCCGTCGTCGACAGCATCCTCTCAGCCCGCTACCTGCGGAAAGGAGAGAGCACTTTTACCGATATCTGCCGCCGCGTCTCTTCAGCGTTGGCAGACGATGAATCTGAAAAAGCCCGTTTTTACGAGGCAATGATCTCACTGCGATTCCTGCCCAATTCCCCGACCCTTATGAACGCAGGAACCGAGATCGGCCAGCTCTCTGCCTGCTTTACCCTTCCGGTCCCGGACACTATCTGCGGGATTTTTGATGCGATGAAGGAAGGCGCCATCATCCACAAGACCGGCGGGGGCACCGGTTACAACTTCTCGCATATCCGGCCTGAAGGCTCACCCGTTCAATCCACGGACGGAGTTGCATCAGGCCCCATCTCCTTTATGAAGGTCTTTAACGCCGCTACCGATGTGATCAAGCAGGGCGGTCGCCGGCGGGGGGCCAATATGGGAATCCTCAATGTCTGGCACCCGGACATCCTTGCCTTTATTGCCGCAAAGAAAAAAGAAGGCGAGATCGCCAACTTCAACATCTCCGTGATGGTCAACGACAAGTTCATGGATCTTGTCTCAAAAAAGGAGTTTGACACGGTCTGGCTTACCCGCGAGGGATCCGGTGAGAAGATTACGGTCGGCCAGATCTGGACCGGGATCGTTACCGGTATCTGGAAGAACGGCGAGCCCGGCATTCTCTTCTATGACGAGATTAACCGGCACAACCCGACACCCCAGCTTGGCGATATCGATACCACAAACCCCTGCGGGGAACAGCCGCTCCTGCCTTATGAAAGCTGTGTGCTGGGGAGTATCAACCTCGCTGCCTGCATCACTGACGGGGTTCTTGACGAATCCCTGCTGTGCGAGACGATACGGATGGCGACTCGATTCCTTGATCTCGTCATCGAGAAAAACGTCTTCCCCATCCCGCAGATCGGTGAAGCAACCCGACGCACGAGGAAAATTGGTCTCGGTGTCATGGGTGTCCACGATGCCATGCTAATGATAGGTCTTGCCTATGATTCACCGGAAGGAAGGACGTGGTGCGAGCAGGTCATGAAGATCGTGACAGAAACAGCGGTTGTCGAATCGCACAAGCTCGCGGAGGCAAAAGGGACGTTCCCGGCATGGAAAGGAAGCACCTGGAAGGATTTTACCGTCCGCAACGCCGCTATGACGACGGTTGCGCCGACCGGGACGATCTCGCTCCTGGCCGGGTGCTCGAGCGGTATCGAGCCGATCTTCTCCTTTGCGTACACCCGGAAAAATACGGTCGGAAAGACCTTTGTCATCGTCAACCCGGTTTTCAAGGAAGCGCTTATCCACACCCTTTCCGGTATGGGGTATGCCGGTGACGAGCGGGCAAAGAAGGCTGAAGAGGTCACTACCCATGTCCATGAGACCGGAACGGTGCAGGATCTCCACTGGCTGCCCCAGCAATTCCTCTCGCTCTTTAAAACTGCGCTTGACATCTCCTGGCGTGACCATATTCTCATGCAGGCCTGTTTCCAGAAACATGTCCATGCCTCTATCAGTAAGACCATCAACATGCCCTGTACGGCCACAAAAGAGGATTGCGAGGAAGCTCTTCTCATGGCCTGGAAACTCGGGCTCAAGGGTATTACCATCTACCGGACAGGAAGCAGGGATGATGTGGTACTTTCCCTGAAAGATAAAAGCCCGGCAGATCAACCTGAAATAGAACCTGCCACAGCCTCATCGGTAATAAGGGCAGTGCCAGAGAAAATACCCTCGCTCTCCATTGACCGGCCAAAAGAGCTTGCCGGCCGAACCTACCTTTGCCAATCGGGATGCTGCCGTCTTTACGTTACGGTAAACATGATGGGGCATACCCCGATGGAGGTTTTTATCCGGACGGTCGGGAGCGGCGGTTGCGACGCAAATAATAGTGCTTTAGGCCGGGCAATCAGCACCGGACTCCAGAACGGGGTGCCATTTGGTAAATTCGTCAAACAGTTTGCAAAAGTGAACTGTATCTCCGCCATAAAGAACCCCTCGTCGGAAGGTCATTCCTGCGCCGATGTAGTTGGAAGGTGCATCGAGCTCTCGGCTAAAAACCAGAGTGTCGCAACCTTAAGTGACTGGAATATAAAGAAAACCGGCGAACAACGGCTCTGTCCCGAATGCCGCAGTCCACTGGACTTTGGCGAAGGCTGCAACCAAGGGATCTGCAAAAACTGTGGCTGGACCGGGTGCAGCTGATCTCCCTTCTTTTCATCAACCCTAGTGCTCAAATATCCTTTTTTTAAGACAATTCCGGTCTTATGCCATGCAGATGCAGCTTGCAAATATTGAAAAGACCGTCCCTGCCAGAGATCACTTTCACGAAAACTTATCAGAGTGATTCGGATGGAAAGAGAAATCAATTATGGCAAAAGAAAAAGGACCGGGAAAATGACGGTAACCCTTGATCCGGCAGTCGCGGTAAAAAAATTCCAGCAGCCTCTCTTTGAGTACCTGGTGAGTGGTCTCAATGCCGAGGATAAATGGGTCCGGGTAATGGCAGCAGGCATGCTCGGGGCACTTGGGGATCCCGGGGCCGCCTCATATCTGAAACCGCTGGCAGTGGACCAGGACGCAGATCTGCGTGAAGTTTCACGAAATTCCCTTAAAATGCTCGCTCCTGACTACGCGTTACCGGGAACCGGCCGGGGAAACCCGTGTGATGGCTGCATGATCAGGATCATTGCAGAAGAAGCGCTCTCCTTTAAGAAGAACGCTGTGCCCTACCCGATGCCTCTTTCGGATACCAACCGCTGATCCGTGCGGGAATATCCTAAAGCATGCGAAGACAGGAGTTTGTATTCCTTTTATTCTCCTGACCGGAAAAATCGTGTAAAAAAGTATTTTTTTAGATGAAAAGCGGTGCAAGCACAAGCGAGAGCGTTGCAAGCAGCTTGATGAGCACGTGGAGCGAGGGACCCGCTGTGTCCTTGAAGGGATCGCCGAGTGTGTCGCCGATAACCGCTGCCTTGTGGGCCTCGCTTCCCTTGCCACCGTGAGCACCACTTTCGATGTATTTCTTTGCGTTATCCCATGCGCCGCCGCCATTGTTGAGGATAAGGGCAAACAGGATACCCGTGATGGTCCCGACAAGGAGGAACCCGCCGAGTGCTTCGTATTTCATGGTCACTCCGATGAAGATGGGGAATGCCACGGCAAGAATGCCGGGGATCACCATGTTCCAGAGTGCCCCACGCGTGGTGATATCAATGACTCTGGCATAGTCCGGCTTCTTGGTACCTGCCATGATGGCCGGGTCCTTGAACTGGATACGGACTTCGTTAATCACGTACTGGGCGGTCTTGGAGACGGCCCGGATTGCAAAGCCTGCAAAGAGGAAGATAAGCATCGCGCCAAGAAGCCCCCCGACAAAGACCGGGATTGAAGCGAGGTTGACGGTATCAAATACCTTCCCTATCAGCCGGGAGATATCCATCATATAAGCATTAAAGAGCAGGAAGACTGCAAGAGCGGCACTGCCGATTGCATACCCCTTGGTAAGTGCTTTTGTTGTGTTACCGGCTGCATCAAGGGCATCCATGCGTTTCCTGACATCTTCGGGAGCCTGGCTCATCTCGACAATGCCACCGGCGTTATCGGCGATGGGGCCAAATGCATCCATCGCAAGGACATAGGCGCAGACCGAGAGCATGCCGATTGTAGCAACCGCCGTACCATATATTCCGCCATACGTGATGCCGGTCATGGTGCCGCACTGGTAGGCGATGAGTAGAGCTGCTCCGATCAGGATAGCGGGGATTGCGGTGGTCTCAAGAGCGACCGAGAAACCGGTAATGATGTTGGTTGCCGCTCCGGTTTCAGAGGCGTCGGCGATCTCCTGCACGGGCCGGTAGTGGTGGTCAGTGTAGTAGAGCGTTACCCTGAGGAACAACACAGAGAGCACGATACCGACGAGGCCTGCGAGGTAGAACCATATGATGCCCTGCAGGAGCCAGTTTACGGCCACATACAGGAGGACAGCGCTGATAATTGCTGTAATGTAATACCCCATATTCATGGGTGTCATAGGGTCAGCGCCTTCCTTACCTTCGACCGTAAGAATACCTACTGCGAGAATACCGATGATACTTGCCAGAAGGCCGAATGCACACATCACAATGGGGAAGAGCACGCCATTCTCACCGAAGACCGGAAAGAGTGCAACCCCAAGGATCATCGCACCGATATTTTCAGCCGCGGTGGATTCGAAGAGGTCTGCGCCACGACCGGCACAGTCACCGACGTTGTCTCCCACAAGGTCTGCGATAACAGCGGGGTTACGGACATCGTCTTCAGGAATACCGGCCTCGACTTTACCCACAAGGTCTGCACCGACATCGGCAGCTTTTGTATAGATACCACCGCCGAGCTGGGCAAAGAGGGCAACAAACGAGGCACCAAAGCCAAAGCCGATGATAATAAACGGCGTGACCTGCGGGTTTGCACCAAGGGCGTAGTACGTAAGCGAGACGCCAAGAAGGGACATTGCGACGATGATAAGGCCCGAGATCGCACCGCCCCGGAACGACGTCTTAAGGGCTTTTGCTGCACTCACCTGGGCAGCAGCCGCGGTGCGGACGTTTGACCTGACAGCAACCGACATGCCGATAACCCCGGCAAGGGCGCTGCAGAACGCTCCAAAGAGGTACGCAAGAGACGTGTCAACAGCGTACGCCTGCTGACCGGTGAGGTAGTACACGCAAAAGATAACCACGGCGAGTACTATCGCAAAAATTGCGATGGTCGAATACTGTCGCTTGATGAATGCTTCTGCACCCACCCGGATCGCATCGGCGACTTCCCTCATCTTTGGCGTCCCCTCATCCTGAGCAAGGACACCGCGTGCGAGAATGAACGCCACGATCAGTGCTAAGATGCTTATTACAACGACAACTAAAATCTCTAACATTCCCTGACCTCCCTGCTATGTTGTGGGTCCCGGTATGCAGAAGGGAATACTGAATACGGCATTATGCCGCTCCAGCACAACCAGTCTGATAGTAAGGCCATAACACATCAGGTTTGATGATCACAGGGCACTGACTCCGGTCATGCCCTGTCTGGTTTGATACCCCTTCAGGATGGTGCCATGTCTCATGGGACACAATAAATGTCCCTGCCACGCCGGCCACCCACCATCAGGACAGTATTACTGCATTTTTGTTACATTAAAATTTATCATAATTATTCTGGCGGGGGATCAGCAGGTAAATCCCGGTTAATGCGTTTATCAGAACCAGAAGTCCTGGGAAAAATTTTCCTGATTTTTCCGAGCCTGCCGGGAGAGCGTGATCAATTCAATATGATTAATAATGAAAAATTACCATAGCTCCGGTTGGTGGATATAAGCGTGCAGCTGTTACTCTTTCTTATCCTGTTCCCCCTGATAACGGCGTTTTTCATGCTGGCCGTGCGCCGTGATTCAGAGCGGGGATGGATCGTAAAACTCTCTGCGCTGGCAATAGGGGCAGTGACTGTTCTGCTTCTTTTGACCCAGTTCAGCCAGGGAACCGTGTTATACGGGTTCAACGCCGAGCAGATCAACCTGCTGATGTTTGTCCTTGAAATAGTAATTACGGTAATCATCCTCGGTTTTGCCGTCAAATTCCGCAATTACCTTGTTATAGCGCTTACTCTTATCGAAACGGCGCTGATCGTCTGGTTTGAAACTGCGGCCACTCCGGCAGTCATGGTAAAGTCCCCCCTCTTTATCGACCAGTTCTCGATAATCATGGCCCTTATTGTCGGTATTATCGGGAGCCTGATTTGCGTGTATTCGCTTGGGTACATGCGTCATTTCTACCAGCACCATACCGGAATCCCCGACCGGACCAATACCTTTTTTATGATTATTTTTGTGTTCATTTCCGCGATGTTCGGGCTTGTCTTTTCGAACAGCCTCGTCTGGGTTTTCTTCTTCTGGGAAGTAACCACGCTCTGTTCGTTCCTCCTGATCGGCTTTACCAAGACCGAGGAGGCGACAAAGAATGCGTTTACCGCGTTGTGGATGAACCTGCTGGGAGGCATCGCGTTTGCAGCAGCTATCGTCTACCTGACATACCAGCCGGCAGGCATGCTCGGTCTTGACCAGGTGCTTATCTCCGGAAAAGCACTTGTCCTCATCCCAGCAGCCCTTATCGGGTTTGCCGGCCTGACAAAAGCCGCCCAGATGCCGTTTTCCTCGTGGCTTGTCGGTGCCATGGTGGCCCCGACGCCTGTTTCAGCGCTTCTCCATTCCAGCACGATGGTAAAAGCCGGGGTCTATATCCTTGTCCGGTTTGCCCCGGTATTCCAGGGTACCGCCATAGGCTACGCCCTTGCGTTGGTTGGTGCGTTCACCTTCCTTATCGCGTCCGGGATTGCAATCTCCCAGTCTAACGCAAAACAGGTGCTTGCGTACTCCACGATTGCAAACCTGGGCCTCGTTGTGGCCTGTGCAGGGATCGGAACCTACGAAGCGATCTGGGCTGCAATTCTCCTGATAATCTTCCATGCAATCTCGAAATCGCTCATGTTCCTCTGCGTGGGTACCGTCGAACACCGGATTAAAAGCCGGGAGATCGAGGACATGACCGGGCTTATTGTCAGGATGCCACGGATAGCGGCGATGATGGTTATCGGTATTGCCGGGATGTTCCTTGCCCCGTTCGGGATGCTGATCTCCAAATGGGCAGCGATCCAGGCTTTTATCGACGCACCATTCGGCCTGGTCTTTGTTGTGATCTTGATCTTTGGCAGTGCCCTGACCATCTTTTTCTGGGCGAAATGGATGGGAAAACTCCTGGTAATCACGCCGGATGCGGAGAACGTTGAGGGAGCGGTCGATAAAAACGAATGGGTGGCGCTCGTCTCCCTTTCCGGTCTTACGGCCGTCACCTGCTTCATTTTCCCGGTCATTTCAGCTTTCCTTATTGAGCCGTTCCTGCTTGCCAACTACGGGAGCGTCGCCCAGCTGTCGCAGGACAACATCATCATCATGATCATGATGATGTTCCTGATCGTCCTATTACCGCTGAGCATCCTTCTCCCCCACCGAAAACAAAGAAATCTCCCGCCGTATATGGGTGGCGTGGCAACAACGCACGATATGCATTTCCAGAATTCGCTCGGAAAAGAGACGCCAATGAAACTTTCCAACTATTATGTCAGTTCATGGTTCGGTGAGGCACGGCTTCGAACAACCGGTATCTGCCTCTGTTCGATCTTTATTGTGGTGATGTTTGCTGCAGCAGTTACCGGAGGTGGTATACTATGATCTCCCTTGTCGGGGCTGTTGTGTTTGTCCTGCTTGCGCCGGTCATTGGCGGCATTGTTGCCGGTATCGACCGCAAGGTGACTGCCCATATGCAGGGTCGTGTCGGCCCTTCAATCTTCCAGCCATTCTACGATGTAGGAAAACTCTTCGAGAAAGAGGGGGCCGTGGTAAACGATACCCAGCACTTCTATGTGCTCAGTTACTTTGTCTTTGCTATCTTTGCCGGAGCGCTTTTCTTTGCCGGCGGAAACCTCCTGCTGGTCGTCTTTGCGCTCACCCTTGCCGAAGTATTTCTGGTCCTTGGCGCCTATGCCGCTAACTCTCCGTATAGTCATATCGGTGCGGAACGGGAGCTGATCCAGATCATGGCTTACGAACCCATGCTCCTCCTTGCGGCAGTCGGGATGTATGTTGTCACGCGATCCTTCAACGTCAGTGACATCGCCGGGTTCCCGGGGTATCTTGTGATCCTCCTGCCCGGTGTATTCTTCGGATTTATCTACATCCTTACAATCAAGCTGCGCAAATCCCCGTTCGATATCTCCACCTCGCATCACGCCCACCAGGAAATCGTCAAAGGCGTTATGACCGAGTTCTCGGGTCCAAACCTCGGTTTTATTGAGGTGGCACACTGGTACGAGATGGTGTTTTTGCTCGGCTTTGTCTTCCTGTTCTTTGCGGTAAACTGGATTGTTGCCCTCATCGCAATCATCATCGTCTACCTGCTCGAACTAGCTATCGACAATACCAATGCGAGAGTAAAATGGCAGCTTGCAGTGAAAAGCTCATGGGCGGTTGCCCTAATTCTGGGAGCCGGTAACATCGCAATCATATATCTCCTGGGGAGGGTCTGATCACCATGGCATACTTAAAGAAATCACCCTGGCTCATCCATTACGATGCATCGAGCTGCAATGGCTGTGACATCGAGATCCTTGCCTGCCTCACACCGATGTATGATGTGGAGCGTTTTGGGATCCTCAACACTGGCAACCCCAAACATGCAGATATCTTTGTCGTTACGGGCTCAGTGAACGAGGAAAACAAGTACGTGGTTAAAGACATCTACGACCAGATGCCTGAACCGAAAGTTGTTGTTGCAATAGGTATCTGCGCCACCTCCGGGGGTATCTTCCGGGAATGTTACAATGTCGCCGGGGGAATAGACACGACGATCCCGGTTGATGTTTACGTACCCGGCTGCGCTGCACGACCCGAATCTATCATCGACGGTATTGTTACGGCTCTTGGCATTCTTGAAGAGAAACGGGCGGCCATGACATCAGGTGTTCCCCGGGAGCAGCCTATGATAGCGCCAAAAGAACCTGCCGGGGGTGCCTGAAATGGCAAAAGATCAGCAGACCACCATTCCTGTCAGCATTGACGAACTGGTAGCCCGGACGGCACAGATGAAAAAGGAAGGCTTCCGGCTTGTCCAGATCGGCTGCACCAAGATTGGCGACGATTTTGAGATCAACTACGTGTTCGATAAGGACTACGTAATGACAAACCTGCGTATTACTGTCAAACAGGACACGATGATACCCAGCGTGAGCAGCGTGTATTTCGGGGCGTTTGTGTACGAAAACGAGATCCACGATTTATACGGCATCACGGTTTCAGGCATAAACATCGACTTCGGGGGCAAGTTCTACCGGACAACGATCAAACAGCCGTTCTCAGTTACCGTTACAAAGGAGGACACATCATGTCAAAACAAATAACCGTTCCGTTCGGCCCCCAGCACCCGGTGCTGCCGGAACCGATCCACCTCGACCTTGTCCTTGAAGACGAAAGGGTCGTGGACGCGATACCTTCAATCGGTTACGTCCACCGCGGCCTTGAAAAACTCGTCGAGAAACGGGAATATCCCGAGTATATTTACGTAGCTGAACGCATCTGCGGGATCTGCAGCTACATCCACAGTAACACGTATGCACAGGGCATCGAAAAGATCATGAATATCGAAGTACCCGAGCGTGCGCAGTATCTCCGGACCATCTGGTCGGAATACTCAAGATTGCACTCACACCTCCTGTGGCTCGGGCTTTTTGCCGATGGTATGGGCTTTGAAAGCGTTTTTATGAACGCCTGGAAGCTCCGGGAACACATCCTCGATGACCTTGAAGTAACTACCGGCGGCCGGGTAATCCAGGGCGTCTGCAAAGTTGGCGGTGTCCGGCGGGACATAACTCCTGAAAAACTGGACGAGATGGTGAAGGGACTCAAAGGCATGGAGCCTGCACTCCACGATCTGGTGAACGTATTTTTAAAGGACAGTTCAGTCAGTCACCGGCTTCGTGGCGTCGGCACCCTCCAGAAAGGGGATGCCTATACCCTTGGTGCCGTTGGCCCGACTGCCCGGGGAAGCGGGATCGGGATCGATATCCGTGAGACCGGTTATGCGGCATACGGGAAGATCAATTTCAAACCGGTCGTTGAGCATGACGGCGACTGTTATGCCCGGTGTGCAGTCCGGGCAAAAGAACTCTTTACCTCAATAGACATCATCGAGCAGTGCGTCAAAAAGATCCCCGAAGGACCGGTGGAGATCAAGGTGACCGGCGCACCTGACGGCGAATACTTTGCCCGTGCAGAACAGCCCCGGGGCGAAGTGGTCCACTACATCAAGGGGAACGGCAAAAGAAACCTTGTCCGGCACCGGGTAAGAACGCCGACGTTCACTAACCTCCCGCCCCTCGTCACCCTCCTCAAAGGATGCGAGCTAGCGGATGTACCGGTTATTGTGCTTTCAATCGATCCCTGTGTCGGTTGCGCGGAGAGGTGAAACGGCCATGACCTATTTTCAGATGACAAAAACGGTGTTAAAGAGCCTATTCTCCCGCCCGGCCACACTGATGTACCCGGCAAAACCGGCAAAGAAGACCACCCTTACACGGGGACATGTGACAATAGACCCGGAGAAATGCATCGCCTGCCGGAGCTGCCAGAGGAAGTGCCCGACCCAGGCAATCTGCGTGGAACCCAAGGAAAAAACCTGGCAGATCGACCGGCTCCGTTGCATCGTCTGCAACTGCTGTGTCGAAGTCTGCCCCACAAAATGCCTCGCGATGGACACACAGTATACGGCGGCGATGACCACCAGGGCCGGTATCCTGAAGGTAACTGTTGCCGGGCCCAAAAAGAAGGAACCGGCCCCGGCAGAAAGCTGACCGGGAAGATCTTTTTTTTTAAGAATACACGGTTGACCGTTGGCTTCTGCTGAACCGTTATTCCAGCAGTTTCCGGCAATACGACGTAACTGCGTTGATGGTCTGTACCCGGGCAGCCCATTTATCATCGGACCCTATCACGGTCCACGGTGCGATCTTCGTATTGGTCCGGGCCAGCATCTCATCAATTGCAACCTCGTATTGGTCCCATTTTTCCCGGTTCCTCCAGTCATCCTCCGTGATCTTCCACTGCTTGAGCGGGTCGTTCTTTCGCTGGTTAAATCGCCTGAGCTGTTCTTCTTTACTTATCTCAAGCCAGAATTTCAATATTCCCCCACCGGTAGAATAAATAAAATCCGCCTCCATATCGTTGATCTCCCGGTAGGCCCGCTGCCACTCGTATTCTGTGCAGTATCCCTCGACCCGTTCCACGAGAACACGGCCATACCAGCTCCGGTCGAAGATCGCAATGTGGCCGGCTTTTGGGAAATAATTAATAAACCGCCAGAAATAATGGTGACTCAATTCCGTCGCGTCGGGGGCGTTTACCGGGATCACATCATACCCCCGGGGGTTCATGTACCGGGCAATCCGTGTAATATTACCTCCCTTTCCTGCGGCGTCCCAGCCCTCATACAGGATTATCAGAGGGATCTTACGCTTGAAAAGAAGTGCCTGTGTCCTGAGCATCTCTTCCTGGAGATTATCGAGCGTTGGCCCGCATTCCTTTTTTTGGCAGGAGCGATCGTGGTGCGGGTTTGCGGTATTTCTTTTGATCGGATGTCTTTTGGGAAGGAGGGGATCGCCGGATTTGATCGTTTTCCCGGCGGCCCGTTCTTCGAGGGTTCTCTCTAATGTCTTTATCAGGGTCGCATAAATCGCCAAAACAGTGTAATCTTCGTTTGTCGCGTCGATCACATGCCAGGGTGAAAAGGAAGTATTGGTCTCCCCAAGAAAATTATCGATAACCGGAAAGGAAAGATCGTATGCGTGATGAAGATTCCAGAGTGCAGGAGTCACAAGCCAAGCACTGAGCGGACTCTTTTCCCGGGCTTCGAAACGCCGTTTCTGCTCGGCTTTGTCGATATGTAAAAAGAACTTGAGCATAACCGTCCCGTCCTCGGTTAGCTGGCGCTCAAAGTTGTTGATCGAGATAATACTTCCCGCCAAGGATTTTGTCCAGCTGGTTCTCTGCATCTCCGCAGAAATAGATCGGCTGAACCAGCTCCTGGCGAAGATCGCAATACGTCCTTTCGGCGGTATCCGGGTCCAGAACCTCCACATAAAAGGCCTGACCCGCTCATCATCGGTCGGCTGAGCAATGGTATGGAGGGTAAAACCCCGGGGGTCCAGTGCCCCGATTACCTCCTTTGTGGAGCGGGTGATCCCCGCAGCATCCCAGCCCTCCATCACAATAATGACCGGTATATGGGCTTCACGAAAGGCTCTCTGGATGATACCTAATCGTTCCTGAAGCGGGCCGATCTTTTTCACAAATGTCTTTTTGTCAACGCGGTTCTTTGGATTAATGATATTTTTAAGCATCGTGGGGGACTCCGGGTTCAAGGGGCATAGATACGGTTCTGTTCATTTGTTGGGAGATAAAAATATGGTAAGCAATCCATTCGGATACGCCAATCACCCCATAAAATCACTAAAAATGCGTGCTCTCTTTCGCAAAATATATATTTTTCTAATATATTTTGTGACGATCATCAAATCTCTATATATTCGCAAATTTCTCCCAAATATATTTATGTATCCAACTCATTTTTTTGTTTAGAGATAAATATGGTAATTTCTTCTTCGGACAATTTACAAACACTGCTGGAAAATATTAAATCCCTTAATTTTTTTGGCAGATTATTTGGCTGGCGACGAATAGAAGAGTTACACTCCGTGGCCTATAACGAATTTCAGACGATAATCAATGAAATGCAGGCAATATATGCGCAAAATAACCTTGCACAAGTCCAGATTCGTCAGTTATATGATGAGTTAGAACATCAGAAAGACGAATTTTCCCAAGTAAAAGCAGAACGGGATGCACTAAGGAATTCAACCGGAAATATTTATGATGTGTTAGTAAACCGGGAAAATGAACTCAGTGCGCTCAGAGCATCAGAAGAGAGAAATATCAGGCGTTTTACTGAATTGGAACAGGAATGCGAGCGCCTGAGAGCGGTTATCGATCAATATATCCAGTTATTCCAGGAAAAGGAAAAGGAACTTGCTCAGCTGAAAGTAGCTGATGTAAAAAATACCCAAAAGATCCTGGAACTGAACCGGGAATCAGATAAACTCCAATCTGCAATTGAGCAGTTTTCTCAAAAAATAAAAGAATCCGATCCTGATGTGCACAGGCAGGGCGATCTTCGAAACGCTAAAAAAAGTGTGCGCAGTCACGGAATAGTAAGAGATCTGGCAAACGCCGCGGAAAAACGCATCCTTCTTGTCGATGACGATTCAGATTTTTCAAAAATGCTTGAGGATCTGCTCAGGGAAATCGGTTATACGGTGATCGGGATTGCCGCGAACGGCGAACAGGCGATTGCCATGGCCGGTCGTGAGAGCAGTCTTGACCTGATCCTTGTTGACATCCATATAGATGGTGATTTAGACGGCATCGAGACTGCTCGGCAGATCCGGGGATTATACGGTACACCTACTATTTTCATGACTGCTCATGCGGACGATGAGACCATCCTGCGGGTAGTGATGACGGAGTCCGACGGTTACCTGGTAAAACCGATCAACCGGCAGGAACTCTTTGCAAATGTAGAGATGGCAATCCACAAGAAACGCAGGAAAGATACCTACACGGAGCCGCGGGCCTTTATAGCTCCTTAAGTCTTGCCTGTGGGAGCGGAAAACAGCGAAATACCTTTTTCACCCATCGTCATTTGCGTAAGACGATACGCGCCTTTTGGCACCGCAATCTCGAACCGGGCGCCGCTACCGGGTTCCCCGGTCTCCCGCATGGACATGCCGGTAATGGCAAGAATCTCCCTGCACAGGGATAATCCAAGACCGGTATTTACCCCATATCCTTTCTCAAAAATTCTATCTTTTTCTTCGTTGGGAATACCTGTACCGTTGTCTTCCCAGACTAGGGCGAGTCCTTCGTTGGATTGACGGGAAGATACCCTGATCTCGGTTACCTGCCCCCCGTGCCTGATGGAATTATCCAGGAGATTAAAGAACACTTTTTCGAGCATAGGATCTGCATAGACCTGAGCGCCCTGCAGATCTATCGAGAATTTGATAGTTTCCGGGATCTGCAGACGTTTGGCGACTTTTTCCAGATCCTGCCATTGTGGTTCGCGGATGCCGATATTCTGGTAGGTCTGGGTATCCATCATCAGGGACTGGATGGCACTTGTGGTATCCTCCAGTTTACTGATGTAATACGTCAATGCCGGATTGGGAAATTTCAGGCGTATGATGCCATAATACCCGACAAGAGCCGAGACCTTGTTGAGGATATCGTGCCGGGTAATGCTGGTCATCAGGTTGAGCTGGATGTTTGCCTGCCGGACCGCATCTTCTGCCAGTTTGCGTTCGGTTATATCGTAAAAGACCGTAACAAACTGGTTTTTCCGGGGGGAATAGACTGATATCCGGAAATGTTTCTGGAGAGGAGTAAACCATGTTTCAAAGGTTTCCGGTTTACCGGTTTCTGCGACCCTTGCGAATATCTCAAGGTACGGGGGCTCGGTCATTGCATATGCTTCACCGCTGGTCTTGCCGACAACAGCGTCCCGGGTGATATCCAGCTGTCGTTCGAATGCATCATTGATCGCGAGAACACGGTAATCCGCCGCTTTGTTATCTGCATCGAAGATGATCTCGTGCAGCGCCATGCCCTCATCCATGGCGTTAAAGGGGAGATGGAGCGGATCCTCACTCTCTTGCTTTCGGTCAGTAACATTCCTGACCGAGAGAAGAGCTGCAGTCTTGCCCTCATACACGATAGCTTTTCCGATAGTTTCAACCCGGATCTTCTTCCCCTGTGCCGATATAACTGCATACGAGGCAAAGCTCGTTTCGTCTCCCCCGGATAACTGCAAAAAGGTCTTTGCCATCTCTTCCCGGGATTCCGGGGCAATAAATTCAATAATATTTCTTCCGATCACGGAAGAACAGTCACTGCACTCGATTGTTTCAACCGCCGCATTGTTTGAAAACAGGATCGTTCCCTGCAGGTCAATTATCAGGATAGATTCAGGTGAATTTTCGACAATTGACCGGAACTTCCCCTCGGAATCCCGGAGTATTTTTTCGGCAATTTTACGCTCGGTGATATCCAGGAAGACCCCTGAATAGACCAGTTCATTGCCATGAGACACAGGGGTTGCTTCACCGGCAAACCAGATGACCCCCCCCGAGGGTTTTACAAACCGGCCCTCGCAATGCCAGGACACAGCCCGTTTCTGACTGTCTTCGACTGATTCAATAAACCGGGTCCTGTCATCCGGATGCACGTGCCCGGTAAACCACTGGAGGAAATCCGTATCCCTAGGATCAAACCCGAAAAGGGTTTTACCGGCATGTTCATTGACAAAAGAGACGTTCCTCACCTTGGCGGCATTGACCGAGTACTGGAAGACAACTCCGGGCACCATCGACGTGATCTCTTCGATCTTCTGCCAGACGTCCTTAAATTCGTCATGCGTCGGGGAAATGGGCTCGTTCATCGCCCACAACGACATTTCGATCTGTTTACGCTCGGTGATATCCTGGATCACGCCAAAAACGACCCGGTGTTCTGCGTCGTAGGCAGCGACCGAATGGATGTCCCGTAACGCCCAGTCATTTACGCGCTGGATTTTATATTCCCTATTGAACGGTTTACCGTATGTTACCAGGGCATGGAGGGCCTCATCCAGACTCTCGCGGTATTCCGGCAGGAGGATTTGCTGTGCAGCCTGTGCGGATTGCACAAGATTTTTCAGGCCGTAAATTGCCCCTGCACCCTCAGAATAGATCATTGTCCCGGATGCCATGTCGAGCTGCCAGTGTCCCAGATGGGCTATCAGTTCCGCTCGCTGGAACCGGATTTCGCTTTCCTCGCGTGCGTGCTCTGCCGTTTTCCCGGGCGTAATGTCGCTCATCGATTCAATCGCACCGATCACGTTTCCCTTATTGTCGTGGATGGGGACGGCCTTGCAGGACAGGATTTTAGCAACACCCAGCGGTCTTGCAGACCGTGTTTCTGCCGTAATAACCGCCCCGTGTTGTTCCCGTACGATGTTGGTATAATGGTTTTCAATTCTGGTATCGGGCTTTAACACCAGATCGATCAGCAGAGGACAACGCTCTCCATAGAACGGCAGAGCGTATTCGTAGTTATCCTTGCCGAACATATCAACGGCCGGAATGCCGGTCAACTCTTCTATCGCTTTGTTCCAGGCAATGATAACCCCGCGTTTGTCGATACTGAAGGCGGCATCCGGCAGGTAGTTGAAAAGATCCGTCCGCTGTTCGAAATTTATCCGGGCCTCCGCGGCATTATCGTGCTGCACGGCCATTCTTATTTTGTTCCTGAGCTCAGCTAGCTGGGATCCGGCGTCGTCGCCTTTCTGGATATAGAAATCCACGCCGTTGTCAAGTGCCTGAATTGCCACATCTTCCCGGCCTTTACCGGTGAACAGGATAAAAGGTATATTGCCAAACGTCGACCGGACGATTTTTAAAAATTCGATGCCATCTGTCCCCGGCATCTGGAAATCTGATATTACGGCATTGTATTCCTTGTTTTTCAGGGCATCGAGTCCATCCTTTACGGATTGTTTGGTATCAACGGAAAATTCCCCGGTTACCTCCAGGTATAACTTGGTAACCTCGAGAACATTTGATTCATCGTCGACATAAAGGACTGAAAACATGCTTTGTCTAATATGGGATCAACTATTTAATAAATCAATTTATTTCTACGAAATAAACCAATAGTAAAATTTAATAGATATATATTGCATCATACTCATCATAGACGTGCGAAATCCTGATTTTTAGCATGTTTCGATCGGCCGGTTTTTAATTTTTCATCTGATCAATTATTTCCTGAATTTCTTCAATACGGGATGCATTTTCCGGAGGGGCACATTCAATAAACTTCTCAAAACAGTGTATTGCGTCCTGATCTTTTCCCAGTATACCAAAGGAAGCTCCTTTACTGAGCCATGCATCCGCGAAATCCGGCTTCAGCTCGATTGCCCGATCATAGGCAGCTACCGCATCTTCAAACAGACCCCGTCCGGTGAGGGTATTCCCTTTCTGGTACCATGATTCGGCGTCTTCCTGTTTTAGTGCAACCGCATGATTGAACGCTGCCACCGCCGCTATGAACCGGCCAAGTTCATCAGGAGAATCCCCCCGGTAATACCACCGTTCGGTATCATCTGGTTTCAAGGCAAGAGCGCGATCATAGGCAGCCATCGCATCTTCAAACCGGCCAAGTTCAGCAAGCGCATCTCCTTTGTTGTTCCACGCTTTTGCATCGTCCGGTTTCAGTTCAGTTGCCCGATCATAGGCAGCCACTGCTTCTACGAACATCCCCAGTTCGACAAGCACCACTCCTTTATTGTTCCACGCACCGGCGAGATCCGGTTTCCGGGAAAGGACCTCTTCAAAAGCGGCAAGTGCTTCTTTCCACCGGCCCAGCTTCGCTAGCGAAAGCCCTTTGTTATAACTGACGGTGACATCATCCGGTGACAGTTCACTCGCACGATTATACGCCGACGCCGCTTCGTTAAACCG
>Ga0181535_10001563_pt1 | contig 29713 bp, 19 predicted proteins | sample PEATcosm2014_Bin_44_FD_119774 | JGI IMG/M metagenome (GOLD analysis project Ga0181535, IMG submission 119774) | Peatland microbial communities from MTU Mesocosm Facility, Houghton, MI, USA - PEATcosm2014_Bin17_30_metaG | ecosystem: Environmental > Terrestrial > Soil > Wetlands > Peat | place... | reverse complement strand
TTCGCTGTCGTCGCGCGTGAGCCATCGAGCCAGGTTGTAGAGAGAATCGAGCATCGGAAGCGCCAAGTCCCCAAAAGACACTGCCTCGGGATCCGCCTCGCGCGCCCTTCCTCGCCACGGCAACAAGGTCATCTGCCCGGATTCTCCACTCTGTCTTCTCCTGATGAAGAAAACCGATCAAGGATGGAATTATTCCACGAATGCAGGGAATAATCCTCGCCGCTTTCAGTTTCCCTAGTTGGAGGAACTCATGGTCAATCAACTGAATCCGCCGCAACCAGCAGCAACCACCGGCTCCGAAACCGCCTCCGAGCCCCCCGCAGTCGGCAAGGATGGCATTGATCGCCGCGGCTTTCTCAGTTGCATGGCATGGGCCGGCACGGGACTTATTTGGACCATGGCGGGCGGTGTGCCAACGTCAAAAATCTTCGCCGCTTCAGCCGGCGCGGGCCACGGCGCCGCATCACACGGCACCGCCGCGGGCAGCTTCGGCTTCGTGCAGATCAGCGACAGCCACATCGGATTCAACAAGGCCGCGAACCAGGATGTCGCCAGCACTCTGAAGCTGGCGATCGATAAAATCAATGGCCTCCCAGCGCAACCTGAACTTCTACTGCATACGGGCGATATCACCCAGACTTCCAAGCCCGCTGAATTCGACGCGGCGGTCGAAATCATCAAGGGCGCAAAAGCCGGAGCGACGTTTTACGTGCCCGGCGAGCACGACACCGCGCTCGACGACGGCGCACTTTACCACCAGCGCTTCGGCCAGGGCACCGCAGGCCGCGGCTGGTACAGCTTCGACCACAAAGGGGTCCACTTTGTCGGCCTCAACAATGTCGTGCAGATTGACGCCATGGGCAAGCTCGGTGCCGATCAACTCGCATGGCTCAAGAGCGACCTCGTCCAGCTCGCTTCGTCAACCCCCGTCGTGATCTTTGCGCATATTCCGCTCTGGATGGTCTATCCCGATTGGGGCTGGGGAACGGAAGACGGCGCCGAGGCTCTCTCTTACCTCAAGCGATTTGGCTCCGTCACCGTGCTCAATGGGCACATTCACCAGGTGGTGCAGAAAGTCGAAGGCAAAGTCGCCTTCCATACAGCGGCTTCCACCGCCTTTCCGCAGCCCGCTCCGGGATCAGCACCGCACGCCGGGCCCATGGTCGTTCCGGCCGGCAAACTCAAAAGCGTTCTCGGCATTACCGCGGTGAACTACGTGACCCGCCACAGCCACCTGGCGATCGTCGATTCACCTTTAGCGGATTTCTCGTGACGCGGCCTCAAGCACTCCTTGCGGCGATTGCCGGGATCTTAGCGGCGTCGATCCTGCTTGGTCTCATTCACCCGTTCGGCAACCCGCTCGCGGGCGCCCCGGGCGATCCGCGGCTCCCTTGGGGCCAGGCCACAATTCCTGCCGGCGTGCATGCTGTCTTTCTTGCAAAGTGCGCCGACTGTCATTCGCTTGCAACGCGGACCCCGGTCTACGCCCACTTCGCCCCGGCGTCGTGGCTTATCGAGCGCGATATCGTTCGCGCGCGCAGCGCGATGAATTTGTCGCATTGGGATGACGATTCAAAGGATCAGCAACAAATCTTGATGGCGAAAATCGCTGAGGTGACGAGCAAACGCAAGATGCCGCCTCCGCAGTATCTAGTCCTCCACTGGAACGCCCGGCTCACGAACGCCGATCTACAGGCAATTGCGGAGTGGGTCCAGACGCCTTCGGGCCAGCCTTCTCCATCTGGCGCGCCGATGCAAGGCGATGCTGTCCGCGGCAAAGCCGTCTTTGAAAAGCGTTGCACAGGCTGCCACGCTTTCGACCAGGATCGCGAGGGTCCGCGTCTTACGGGCGTCTACGGAAGAACCGCCGGCTCAGTGCCGGGGTTCGGCTATTCCACTGCCCTCAGAAACTCGCACATTGTTTGGGATGAGGCCACGCTCGAACGCTGGCTCACCGATCCGCAAACCATGGTCCCCGGCGCCGACATGGATTTCTACGTCGCCAAACCTGATGAGCGCGCGGACGTGATCGAGTTTCTAAAAGAACAGTCGCGGCAGGCCATGCCGAGCCAGCCCAGGTGAACTGGTCGCAAACTGTTCGCGACCCTTGCCCGGCATGAAACTCTCATGAATTCACCGCTCGACTTATTGACGGCTTGATGCTCACCGTCTAGGTTCACACGTATGGAGAACCCCGACTTCGATCAACTTCTCAAGGACTACAGAACAGCCGTGGATCGCTGGGTCGACGCGATCCATTCCGAGGAAGCACTGGCGACGGAAGATCACTCCATGGTTCAGATGGAGAAGTGGGATGACGCCGGTTTCAAACTCCACGATGCGGAGTTGACGGCCAAAAAGGCGCGAGACGCATACAAGAACGCTTTGCGGAAGAAAAACTACGGTTTCTAGATAATCCGGGTGCTCCACCCGGCATCGCCGTTGTGGTGCATGCAAAAAGGCCGCAGCTTCTTTTGAAAGCTACGGCCTTTTGTCCGTGTCTTGGTTCGAGTCGTGGAGTGCGCGAAGCGCGGCTGCCCCACCGCAGGTGGTTACATCTCTTTCACGCCTTCAACGAACGCCTTCAACTTGCGGCTCCGGCTTGGATGCCGCAGCTTGCGCAGCGCTTTGGCTTCAATTTGCCGGATGCGCTCGCGCGTTACCTGGAAGCTCTGACCGACCTCTTCCAGTGTGTGCTCGCTACCATCCTCAAGCCCGAATCGCATCTTGATCACCCGCTCTTCGCGCGGCGTCAACGTGCGCAGCACCTGCGATGTGTACTCCTTCAGGTTCACTCCGATCACGGCTTCCGAAGGCGAAACGGCCTGGCGATCCTCGATAAAGTCGCCAAGGTGCGAGTCCTCCTCTTCGCCGATGGGTGTCTCCAACGAGATAGGCTCCTGCGCGATCTTCAACACCTTGCGCACCTTGGCCACCGGAATATCCATGCGGCGTGCGATTTCCTCGCTCGAAGGTTCGCGGCCGAGCTCCTGCACCAGTTGTCTGCTGGTGCGGATCAGCTTATTGATGGTCTCGATCATGTGCACGGGAATGCGGATCGTGCGCGCCTGGTCCGCAATGGCGCGCGTAATCGCCTGCCGGATCCACCACGTTGCGTACGTTGAGAACTTATAGCCGCGCCGGTACTCGAACTTGTCCACTGCCTTCATCAGGCCGATGTTGCCCTCCTGAATCAGATCAAGGAACTGAAGTCCGCGATTGGTGTACTTCTTGGCGATCGACACGACGAGCCGAAGATTGGCCTCGATCAGCTCGCGCTTCGCTTGTTCGGCGTCCATGTCGCCCTGGATCATTTCGCGCTGCGTGCGCTTCAGTTCCACAATCGACACGCCCGCGTCGCCTTCAATCTTTTCCAGGTCCGTCCGGCAGTTCTTCTGCTGGCGCCGGTACTCCTTTTTCATGTCCTCGCTTTTCGAAGCTTCGTACTTCTGGTCCAGCGAGCGAATCTGGCGCTCCAGCGTGCGCATGGTGTCCACGGTCTTGTTGACCTTGTCCAGCAGGCGCTTGCGCTCCAGTGCTGTGTACTTCAGCTCGCGCACGATGCGCGAAATGAACACCTTCTCGCGGCCGACCGCCCAGCGCAGCCGACGCGCCTCTTTCACCTTCGCTTTGTTGGTGGGTGAGATCGCCGCCTGTTTCTCTTCAATCTGGGCAACTTTTTTCTGGTGCTTCACCAACGTGTCTGTCTTCGCTACAGTCGCCTTCACGCGGGTCTGCACCACCTCTTCGGTGAGCTCCTCCTCGTCGAAGATCACGACCTCTTTCACGTTGCGCACGCCGCGCTTCAGGTCTTCGCCCAGCGCCGCCACTTCGCGAATCACGATCGGCGAACGCGAAATCGCCTTGAGCACGCGGTTCTGCCCGCGCTCGATGCGCTTGGCGATCTCGACCTCGCCCTCGCGCGTCAACAGCGGCACGGTTCCCATCTCGCGCAGATACATGCGCACCGGGTCGTTCGTTTTCTCGAGCGTTCCGGGCGTCAGATCCAGCTCGACGTCTTCGCCCTCCTCCAGCTCAAAGTCTTTGTCGCCGGGGAACTTCGGAGTGTCGAGCAGGTCAATGCCCTGCGTTCCAATCGTCGTGATCAGATCGTCAAGATCGTCAGGAGAACCGATCTCTTCCGGCAGCGCGTCATTCACTTCGCCGTAGGTGAGATAGCCCTTCTCCTTGCCGGTCTCGATCAGACCATGTACATCCTCTTCGAACTTATCTTCAATCGCCAAAATATGCCTGCTCTCTTCGGCAAGACTCGGTCGTTTCGACCGTCTCGCCCGATTTCATTCCCGGCCCCGCGGCCTTCCGGTCCATCGCGCCCATTTACGTGTCTGCGCGCATCGGTCCGCGCCAATCGCAAAACCGCGTCGCGCCGAATTGCAGGCACGCAAAATAAAGACTCCAAATCGGGAATCCTCGCTTGCATACACATCCGCAAGCCGCGCAATACGCGGTGATTATTTTCTCGGAACAGGATGGCAGCGCTTCAGGTTTCGCCTGGGTCGCCCGCGAGCCGGAGCTCATGTGTGGGGCAAAGGGGCGCGCATCCTCACTAAGATCAATAGATTACCACAACATCACTTGCACCCGCCAGCAAAAAACTCGGCGGATAACTCGGCCCACCGCCGTCGGCCACAATCGCTTCGTTGCCCGTTTCCAGCCATTCCGTTCCGATTGCTTCCTGCCTATTTAGACGCTCGGAAGGACCTTTTCGACGCATGATTTGACCGCATGAAAGCTCTTCCGGTCCGCGCCCAAAACCCCTACAGTTCCCGCGCCTTCTGGCCGTGCAAACGCCGCAGTGCCCGGTCCAATTCCAGCTTTTTCTGGGTCAAGAGCGCCAGCCCGCCAGAATCGGCTTTCCGCTCGGCCTCGGCAATCTGCGCACGGAGATCGCGCAGCCGGCCTTCGAGCGCACGCTCCTCAACCTCCTGCACCGCGCTCTCTACCTCATTCACCCTTGGCGGCTCGCTCTCGCCAAGCAGTGCCTCCGCCAGTAGCGCCTTCTGGCCTGGATCCTGGACCGCGTCCAATGGGTCCCTTGCCGCCCGGCCTGCCAACGCTTGCATTGCACCGAATGAGCCCAGGTGCTCAAACCAGGCCGCATTATTTGTTAAAGCCTCTGTCGCAAGCAATCGAGCTTCAGCGCCCTCGAAATCGGTCACAGCCAGTGCCCGCAGCAGCACTTTTTCTACCTCGTTTAACTTCGCCGCTCGTTCCTCTACCCGATCTCGCCTCCGCAGAGCTGCCAGCCGCAACTCCTCGCGCAGCACAGTCGAGCCGAACCCCAACTTCTGCGCGGCATCGGCTGCAAACTGCTCCCTTGCCAGAGGCTCCGGCTCGCGCCGAATATGCGGCAACAGAAAATTCATCTGCTTCACCTTCTGCTCCGCGCTCGCTCCGGGAAAAAGCGTCCGCGCCCGCTCGATCAGGTAATCGGCCCGCCGCCGCGACTCGCGCAGCGCTTCCTTGTATGTCTCCACACCCCGCTCCCTGATGTACCGGTCGGGATCGAGCCCCCCCTCGAGCGTCACAATCTTGATCGAAAACCCCTCCTCGGTTAGCAAAGCGATCGATTTCTCGGCGGCATTCGCGCCTGCCGTGTCGGGATCGAAATTCACGATCACGTTCGACGTATGGCGCTTGAGGATTGCCACTTGTGGCTCGGTAAAAGCCGTGCCGCTTGTTGCAATTACGTTCTGAATTCCCGCCAGAAACACACTGATGCAGTCCATCTGGCCCTCAACTAGCAAAGCAAACTCCATTGCGCGAATCGCAGGCTTAGCCTTATCCAGATTGAAGAGCACTTGTCCCTTTGAGTAGAGCGGCGTCTCCGGAGAATTGATGTACTTAGCTCCCGCTTTCTCACCCGTCTCCAGGGTGCGCGCGGTAAAGGCAATCACTCGGCCGCCCTCGTTGCAGATAGGAAACATCACCCGTTTGCGGAATCTGTCGTAAATCGGCCCCTGGCCTCCGTCCCCCTGCTCCTTCGAACTGAACAGCCCGCTCGCGCGCAGCGTCTCCTGGTCCGCCATTCCGCTCAACCGGTCGCGCAGAGCATTGAAGCTGTCCGGTGCGTACCCGATTCTGAACTTCTTGATTCCCTCGTCCGTCAGCCCGCGTCCGATTAGGTATTCCCGCGCCAGCGCTCCGCCCGGACCCCGCAGTTGCTCCTCAAACCAAGCCGCAGCCGTCTCGTGCAGCTCCAGCAGCTTGGTTCGCAGCCGCGCACCGGCCGCCTCTTCAGGCGACGAGAACTCCCGCTTGGGCAATGGAATGCCGCACTTCTGCGCCACAATCCGCACCGCCTCGGGAAAGCCCACATTCTCAATCTTGCCCACGAAGCTGAACACATCGCCCGTGGCCTGGCAGCCAAAGCAATAGAAAAACTGCTGGCCCGCGTGCACGCTGAAGCTCGGTGTCTTCTCCTTGTGGAATGGGCACAGTCCCGTAAACCGTTGCGCGCCAGCTTTGCGCAGGCGGATGTAGCTCTCGATCACCTTCACGATGTCGGCCTGCTGCTTCACGGTTTGGGCAAAATCGCTCACGGGAAGTCTGTTACCAAGGATAAGGCTTCACATCTGACCGGCACGCCGCCATTTCCCCGCAAATACTTGTTGCAACGAATATCTCCCTTCTGCATCCAACATGATGAAAGGAGCAACCAACCATGACCCCAACTACCGACACCTCCACCTGGAACATCGATCCGGCCCACTCCGGCGCCGAGTTCAAGGTCAAGCACATGATGATTTCGAACGTCCGAGGCAAGTTCAGCGGAATCAGCGGCGTCCTGCATCGCTTCGAGGCCGATCATACTCAATCCACCCTTGATGTCTCCATCGACGTCAGCACCGTAAATACGCAAGATGAAAAGCGCGACGGCCACCTGAAGAGCGCTGACTTTTTCGACGTGGAAAAATTCCCCGCCATGACCTTCAAATCAACGCACATCGAGAAAAAGGGCGATGGCTTTGCCGTGACCGGCGACTTGACCATCCACGGCGTGACCAAGCCTGTGATTTTGAATGTGGAGGAAGTGAGCGAGCCCGCAAAGGATCCCTGGGGCAATACGCGCATCGGCCTAACCGCGACTGCGAAGATCAACCGCAAAGACTTCGGACTTGGTTGGAATGCACCTCTCGAAGCCGGCGGCGTGTTGGTTGGCGAAGAAGTGTCGATCACGCTCGACGTTCAGTTCATCAAGGCCGCGTAAGTTGGTCGGCTGGCCAGGTCCCCCTGGCCAGCAAGTGGTCAGCTGGAGCGAATGAATTCGCGGCGCATCTTATTTATGTACCCTGCAAGTGAAATCAAAGGGGCACTTTCCCAGGCCAGTCCCGGGGAGAGGCGGTCGCTTGCCTCGCTTTTGATGCCCCGATCGGAGATGCACCATGTCGCTGAGAGCCGTCAAAGACATCTACCAAACCAAGCCCACCATTGAGGGAGCAGGCGTCAAGCTCCAGCGTGCCTTCGGCTTCGGCAGGACCGCCGAATTCGATCCGTTCCTCTTGCTCGACGATTTTCGCAACGAGAATCCGGCCGACTACCTGGCCGGCTTTCCATGGCACCCGCACCGCGGCATCGAGACCATCACGTACGTCCTTGCTGGCGAGGTCGCTCATGGTGACTCGCTTGGCAACAAAGGCCGCATGACCGCTGGCGACGTGCAGTGGATGACCGCCGGCAGCGGCATTCTCCATCAGGAGATGCCCAAAGGCGACGAGCGCGGGCGCATGCATGGCTTTCAGCTCTGGGCCAACCTTCCCGCGTCGCTCAAGATGACCGACCCGCGTTACCAGGACATTCCATCGAGCGCAATCCCAGAGGTTACTGAAGATGACGGAACCAAGGCGCGCATCATCTGCGGCGAGTTCTGGGGCAAAACCGGCCCGGTCGAGGGCGTCGCCGCCGGGCAATATTCGGTCGATGCGCGCTACGTCGACATCTCTGTGCCACCCTTCAAGCGCAAGCGGATCAAGGTCGAAACGACGCGTAATGCCTTCGCCTACGTTTTCGCCGGCGCTGGAACCTTCCGCGACGCATCCGAGCCAAAGGCCGTGCTCACCGAGTCTGCTGCCGACCCGAACGCCGAAGCGGTCTACGACGCAAAGAACCATTCACTCGTTCTCTTTGACCGCGGCGACGAGATTGTTGTCGAGGCCGGTCCCGAGGGCATTCGCTTCTTGCTCGTCTCGGGCAAGCCGCTTGAAGAGCCTGTAGCCTGGTACGGACCCATCGTGATGAACACCCAGGAAGAACTGCGCCAGGCGATGGCCGAGCTTCAAAATGGTTCGTTCATTCGCCACGGATGAGGCGCTCTGGCCGGCGTCTTCTGTCACCCCGCAACCTTCGTCTCGTAGCTCTGCCGCAAAGGTGCGCCGCATGGCGCGCCTTGCCTTTTCGTGGCTCAGCGATCCTGTTAAACTAACTACTGCCACACCTTAGGCGCGTAGCTCAGTTGGTTAGAGCGCTTCCTTGACACGGAAGAGGTCGTTGGTTCGAATCCAATCGTGCCTACCATTTATCCCATAAAACCAATTATTTAAACACGCGACCTCTTTTTTCCGCCCCGGATTCGGGTGCTGAAGGGTGTCGAGAGCAGCATCCTCAATTTCGCTCCTCTTCCCCGGGGTCTAGCGGCGCCCAAAAGCAGGATGGTCGTTGGTTGTGACCGCACTTGCTATTGAAGATTCCACCTTGGACCGAACCCTGCCGTAAACGCGAACATTCGCTTCCGAACACAGACCTGACTCGCGGATGGCGATCCATAATGGATCGCCGCTCTCTTAGTTTTCTCGCTACGCCTTTACCGGATCCGAGCTTGCGGTGAGCCGGCCCCGGCGGAGCGCTCTGCGCTTGATGAGCAGGAAAAACACCGGAACAAGAATCAGGACGTGGATCGTGGACGTAATCATGCCGCCGACGATAGGCGCAGCAATGGGCTTCATCACGTCAGAACCGATGCCGGTTTCCCATAGGATCGGCGCGAGGCTCAGGATGACCGCCGTCACGGTCATCAACTTGGGCCGCAGCCGCTGGACCGCGCCATCGATGACAGCCTGCAACAGCCCGGCTTCCGTCATGGGCGCATCCTGCAACATTCGCTGCTTGAAAGCTTCGTCCAGGTACACCACCATCACCACGCCGGTCTCCACCGCAATGCCGAAGAGCGCAATATAGCCAACCCAAACGGCAACGCTGAAGTTGTAGCCGAGCGCCCATTGCAGCAGCAGGCCACCTGACATGGCGTAGAAAGTGGGAAAGATGAGCACGGCCGCTTCGGCAGCGGATTTGAAGACGAGATAGAGCAGCAGGAAGATGACGAAGAAGACAATCGGCAGGATGATCTTGAGGCGCTGTTTGGCACGCATTTCGAATTCGTATTCTCCAGCCCAACGCCAGGTATATCCCGCCGGAAGAGCCAGTTTCTGATTGATCAACTTCTCCGCGTCACTTACAAAGCCGCCGTAATTGTGCGTATTCAGATTGAGATAGACATATCCGGTCAATGCTCCGTCTTCATCGCGAATCATCGCTGGGCCCCGCGAGTAGTACACGCGAGCCACTTCGCTGATGGGAATCTGCTCACCTGTAGGAGTCGCAATCAGAGCCTGCGACAAGGCTTCAGGATGGTCGCGAAAGCTTCGCTGATAGCGCACGGCGATGGGAAAGCGCTCGCGCCCTTCCACATTTTGCGCAATGTCCGCTCCGCCGATCTCCGATGTGATGACCTGCTGCACGTCTGCCACCGTGAGGCCATAGCGCGCGGCCTCGGGCCGGTTCACTTCCACATTGAGATAGAACCCCTGCGCAACGCGCTCCGCAAAAACTGAATTGGTCTCTGGCATGCCGGCGAGGATCTGCTGCATGCGCGCTCCAATATCTTCAATGTGCGTCAGATCGGGGCCCTGGATTTTGATCCCTACTGCGGTCTTGATCCCGGTCAACTCCATGTCGAGCCGGTTCTCGACCGGCATGGTCCACGTATTCGTAAGGCCCGGAAACTGGAGCTTGTCGTCCATGTCGTGGATTAGCTTTTCATAGGTCATGCCGGGACGCCACTGTTCGCGCGGCTTGAGCATGATGGTGGTGTCGTACATATCGAGAGGCGCATTGTCGGTGGCGCTATCGGAGCGGCCCACGGTTCCAAACACTGTTGCCACTTCAGGAAACGAGCGGATGATGCGGTCCTGCTCCTGCATGAGCGTGACTGCCTGCGTGATCGAGACGCCCGGCAGTGCGCTCGGCATGTAAAGTGCAGAGCCTTCATACAGCGCGGGCATGAATTGGCTCCCGAGCCGGAAGTAAAGAGGAATGGTCGCCGCAAGAAATGCCAGGTTCAGCGCAATGACCAGCTTCCAATGCTTCAGGCTCCAGCTCAACACGGGAAGATAGATGGCTTGAGTGACGCAGGCGGCTGGATTTCTTGACTCCCTGCGCAGCTTTCCGCGCAGGCAGAGCGGCATAAGCGCCGGGACAAGCGTAATGGAAAGCAGTGAGGAAAAGATGAGAGACAGTGTCTTCGTCCACGCCAGCGGACGGAACATGCGGCCCTCCTGCGCTTCAAGCAGAAACACCGGTAGAAACGAAACGACGATAATGATGAGCGAGTAGAAAAGCGCCGGCCCCACCTGCTGCGCCGAGCGCACGAGAATCAGCCGCCGCTCTTTTTCGTTCGGAGCATCGTCGCGCTCAGCCAGATGGCGATATCCGTTCTCCACCATCACGATCGCGGCGTCGATCAGTACACCCACGGCTAGGGCCAGTCCCCCAAGCGACATGATGTTGGAGCTGACGTGCAGATAGTACATCGGAATAAACGCTGCGAGCACGGCAATGGGCAGGGTGAGAATGGGGACGAGCGCGGAACGAAAGTGGAACAGGAAGACAATGCTGACGAAACTGACAATGATGGCTTCGGCAATGAGGTCCCGCTTGAGCGTGTGGATTGACTGATTGATGAGCCAGGAGCGATCGTATCCAGTAACGATCTCAACGCCGGCTGGAAGCGAAGGGGCGATCTCCTTGAATTTCGCTTTTACGCCGTCGATAACATTCAGAGCGTTTAATCCGTAGCGCATCACGACGATGCCGCCTACAGCTTCGCCTTCTCCCTGCCAGTCGGCCGCGCCGCGCCGCTCGTCGGGCCCAAATGACACTGTCCCCAGATCCCGCACCAGGACGGGCGTGCCATTCTTGGTCGCGACCGGGACGTTTTCAAGATCGGAGAGCGAGCGAAGATAGCCGGCGCCGCGGACCATATACTCGGCGCCGTTCATCTCCAGTACGTCTCCGCCCACTTCATTCGTGCTCTGCCTTACCTTGTCGATCACAGTGACTGCGGAGATTCCGTAGGAGAAGAGCTTATTGGGATCGAGATTCACCTCATACTGGCGGACAAAACCGCCGATACTGGCCACCTCCGCCACGCCGGGAACGGTTTCAAGCTGATAGCGCAGATACCAGTCCTGCAATGCGCGCAGGTCGGCCAGGCTCTTGGTATGACTTCGATCAATGACGGCATACTCGTAAACCCAGCCGGCACCGGTTGCATCGGGGCCGATAGCCGGATGCACATCCGCGGGCAGCCGACCTGCAATCTGCTGCAAGTACTCTGTCACGCGGGATCGCGCCCAATAGAGGTCAGTGTTGTCCTCAAAAACAACGAAGACATAGGAGTCGCCGAACATCGTTTGGGCGCGCACGTTCTTCACATGCGGAGCCGCAAGCAGGGCGGTCACAATCGGGTAGGTTACCTGGTCTTCAATAACATTCGGAGGTTCGCCGGCCCACTGCGTGTGAATGATCACCTGCACGTCGCTGATGTCAGGCAATGCGTCGAGCGGCACGCGTTGCAGGCACCAGATGCCCGCAACAACCAGAAGTATGGCCCCTGTGAATACCAGGAATGGATTGCGTGCGCACCACGCGATGATCCTTGAAATCATCACATCCCTCCCATGGCGCTGACGCTCAGTTGCTTTGTACCAACCGTCTGGCCGCCGCGTTGCACCGTCACAGTCACTTGCCAAGTGCCACCCGTCGACAATTGAATTGAGCCTTCATAAGTCCCGGTGCCCTTATCGGAGAGTGTGGCTGCGTCGCGCTCAGCCGCCATTCCCATCGCAGGCATCGCCGGCATAAAGAATGTTGCAGTCACTTGCGCGCCCGCCACCGGTTTTCCGTCGGTGCCAGTCAGCTTTACGCGAACCGTGTTTGTCCCTTTACGTGGTGGAGAAGGATCAGTGCTCAGGTCGACTTGTACTTGCGTGGCGGGCGCTGAGCCAGCAGCTGGGTGCGGCGCGATCGGCGCATATGCTCCCATCGCCGCCTGTAGTTGCGCTTCGGAATCCACAAGAAAGTTGGCGGAGCTAACAACTTTCTCGCCGGCCTTCAGCCCACTGAGAACGACGACTGAATCATCAAGTTGCGGCCCAATCACAATGGTGCGCGGTTCCAGGCTGCCATTTCCGTGATCGATAAACGCAACCGCCCGCGTGCCCGTTTCGAGAACCGCCGAAGCCGGTATCACCAACTGCCGCCCTAGCCGGACTGAGATTGCGACATTCACATACATCCCCGGCTTCAAAATCACGCCGGGATTGCTGAAGACGAGGCGCACGCGCACGGTGCGTGTCGTCATGTCTACCTGCGGCAGAATCTGATCGATACGCCCATCGAAGTGGCGTTCCGGATAGGCATCCACTGTCACCTGCGCCTGGTCGCCCGGCCGTAGCTTGCCTACGTCGTTCTGAAACACATTCGCATACACCCATACCGTGGAGAGGTCGGCGATCGTGTAAAGTTTTGTCTCCGGCTGCACGTACTCATTCGGCAGTGCGTCGCGCTCAATAATGTAGCCCGATGCCGGCGCTTCAACGGCGATGTTTCGCTGCACCTTGCCTGTCTGTTCCAGATCCGCGATGGCTTGCGCCGGAACACCAAATTGCTGCAAACGCTCTTCGGCGGCCTTCACCATCCACCCGTCATCCTGTGCTCCCATACCGTGCCCATCCTGGGAGAATGCGCTCTTGTTCTGGCGAGCCAGCAAATACTCCTGTTCGCTGCTGACAATATCCGGGCTGTACATGGTGAAAAGCCGCTGCCCCTTGCGCACGTACTGATAGGTCGCATTCGCCTGGACATCCTGAATCCACCCGGGAAAGCGGGACTGCACGTACGAAAGCCGTTCCTCATCGATGTCCACATTGCCGGGGACGCTCAGATCGTCACTCACATCCTTCATCTCAGCAGTCGCCGAAGTGACACCGATCTCCTGCATTCGCTGCGGCGATAACTGCAACGACGCAAGGGCCGGATCGATATTGGGCGCGGTTCCGGTAGGAGCCGCGGGCTGCGCAGTCGTGGCTGGTCCGCGTGCCACAACCGGATCCTGTGACGCAACCGGGGTAGCGGCGCGATACCGAGGCAAGAGTACATACACGAGAGCGGCTGCAAGTAATGCACAAGAGCCAACTGCTGCCGCCAATGCAAATTGATAACTGCTTGTCTTCATGGCTTCACCTCCATTGCCGGGGTTTCGGACGGGTTGATTGGAGTGCCTGTGGCCATTTCGAGATCCGCCAGGCGCGCGTCGAAATCGCCTACAGCCTGAAGCCACGCAAGGTCGATATTGACGACCGTCATCTGGCTGTCGAGCAAATCGAGCAGGCCCGTCTTGTCGTTCTCATACGCGATCAGGCTCGACTGGAGCGTCGCCTCGGCCTGCGGTTGCAGTTGGTCGTGATAGAGATGCGCCATCTTCTGCGCAGCCTCTGCCTCGACAAGCGCTTCCTTCACCTGGCCCGTTGCCGCATTGCGAAGCGCCGCCAACTCGGCATCCTGCTCGGTCGTCTGAGCCGTGGCCTCTGCAATCTCCGCATCGTGTTTGCGGTGATTCAGCCAGGGCAGATTCATCGAGCCCTCCAGCATGTATGCATTGCGCATGTTTTGCCCGGACGGCATGATCATGTAACCCGCTGACGCTGTGAAATCTGGCACATATGCCTTTTTCGCCAAAGATTGTTCTTTATGGCTGCGCTCGGCAGATTGCTGGGCCGCGAGCAGATCGGGCCGTGTGCGCATCGCCAAATCTTCAAGACTCTCAGCTTGCGGCAACACGCCGAGCACGGCGTGCTCACCAGTCACGCGCAGCGGCGATTCAGGATTGCGACCCAACAGTGTGTTCAGGCGGGCCCGCGCCAAATCGGCGTCATGATCGAAGCGGATCATGTGCTCGGCCAACTGCGTAAGCGCGACTTGTGCCTTCAGCATGTCCTGCTGTGGCACTTTCCCGTTGGTGTACTTGATCCTCGCCTCTTCAATCGCCTGGCGCGCAATCGCCTCATGCTGATCGTGAATCTGCATCTCGTCGTTGGCGAGCAGCAGGTCATCGAAGGCCTTATGCACGCGTACCCGAACGTCGAGGCGTACTTGCTCCAAATCCGCCTTCGCCTCGTCCGCACTCGATTCGGAAATACTCGTCTGCAGCGCCAGCTTCCCCCGGCCTGGAAACGTCTGGCTGATGCTGAACATGTTTTGCGCGTCGTTGTAGTCCCACGGCTTTTGCAGTGGAACTCCCCATCCGCGATACATTGCCATGGGATCGTCGAGCTTGCCGGTGCTTGAAACGTGCGCTTGGGCGACGGCGACGCGTCTGGCTGCCATTTCAATCTCAGGATTCGCGGCGAGGGCGATCCTTTCGGCTTCGTCGAACGTTAGGGGGGTTCCGGAACCGTTACTCTCATGGTGTTCGGGGAACAGAGCTGACACGCTCGCGAGTCCGTCGTTCACTGAAGGCGCTTGCGCGCGAGAGATTCCGCCGGACGCAGCGGTTGCAAGAACAAGAAGTGCAGCAATTACAGGTTTCATGACTCCCTCCAAAAGAGATTCGGTGCTTGAGCCTGCATGTGCATTCGCAAGGCGCATGGGCGCTCAAGGGTGCACGAAGGCCTGAGTTCAGCCTGCGAAGGAAGGAGTTTTAGATTCTGAGTGCGAAGGCGCCGCCTGGCGGAAACTGCGGCGGCGTTTCGTGTACATTTCCGTACGAGGAGACATAACCGACTGGCAGTTCCACACCAATCTGATGTGGAATTAAGAGGAGTCTCTGTGCATGCTCAGGGGTGTATGGAGGAACCGGAGGTACAGCGGGACTCTTTCCGCGGAACTGGCAGCACGAATCGGCTGCTCCCATCCCCGGCGAGTCACATCCTTGCGCTGCGGCGCCACAACAACTGGATAGGCTTGTTGAGTGGGCTCCAAGCAGGCACGCCGACGCCGGCGTTGCGGCCCAGAAGACCACAACCGCCAACATCAGCAACGCGCCTTTTCTTTCCCAGTTCATGGTGTCGAGGTCTCGAGAATCTATTGTAAGCATCTGCTAACAGGCTCCAAGCGACAGTGATTTAGATCACATTCGTGGATCCTGTAGACCGTAGTTGCTGTGACGAAGAAACTCCTTGCGGTATGTGCCTCCCGAAAACGTGCGAATCTCCTATTGGCATCCTGAAGCTTGACACGGATGAGGTCGTTGGTTCAAATCCAATCGCGCCTACCATTCATACATTCCTCTCCATGGTCCCCACAGCCCATCCTCGCGCATAAACATCAGCCTGTCTTATGTTTGACGCCGTGATATGCTCAACCCAGATTTAACGCGGTTCTTCAGTCAGAATGCGTCGTTTCCAGCGCCTGGAAGATTGCTTCTTCTTGATGAAAAAGACACTTGGCAGTTGGCGCTTCGCCTGACAGCGACTGGAGAACCGGCAAGGGAGCACAAGTCCATCACCGCGCCATGGCCTCTCACGAATCAAGTTCGCCGCCGCGGCCCCGCCTGGTGGTTCAAATCGGCGTAACGGGCCATCGGCCCAACCGGATATCCTCCGATGTCGCCGCCAGCCTGCCTGGCCAATGCGAACAGGTTCTGAAAGCCATCGCCGTTTTGGCCTCGGACGCGCGCGATCCTCTTCTTCATTCATCCCAGCAGCCGCTTCTCCGCATTCTCTCCCCGCTTGCTGAAGGCGCGGACCGCATTGTCGCCCACGCCGGTCTCGCCCTTGGCGCGGACCTGCAATGCCCCCTCCCATTCCTCGCGGCCGAGTACTGCCACGATTTCGAAGGCGCTGCCTCCCGCGACGAGTTCCACGATCTCCTCGCGAAGGCCTCCGCGGTTTTTCAGATTGAAGGTTCGCGATCCAGAGAGAACGAGTCTTACGAACGTGTCGGGCGCATGGTCGTTGAGCAGTCCGATCTAGTGATCGCCATCTGGGATGGCGAACCCGCAGCGGGTAGAGGCGGCACCACGCAGATTGTGGAAGAGGCCTTGGCGCGGCGCACGCCGGTCGTCTGGCTCAATGCGTCAGAACCGAAGGATCCCTGCATTCTCCGATCCGATAAGGCGGGCAAGCGCCAAACCCGGCCATTGGATGAGCTGAAGTCGATTTTTGACGCGCGCTTCTCTGATCCCGGAGGCAGCGACAACGGCTTTAACTTCAGTCACGCCTATTTCGCTGAGAAGCAGCCGAAGTTCGATTCGGGCCGGATCTTCCGTATCTTTCGCGATCTTGTCGCCCGCGGCCGCATTCGCATTGGATCGTGGCGCGTACCGGATTTCGAAAAGTCGTCGCGCGATGAATGGGAGAAGATGATTGCCAACTCCCCCGGCCTGCCCGAAGACGCGCAATACTTCCTGCTTGACCGGCTTTGCCCCCAGTATGGCTGGGCCGACGGACTATCCACTTACTATGCCGGGGTTCTTCGCTCGACCGCGCTGGCCACCAGCCTCATGGCTGCTTTTGCTGTCTTGGTTCCCATGGCGGATTACGTCTGTGGGCGAAACGGCATCGACTTGGGAAGAATTCCCGCGCTTATCGAATTTTCTCTGATCCTCATCATTCTCGCCATTACCTGGCACGGCCGCCGGAGACGCTGGCATGAACGCTGGCTCAATCTGCGCCAACTGGCCGAGCTCTTGCGTCAATACTGTTACCTGGCCCTGCTCGGCTGCGCGCTGGCCGCACCACCGCCTCCGGCTCACTTCCGATCCGGTCTCGACCGCTCCTGGGTTGACGGCATGTTTCGCAACATCGCGCGCGACCTCGGCCTGGTAAACGCCGTCATTGGCCAAGCCTATATCTCCTCTGTCGCCAAACTGATTGCGGACATCCTCGAGGGCCAGATCAAGTATCACGAAGGCAACCACGAGACGATGCACAAGTTAAGCCATCGCCTCCATCTCATTGGCACAGCTTTGTTCATCGGAACCGGGCTAGCCTGCGTCTGGCATGTGATCTTCGGTGAATCGCCCTGGCTGCTCTTGCTGGCAACGGTGCCGCCCGCCTTCGGCGCCGCGTTTTACGGCATCGCCAATCACGGCGAGTTTTCGCGCAGCGCCGATCGCTCGTTGGCCATGGCGCAAGAACTCGAGGCGATTCGGTCTGCAGGGCTGGATAAGGCGCTCGCTTCGCCCCACGAGACCTTCGCGGCGTTACGCCAGACCGCCGAAAAACTGGCAAGCGTTATGATTGCTGAAACCATGGATTGGAGCTTCGTCTTCCGCTATCGCACGTTGAATCTTCCCGGCTGATCGTTGCCGTTCTTTGCAGGGATGAACATGGAAAAGCGCTTCGAAAAAATCTTTCTCATTAGCTTCGCCGTTTTTGCCGTTGGGCTCGGCTTCTGGGGATACGCCATCGCCGGCAGCAACTACACCGGCGGCGCCTGCCTCTCTCATCCGCTCCCTTGCCCCAATCCAATTCGCCCATTCACCTGGATGGAGGGTTTGCACTGCCTGATTGCCGCCGTCGGCCTTCTTCGGCTTTACGATCTCTTCCAGCCCGGAATCGATCCCTGGCAATTAGTTGTCGCCCAGATTTTAGTGCCGGGTATAGCAGTCTTCTCCGCCGGGCAACTCTTTCTCACCGGAGTTAGAAAGAACCTCCGCACCGCAATGGCACGCCGCAAATCAAACCACTCCATCGTGTGCGGCATTGGCGATGTGGGAATGCAGATTGTTCAGAATCTTCGCGCCGCGCATCATCTCATCGTTGCCATCGATCTGCAAGGCGATTCGCCCAACGCTGCAACCTGTGAGAAAGCCGGTGTTCCGGTGCTTCAAGGCGACGCGAAGAGCCCTCACGTGCTGCTCGCCGCGGGAATCCGACGTGCGCAAACGGCCATCGTCTGCACGGGATCCGACAGCGAGAATATGGATATCGCGCTTCAGATCAACGCCATCCATTCCCAGCCGCCACTTCGGAAATCGGGCACAATTCAAGTGTTGGCTGAACTGCGCAATGACTGGATGCACAAGCGCTTAATCGCCAGCGATAAGCGATCGCTCGGCTCGGCGCATGTCGATCTGCGCCTCTTTAACTCCTTCAACGCCACTGCGCGCATGCTCATTAAGCGACTGCGTCTGCCCCCCAGCCCCGAGTTCGAGGCGCGCACCTTCGTCTTGATTGGCTTCGGCGCCTACGGCCACGAGATTGCTCTTCATCTTATTCGTTCTTCTCCGGTGGCATTGGGCGAGAGACTCAAGATCATCGTCTTCGACCAGGAGGCGGATGCGGCCAGGGAGAAATTCCTCATTACCAATCCCTCAGCGGCAGAAGTGGCCACTCTCGAGTTCGTTGCCGCAAACGTTGCGCCCGGATCTCCCGACCTTGCCCGCCTCGTCGAACCGGCGCTTGAGTCGGCCGGGACTTTGCTCGGCATTGCGCTCGCCTTGGGCGACGACGAAATGAGCTTGTGCGCCGCGCTTGAAATGCGCTCCCTGCTTGATCGCAACGGCCATCTGCACGTTCCTGTCTACGTGCGCCTGGAGCACTATCGCCGGCTGGGCGAGGTCGTGCGCACCATCGAAGATATTTCTGCCTTCGGCGATCGCCTGCAGGTGTTCGGGACCCTCGAGGAAACGCTGAGCGCCGATGTGCTTCTCGGCTCTCGCCTGGACGCATTCGCGCAGGCGCTTCACGAGGACTACCGGCAACGCTCTCAGGGCGCAATCAATCCCAAGGCCAACGTCCCCTGGCGGGAGCTTCCTGAGTTTATGAAGATGTCAAACCGCTGGCGGGCGGATCACACGCCTTTGCTCATGGAGCTTGCCGGTTTGCACCTGGAGCCGGACGTGCCATCGCCGGCCATCCTGAAACTGAGCGAGGAACAAATCGAATCGCTCGCAAAACTTGAACGCCGCCGTTACACCATCGAGCGTGGCCTCATCGAGCGGCGCTTCGGCTCCGCACAGCGCCAGAGCATACCGGACTGGGACGAGCTCAACGACGATCAGAAGGATTCGGAGAGGAAAGAGGCAGCCCGTTTGCCCGAGATCATGGCGAGTCTCGGCATCCAACTGCATCCCGTTCGCACTGTGCGCCTTTACGGCAAGTGGTTGGCGAGCGCCCCGGCGGAGCTCGAACAGATCCATGCTGCTTCGGGTACTGAACATGGCAATCTGATTGTCGATCTCGACGAGCCAGACGCAGTGCGCACCGCCGCGCGCGCTCTGTCCCTGCCTTCGTTCAGCCTCTGGCTCTTCTCGGCTGACGAACCCCGCGAGTTCTGGCTGCGCAAGCCGCAGGACCAACCCCCGGACCGCGCTCTCCTTATTCAGCGCGCCAACGGCTGGTCGTATCGCAAACGCGTCACTCCAGACGCGTAAGCACTCAGGAGGGTTGGGAGTTTTGTGGTCCAATCCGGCTGGCCTCGTCGGCTACGCGTTGTTCCAGGCCTGATCAGCATCCGCGCCGCCGAAATCCATTGACGTGCTCCGCCCGTTCCTTGATCATGGAGGCACACCAGCGGTTCCGCGGTTACTTTGTCCTCAAGCTATCGACGTCAGGTGGTTTTTTCTGAAAAACCCACGCTTCGTCGAAGCTGAAAAAGGCTACAACATGTGCGGAACCCCTTAACTTTAGGGCCAGTTTCCCCGCGCAATTCCCTGGAGGGCGCTATGCGTACACCCTTATTGATCGTCCGTTGCATTTCCCCGCTATTCGTCGTCAGCGCACTTTCGCTTCTGGCTCCATGCGCCCTCCAGGGACAAACGACGTCAACCCAGATCGACTACACCGGCAGCCTCTACGGCTACTACAGAATGGAGTTTAACGAGCCGGATCAGAAGCATCTGCCTCCGGTGGCGAGTTTTCTCGCCTTTCGCAAGAAAGATCCGAGCCGGCTCCTACTCGGGCTGGGCGACAACTTCGGCCCTGAGTTTGGCGCTTCGATTCAGCTGGAGAACCTCAGCCCATCGGACCCGTCCAAGGGCGGCTGCAGTTTGCCTCAAAGCATAGACCCAAACACCAAGGAGACCCGACCCGAGAGCCTCTATAAGGACGACGGCCGTGTCGCTCCCAGAGCCAATTGCGATAACGTGCTCAATTTCCTCATGCATGCCGGATTCCGCGCCGTCGTGCCCGGCAGCCAGGATTTCATGTATACCGCGCAATGGCTGCGCGTTTCGGCGCTGCTCCTGTCGGATGCAGCGGGGGATCCGCAGCAGGCTCCAGATATCGACAATCCCGACCACGCGACGTACCTTCTTGGCGCCAACCTGCGCATCGCTCTTAAGGGTGATCGCTGCCCCCTGCTTTTCAGCCGGAATCCCCTCGACAGGGACACGTTTCGATGCGTGGGCGATGGCGACCAGCGCGAACCCGAGCCTCTCGACTGGCTTACCCGACTCGATCGCCTGAGCCGCCAGTCATCAGGTGGGTCGGTCAACCCTACGGTCCTGGCCATTCAACAGTTGGCCTCCGATAGCACCATCAAGGGCGCCGGAAGGCAATCCATTCTCGATGAACTGGCACGCGATGAGCTCAAGATCCTGCAATCGGCGTGGGGTTCGCGCCTTCGCTCGCTTTCGCCTTCGGAAAACGACACATCCGGAAGATACAAAAGTGGCGCCCAGGGACCCTTCGATGTTCCCGGCAAGGGGCTCTTAACTCAATCGGTCCTGGGACAAACCCTGAGTGTGCTCAACAAATTGGATTTGGCGGATACACCAGAGTTCCCGCTCGACTCCGCCGATCGCAACGACTTCAACACCTACAGGGCCTCATTGGTGACCGTTCTGGGCAATTTAAACAAGATTGCGGATCCCAGTGTCCATGCAGACGCGACAAAGGAAGACCTGCAAAAGCTCCTTGGCGATTGTGCCAAGGACGGTATCGGCACCTGCTTTGTCCTGACGGCGGATGCGCGCGTTGCGGCGGAGAATGGCCTCCTGCGCACCATCGCGACCGAAGAGAAGAACATCGGCTACACGATTGCGCATTCCGCAGACGGAAGCAATGTCCTCGTTATTGGCATCACCGGCCAGAACACCATGAAGGCGGTATCGCAAACCAACATCCGACTCTGCTCTGTCACTGGAAAGGACGCCGTGGATTCATTCGGCGCCTGCGGCGACCGCTCTGCTACCGGAGACGGCTCTACGGTTGCCGTCGATCCTGTTCCGATAACTGAAGCCGTTGTGCGCGCAGCCGAGCTCGTGGCTGCCGACCAGAACCAGCGCCCATTCGACAAGATCGTGGTCATGGCTCAGATGCCTCACACTGAAGCGGAGGTTTTGTCGGAACGGGTCTCGTCGCTGCTACGTCTAGACGACGAGCCCTACCATGTCGATGCTGTAATCAGCCAGGCGGAATCCGGATTCGGAACCCTGCACGTCGCGCTCAATTATCAGGTGTCTGCCAAAGACCCGTATTCCGCTCCTGTCGTGGCTCCTATTCCCAGCTACAATTCCCAGACCGGTGACTACCCCGGTCGGGTCTCGCGTCTCACCATTGACTCCCCGGCTGAATTCCCGGCTGACTCCCCGGCCGTTCAAAGCTTCTCCCTGAAAAACGATCCAGATAGCACCTTCAAGCCCGATCCGGTTCAGGGCAGCAATCCCACAACCGTCGACCTGCTTTCGCAATTGATAACGCAGCTGCAAAACCCGCCCACGCAGAACTCCGTGGTGCAGAACGTTGGCGGACGGGAGCAGGAAAGCAAGGCTGAATTCATGCTCCTCAATGACCTGGAGAAAGCAGCACGCCCCAACGCAGACGTGGTCCTGTTGCAAAGCCGCGACGTAGAACTCGACGCAATGGGACCGGGCTACCAGGACTATGACGTATGCACGGGTGAAGCTCCCGACCGCTTCAATCTCTGCAAGTTGCGCGTCGCGCTCGATCGCATTTTCTGGAAGGGCGACTACCTGGAATATGTCGCTGTCACCGGTAAAAGCCTAAAAAGTATGATCGCAACGTCGGAAAGCGAGATGGCTCAGCAGTCTCAATTGTCCGATACCGGGATCACGCAGGAGTGGCTCATCTCCTACGGCATTGTTCAGTCCACTCTTGCCAACATTACTGAAGTCAACCAGAACAACGAGCCTTTGTGGATTCCGGTCGATCCATCGTGCATGGGCGACTCCACCACCCAGAGCACCTACTGCATCGGCGGAACTCCTGTCCTGGACGATGCCTATTATTGGCTGGTCACGAGCGATCAATTGGCCCAGGACAAGTCCGTCTACGATACGCTTGAAACCCTTCCGTCAAAGAACCACCAAAGAACAAATCTTTACATTACCGCTCCCCTGTCGCATTACCTTCTGGCGTCACTGCGACGTCCCAGTCCGAGTCCGATCGCCAGCCCCAACACCGGCACTACCCAGGTCGCGTCCCTGGTCACGTCTTCGGGTACTGCTGAAAAGGTCATTACGAACCAGAACGAAATCTTTCAGCAAATGCCGCTTTGGCAGATCGATTTTGCAAAGGTGATCGCCAGCTTCAATTCGCGGGCGCCAGTGGGCGGAAATTCATTCGTCGGCAGCTACTTCCAGGGAGTCTCCGATCCGCGTGCCTATGCGCCGGCCTCGCAGGAATTGGATCTGGAGCTGGCCAACAGAATCACCGGAACCTTTTTCCGTCCCGGCGATGCCAAAATCCTTACGCCCATATCCATCGGTGAACAGACCAACTTCGGCTACGACCGCGCGGTCATCGGCAATCTTACCGGAAAGCCGATCAACGGGTCTTATGTGCAGAACAATCTCACCGAAGCCGCCTTCCTGCAGATACGGCTCAACTCAAGAAGCAAGGCGGGAGGCGCGCCCAGAGTGTGGTCCACTCCGCGAAGCCTGTTGGTCCTTACACCGCTCCAATACTCGGTGAACATCGACACCCCGTACCTATTCTTCCCATTCTCTGCTGGACAAGTCCCGTCCGGCGAGCTCACCGTCCAGCTTCCGCGCGTCTCAGGTTGGAACGAACGCGCCGGCTTCAGGGAGGAGTTCGGCTCTAACCGCCCCAAATCCTTCTTCATGAACGGTAGCTATTTTGAGACGGGCATTGAGTTCAGTACGCAGAACGGTAACCTGTCTTCGCTCACACTTCAAACCACTCCGGCAACCGGTCCGCCCGTGCAAAAAACCTGCTCTGCCAACTCGAACATCACTCTCCAATCCTGTTTCAGCTCCGCCACTTCCGGTACGCCCGCGAAGGCGCTCACCATCAACAGCACCACCAGAGTCGTCGGCACGCCGGCCGTAAAAACCCTCTATTCACCGGGGTACTACTGGACTCTCCACTTCCAGAACCATCTCTTCGGCAAGACTCCAGCGAACCAGATCAACCTGGTCACGGATAGTTCAGGCGATTATTTCTTCGGTCGCCCCCCTTCAGCAGAGTTGCCTACGCAAACGGAGTACGCCATTCCTTTAAGCGTGGCGCTGGTTCTTCCCTCCAAAGGCAATCTCACGTTCGCCCCCACCTATTCCGGCTTCTACTACAAATCCCAGGAGAGCAGCCAAAACCTGGTGGTGAACTCCTTCTCGATCGCGGCGCGCTGGTATTTCGCACGGGATGCCCGTGTGCCCCTTCGCCGCCAAATTCAACTCTCCGGGCCCAACTCCGCGGATCAGACCCATACAGGAAAGGGCCACTGAGAATCGGGCTTTAGCGGGTTGTCCGCGCCGTCAGGCAGGCTGCACGTGGTTGTGCGGCCTGTCTCGAAGGAGTCCGTTGCCCTTGGTGAGCCATGCGATGCCAAAGGCGATCAGCGCCAGCGACTCGCATGTCAGCAACGGATTGATCGGCCTTAGCAATCGCTCCGCGCCATTCAGATTCAGGCTGACCATCAGGACGTCGCAGACCAGGATCACCGTGCCACACACGGCATAAACGGTGTTTCTATGTTGTTTGCGCCGAGTGCGGCTTTTCCCTGGCGCGCTCTTGCGGAACAGCACGAGGCAGAAGTAGGCGAGGACGAGAAAAAGCTGCGCCGCGAACACAGTGTGAACCGTGTTCAACTCCAACTGCAGCGGCGTGTGCACGGGATCTCGCGGATTCACCGATGGGCACAATGCCACGCCCAGAGTGAGAAAACCAGCCAGATATCCGGTGATCTCATCAATCCAGTCGTATCCCCGGGAGCAGATCAGGAACGCCGCGATCGCGCACAGGCCTCCGACCTGGCAGTCCCTCATCGACGTGTAGCGATAGTCGCTGATCGATCGTTGCAACAGGGGGTGGGGCAGTGCATGGCTGGGTCCGAGAAGCGAGAGCAGAATCGTCCCACCGGCGAGAACAAAAGGCAGCAGCAGCGCGATGGTCCCAACCATCCTGCGCATCGCGTGGTGCGACAGGACCGCGGGATTCTTGTACGTCGCATGATCCGACATCGAGTTCGTCACGACGGGATTCCTCAGGACGAAGCAGAATATCGCATTTACTTCCTGCGCTGCATCCGCCGAATCCTTGAAGACACCCCTTCGATCTCACTCATCGGCGCGATGCCCTCCGCGCTTTAGCCTTGTCGCACTTCTACCCGCGGCGCGAATGTCCAGTTGCTCCCCAGACAGAAATTAAGGATCGAGCAGCAGAGAATCGCGATCGTATTCGATGCCACCACCGGAATGCGCGCGCCGTGCACCAGAATCGGCATCAAAGCCAGGTTTCCCGCCATTGAAACGAGCCCATTCGAAAGATGAAAGCGCAGGAATTGACGGGCCAGCGCGCTCTGATCGCGACGGTCGCGCCATGTGTAATGCAGGTGCCACACGAAGTTGTGCACAAGTGTCAGCTCCAGTGCCGCAACTGTAGCCAAAAGATAGCGGCCCCCGGTCATTCGATTCAGGAGCGCCAATGATCCGAGTTGTACCGCCATGCCCATGGCTCCCACTATGTTGAACTTGCACCAGCGGATGAATTCGTTCATGGCAACGGCTCCTGCCGGTAGAGTTGTGCTGTATGCCGGGCCGTCACTGCAAGCGCCATCCCGGCCATTCCGATCGTTGCGATCGTTCCGCCCAAGTCGAAAAGCAGTATCTTGTGGCCGAACACCGTCGAATAGGGGTTGCGCAGCGCTGCCAGGCTACCCGCCGCCAGCAGAATCCGAATCTCGGTCGGACCAAAGATCCCCTGCGAAAGCTCAAAGCACTTCAGCGTGTACGTGGCCAGGTAGCTCTCGCTCGAAAGCACCAGAAACGCGATCAACATGGCCATCGCCGTCGCCCAGTGCAGCAAGCCGCTCCAGCCAAGCCCGCACATCAAAGCCACCGATCCCAGAACGTCCACGATATGGTCCACGTAGAATCCGTACCGCGGCCGCTCCTGCCGGCGCACGCGCGCAAGCGTCCCATCCAGGCTGTCGCCCAGCCAGTTCAGCGCCAGGCATGCAATCGCCGGCAGCAGGATCCGGCGGTCATAGCGCGAAAGCGCATAGCATACGCCCGCACCGATCTGCGCGCTCAGGCCCAAAACTGTGAGCTGGTCCGAGCCCACCCAATGCGGCGCGCGCTCGGCCATCCACTGCAATGCGCGCTTCTCCATCCGCGCCGTCAGTGCCTGGTTCACTCGCCGAGCATTTTCAAATCCTGCTGCATCCTTCACTGCGGCAATCTGTGTGCTCATCTTTGCCTCCTTCCGCGGATATTTCGTGTCGCTGCGACGCTATTTCTTCAGCGCGTCCCGTGTTGCTCGCAGCGTGAATTCGAGCGACTCACGCGGGATGCTTTCAATGAACGGCCCAATCGCCCAGCCAAGCCCTGTGGGCACGGATCGGGTCAGAGTGATCGACTCAATCTGGATGTACAGCCCGCCGTCCCGTTCTTCGTAGCTCCAATACGAGTTCATCCGCCAAAGAAACCCATGCTCTTCGCCTGGAGTGAGCGCGCGCTCCCTGGCCGTTCCCGGCGCCTCAATCTCCGCGATCTTCGTGCTGCGCGAGACGCTGTACCCATGTTGCGTATCCAGGCGGTTGAACGTTACGTCGTACGTCGCGTCCATCACGACCGTGAAAATGTGGTGCTGCATCATGCGCATCGCCACCTGGTAAGAATCGCCATCCTGCTTCAGCACGCTTGCCCGCACCACTTCCGGCGCCCAGTGCCGTGGATAAGCCTTGAAATCTCGTAACACGCGCTCATAATCGGCGAGCGTCACTCCCGGAAGAAACGCGGTACCCCGCCAGTGGTGAACGAGCGCTCCCGGCAGTTCCAGGCCGTTCGCCGGGGTCAGTTGTTCAATGACGAACTGGCCATTCTCGAGCCGCGCCCGATCCGCCGGAGCAAGAAAGTCACTCGCCGATCGGTGCTGCTCCGCGAGCCGCGACTCCACACGAACCACGTAGCTGTCGAAGCCGGTGACAGCTGCAGGCGTGGGTTCTTCGGCTGCCAGAATCGAAGCCGCTAGAAACAACATCGCCGCACCGCCAGCCAACCATCCTGGAGATCGCATTCGCCTCATGTTCCGCACCATACCCTTTCGACGATTGGCGGGCAATACACGCTGCCTCATTCGGAGGCGAATGTTTCTCACCGTGCAATGCCTTCCAATCCTTGAACTTCCGGGGAATTGTCGTTTGCGCCAGCCGGTCTTCGAGCCAACTCTCTATCGGCTAAACTGATCGAAAGACATGGCAGACTTGAGAAGCGACCTTCGGCCGGCACAGCGCTATCGCTTTGGAGTCTTTGAAGCGGATGCGGCCACAGGCGAGTTGCGCAGGCAGGGAATGCGCGTCAAGCTCAACGCCCAGCCCTTCCAGGTTCTTCTCATGCTGCTTGACCGTTCCGTTGACCAGCCAGGCCAGTTGCTCACGCGCGACGAGATTTCCCGCTTGCTATGGCCAGAAGGCACCTTCGTCGACTTCGAGCACGGCGTCAACTCCGCGGTCAATCGCATCCGAGAAGCTCTCGGCGATACGGCCGGCAGTCCGCGGTTCGTCGAGACTCTCGCTCGCCGCGGCTATCGTTTTCTTGCGCCGGTCGAGCGGATCAGTTCGGGCGACGCTGCGCAGGCGGCGCCTGGCGAGTCCGAGGCCTCCGCACCCACTGACCCAGCCGGGGACCTCCGCCAGTCTGAGCCGCAGTCACGCACGCGAATTCTTTCGACTCTGGAGGACCTTCCCAAAACGTCCTTTCCGGTCGTGCAAACCCTCTTCGTCCTCTTTCAGCTCATGTATCTGGGTTTCTATATCGGAGCGCTTGCCAATCTCGCGGAGATCGAAGATCTTCTCTCGCCACTGCCCGCCGCCACGCTGGTCTTCCGCGTCGTATTCGTCACGGCCGCCATTCTCATTCCCGCCCGCGCCTTCGTCCTTTGCGCCGCCCTGTTTCATGCGCCGGGATTCCGTGCCAAATTCCTCACGCTCTGGCCGTTTCTGCTCTTCTTTGACGGGCTGTGGTCGCTCTCACCCTTCCTTCTGCTGCACCACATCAACTTTGGCCTCGCGCTGGCCTGCACCGCGCTTCTTGTCTACTCACCGTTCGCACAGCGTTCCATCGTCCTCATGGGCGCGGGTGTCGCACCATCTCGCCCCAGCTGACTCCCTACGTCGATTTTCTCCTCAGAATTCCGTGTGGAACCGGACCGCGGAAACCGCCACGGGTCCGCGCGCCTGGTTATAGCCCGGATCGGTCACGTGTTGAAAATCGTAGGACATGGAGAAGCCGCGCCAAAGGTGAGCGGTGTAAAAGGCCTCAACGATCTTCTCGCTGCCATAGGTCAGCGCGCCGTCGCCGAGCATGATGCCTAGTCCGCCCAAAACAAGATACTGTTGATGCTCGGGCGCAATTCCGTTTGCTACAAACGCAACTCCCGCCCTGTCGCTGCCGCGGCGCCATGAACCGCCCTTGACGACCCCACCGAGTTGCAAAGTCCGGTCGTCTTCGGTGTAGCAGAATGCCTCGTTATGCCCGTCGCTCCAGCCCAGACGCCCAAAAACGCCAAGATCGTTCGTGATCTCCTGCTCCATGTTCAAACCGAACCCGTAACGATGCCTGCCCTCCCGCCGCGTTGCTGTAATGTCGGGTGTTGCCGTCGAGCCATCGAGAAACTCGGCGTTGGCGAGGTTGTAGTTTCCCATGTTGCCGTGATTCAGATAGCCCAAAAGCCTTACCACGCCCTGACGATGAACAATGTGTTTGCCCCGCGCTTCCAATTCCAGATTCTCCGCTCGCGACCGCGCCAGGTCTGCATCCAGGAATTGTCCAAACGGAAGCTTCGGCATCATCGCTTCAGCAAAGCGCACTGAATGCGAGCGATCGTCATACTCCACCATCACGGCTTCGGTGTAACCGCGTGCGTTTGCAGCCACGTCATACGCACCGTTGTCGTCCACTGTCCAATTCAGAAATTGCAGATTGCTGTCGGAGCCGTACGTATTCACGTCGAAGAAGTCCGTCAGGTCCATCTTTCCCAGCCGTACTTCGATGCGGCGCGCGGGCAGCGAGGTCGCGAGGTCCAGTTCGTCGCGATCGGCCGCCACGCGTTCGCTCGTCAGTGGAATAATCTCGCGCAGCATGAGCTGCGCCAGGTACGGGGCTTGAGCCCCAGGAACGTTTTGCCGGATACGCACCTCGTCCAGATTGACGTATCCCGCCAACCCGTCTTCGTTTCCAACGCCGTTTCCGGTGGCGTCTTCGATATCGGCAAAGACTTCGGTCGATTGCGAGATCTCGTAGCCGGTATAGAGCGTCAACAGGTGCGTCGTCGCGCTCTGCGACCAGTTCGTCAGGCTGTTCTGCCCGCTGTATTCAGCTTTGAACGCTCCGTATCCCTGCAGAATGACATTTGCTTGTCCTGAAATCCAGTACCGCCCTGTCTGCGTGTGCGGAAAGACAGTTTCAACGTCGCCGCTCGCGTCATCCGCACTCGAGTCTTGACTCGCAGCCTGTCCGGAGCCTGCGCTGTCTGGCGCCGCCGGCGCAGCTTGTCCTTTGTCCGCTTGAGGAGGTCCCGCAGCCTGCGCGCTAGCCAGCGCCGGCCGCCAGCAGACTGCTAAGGCCAGGACGCAAAAGAATTGCACGACAGTTTGCTGGAGGGAGCGCCGCATCTCTGCCTTGAACGGGTGCTTAATACAAGCTTTCCGTCATGCATGTAGTAGATCATCCGGCTGCCGCGTCCGTCGCCATCGGGAACGCTCGACTTCCCGCTTTGGCATCCATTTTGCTAACGCCGCACAGGCTGCGTCGTTCTATTTGCCGCTTTCAGGCGGGGCATTTGGCGCGGGATTCGGCTGGGTCCCGTCGTTGTTGACTTCTTGCCCGTTGTAAAACACCTTGCTCGACGACCCAAACCGTTTGTAATCGGTGTATTTGATGACGTCGCGGATGTGCACATCCTGCGCCATGTAGCCGTAGCCGCCGCTGAAGTGCAGAATTCCCTCGCCTTTTGTGTAGACAGGGAACCAGTAATGGCCATCGACTTGT
>Ga0181535_10001560_pt1 | contig 29756 bp, 22 predicted proteins | sample PEATcosm2014_Bin_44_FD_119774 | JGI IMG/M metagenome (GOLD analysis project Ga0181535, IMG submission 119774) | Peatland microbial communities from MTU Mesocosm Facility, Houghton, MI, USA - PEATcosm2014_Bin17_30_metaG | ecosystem: Environmental > Terrestrial > Soil > Wetlands > Peat | place... | reverse complement strand
TGCACTCCCACTTCGAGTGGCTTAAGCTTTCATACTCGTCCATCCGGATTCTCCTTGACTGTGTGCTTGGCGGCTCACGTCGACGAGTTTCTGGATGGACTCCCGAATATGTCAAACTGCTACTGCCTCCCCGGCAAAGCCGGGGGAACTCCCGGTTGGATTAGTTAGTCGATCCTGAAAAAGTGACTCTCAGGCAGATTGAGGTTGAGTATTGCTTTCTTGGGCGCCTTGCAGGGTGAGCAGCCTGGTCCATACGTTCATCAGGCAGAGCAGAAAAATGAGCCAAAAAGCTCCGAGGAGCTTCTGGAAGTTCATCGCGGCGGCTGCCAGGATCGCGTTGATCTCATTGCCGGCAGTGCCCTTCAGCCGATTACGTTCCAACCGGTGTTCGCTTTTCAGATGTCCGATGCTGGGTTCGACCGCGGCACGGCGTTTCATCCATAGCCATCGTGCTTCAGATGTCCGTCCTCTTCGCCTCTTGTCGATATGCACGGTTACCGCACCGTCGTAGTCGTGACCTCGATAGCCCATGTCCACATACGCCTCGCTTACCTTGTTGGCGATCAAACTCTCAACTTGCTTCATCTGTGCAGCCAGCGTGTGGCCATCGTAGGGATTTTCAGTGAAGCTCTTCGCGCCGACGAACCATCCACCGCGACTACTCACCGCGACACTCACCTTGTTTCCAAACTCATACTGCTTGCCCGCCTTGCCCTTGGCGATGCACTGCACTTCAGGTTCATGCACCGAGTAGATCTTGTTCTTGTCTTGCCTCTGTTGTGCATGGATTTGATGCGCTGTCTGAAGTAGCTTTCGAAGTTTGTTGGATGGCGTTTCGACCTGGCGCTCTATCTCGCGAACGATGCACCCCAACTGCGTCCTCAGCTTGCGCGTGCAGGCACGAGCACGTTTCATCTGACGAGCATGTGCATAACGGCTGGACTGCATCAGCAGGCGGCGGCCAACATGCTGATAACTCTGCTTGATCGCCAGGCCCTCAGCACGTGCGGCCTTCACCAACCGCTCACGCATGCGCTTATAGAGTCTGGCATCGGTGGGAAAACGAATGGCCTTGGTCTGAACTGTCGTGTCCACGTTGATGCGCTTCAACTCGGCGGGGCGAATCACGCGCATCACGATGCCTGCTTCAATCGTCGCACGCAGCATCTGCTCAGCTCCAGCATCGCCCAGCCGCTTGCGCCAGCGCGTCATGCTCGATGGATCGATCGGCATCTGATACTGAAAGCACCTCATGCCGCTGAAGTGCTGCCAGTCGGGATTTTCAACCCACGCGGCAACCACGTCTTCATCGCTCAGATCCTGCTGATACTTCAGATAGTGCAGCGCCACCATCAGACGCGTCGGGATCCCAGGCGCACCTTGACTGGGATGATAAGTGCCGCCTAGAGTCTGTTCGAACGACTCCCAGTCAATGCAAAGACCGAGTCGCACCAACGGATGGCTCATGTCGATCAACTGCTCCAAATCTATCTGAAACATCTCCAGCTGCGGCTGTTCCGGCTCGCGCTTGGGTCGCATCGTTTTCCCCAGTTTCCAGGCCATTTGCTCAGCCTTCAGGGAAGTTCTAGAGCAAAAAACACCGCATTTCATCAGGTTTTATACGGGTTTTGCCGGTTTTTCAGGATCGACTAGTTATGGAGAGAATAGTCTGTGCGAGAGAGTGCCGAACCCAGGTTCGGACTCTTGCACAAAACGCGACCACAAATGCAGAAATCAGAACGCTTCTGTACGTCTCAACACGGCATCTGCCGTTAGTAGCAAAGTCTTGAAAACGAGCCACGGCGACCGCAACGAGACGTAACGCACATCCAGACGTACGGAGGGGAGTCTCTCTCCTGTGTGTCTGGCTCATTCAACACATTTATGGAGGGGATTTCTCTCGCTTTCTGAACCCTGGCCAACTCAAATTGTTTGGTTAGAGCCTGGCAGACAGAATTGTGCATAGTCACTTTCGGAAGAACCTCGCATAATGGTAAACTGGAGATATCTTCAGTCGGCACATGGTGTTGATAAGTATGTTGGATGGTAGAATAACTGAACATGTTCATGCATGTTTACTGCTACTTCGCGATTGCGTATCTTTCGGCTCGCGCACCATGCAAACTGGTGATGAAGGGATGAAACTGGTATTTAAGTGCTTGCTTCGCCGCTGCCTCTATTTGACAAAGCAATCTTGAACTCTTGCAACTTGGCGACCGCGTTCGGATTGGTCCGTGCAAACTCCATCCACGCCTGGATTAGCGCAGAAAAACATCCAGCAAAGAAACCCGCAACAGTCAAGGACAGAACAATCAGGGCTCTTTTGGGGGTCGATTTCTGATCTGGTTCGATTGCCGATTCAACTACTTGGATAATCGCGGCTTCCTTGGCTTCATCCAACCTGGCTGCATCGTATTGCTTCATCAGCATATCGAACAAGGCCTGCCGGTAGGCCAGTTCATGTGCGGCGTGAAGATATTCCAGTCCCGCGGTAGGAACATTCCCGAGCCCAAGCCCGGCGATGCCCGGAGAGTGATTGCTCCGCTCCAGAAGGGCTTCCTCGGCCTGTAGAGAGGTTAGCTCCCTCTCCGCCAATTGCACGTCGGGGTTTTGTTCCGTCGAATAGGAGCGTAATGCCTGTACCTCTACCTGCTTGGCTGCAACCTGTGCGCGAAGAGCTGCAATGCCTTCGATCATCGCTTTCGCCTGTGCATCCAACTGGACAATGCCCTTCTGCTGTTGAACCTGCTGGAAGGCAAGTTCGGCCGAGACCAACGCATCCTTGGCTTGCTTCAACTGCTCTTCATAAAAAAGCCGCCGCTGCGAAGCCTCCGTAACCGCAAGGGTCTTGGTGAGGATGCGGAGTTGATCCGAGTAGGCGTTGGCTATCTCGGCGACGCGATTCTTGTCCTTATCTATGACAGATATAGCGATGAGGCCGCTCTTCTCAGAAGTAACCTCGGTATAACCCGCCAGTATCTTGCGGGCTTCGGTCATATTCTTGGCGTGGTACGCCTGCATCAAGCCAAACTTCTGGATGATCGCGTCGACTATCGGCCGTGAAGTCAGCAGGCCGATGTAAATGTCGTTCGGATTCTTGAGACCCAGTCCCCCACTGGCAAGCGATGCGAGAGAACCTCCACCGGCGCCTGTCAGTTGGTTCATCATCAACATAGAAGCCGTCGATTGAGTTTGTTGTGGCGGCATGATCTTGGTAATTGCCGTATACTTTACCGGCAGCGTAAAGCAAAGAACCACGGCGACGATAGCGGCAATGCCAGTTACCTTCGCGATCAACCATTTCCGATAGGCAAGCTGCGTGAGAGCGTCAATCAGGCTAACTTCATAGCCCTCGTTGGGCTCCTCCGACACGGAGGCACTGTTCATTGCAGCTGTACTTGCTTCGATAGGAATATCATGCCCGATCATCAGTAGAACCTTTACTTGACCACGCTGAGCGAGGCGGCGGTCAGAGCTAATTCAGAAGCAAGCTGGGTCGCTTGCAAGAACGCATTCAACGTAGATGAGACCCTAAGCTTCTCCGGCACGATAATGGCGTCACCGGGCAGAAGCCTGAGGTTTTCATACCGGCCGTGAGAGTGCATGTTGCGGGATTGACGGCTGACAACGGTGCCGTCTGCGCGGATTACATAGATTCGTTTTTGATCCGCCTCACGGGTGGCGCCGCCAGCGGCATTGAGATAAGCGATTAGCCGCTTCTTTGAGTCAAATCGGAATGCATTGGCGTTGTATACCGCGCCGGCCACCTGAACCGTGCTGAGACGGGGTGGGATATAGAGTGTGTCTCCATCTTCGAGAGGGAAGGCTGGAATGTCCGCAACTGCTGAGGAATCAGGTTTCATATCCAGGACCACCCTTCCCGTGGGTTTGATCGCAGTGAGCTTGGCCAACGCGTTTTGCTGCATAGCGAGCTGGGTCTGTTGGTCAGCTCCAGTTTGACCGGCTTGCGGCATCGCATTCGCATACTTGGTGACCAGTTCTCTCTGCATCTGGTCAGAGGACTGACGTAACTGTGCTTCCTGTGCGAGACGTGTGGTCACACGGGTGAATATCGAGGCATACAAATAGGAGTGTTGCGTAAGACCACCGGCCTTTTCAACAACGTCCCGAAGAGTATCTCCCGGATTGACGCGATAGACGCCAGGCGCATTGACTTCTCCACCCACACGGACAAAGGATGCGTGCTTTTCCATCGGCAATTTTAGATCTGCTCGCGAGAAGATCGAGACCACGTCTCCAGGCTTCAATAGCTGGTTGTCAGCGGATGCGGGATTGTCTAGTGCATTACCGAGGTTAAACGGAATCAGACGTGTGCTCAGGTCGTGTTCGTCCAGACGCTCGATCAGAGCATATTCCCAGTTGATCTCCGCGCTGTTCTGCCCGATGAAGGCAGTCGTTCTGAAGTCTGTTTCTCCGGGCTGATCCGTGCTTTGGTTGCCGAACGCACCCGTGCGCTGGTTGCCGAACGGATCCGTGCGCTGGTCCTCAGACGCATCCGGGGACCGGCCCGAAAACGGATGATTGGGCTCCGGACGAACCAAGTGGTTTTGCCGGTTCCAGTAGCTGCGTGTGATCAGGAATGCACGGGAAGGAATTAGATCCGAGACGCGCATCCCATACTTCGCTTGGTACAGACCGGGCTGAGCGACGTTGCCGCGCAAGGTCACCGCGTTTGAAAACTTCGATGAAACCGGAAAGACACGCAGCAGGTCCCCATCTCTAATCAGTCGCGCCCGTCCCGACTCGTCCAGTGCGAATTCTTCCACCACGCGGCTGCTGTGGTCTTCAACTCGCTCCAATACTGCCCGTTCGGCGTCGGCCAGACTGGTCATTCCTCCAGCGGTCTCCATAGCAGCACCGATCGTGACTGCTCCTTTCAACTCGTAGATGCCGGGATTGTTTACATCGCCGCTTATCGCAATCTGCTGTCCAATTGTGGGGATGAGGATTACATCGCCTGGCAACAACCGGACGTCGTGCGACTTGTCTCCTTTCTCAATCAGATCGTAGATATCGAAGTCGGTTATTGTCCGGCCTTCGCGCTGCAAAAGAATATGCCGCATAGTTCCGGTTGCCGAGGGACCTCCAGAGTCAAAGAGCGCATCCACAAGCGTGCTCAGTGAACTCACCGTATAAGCCCCAGGCTGACGGGCATCGCCAAGCACAAATATCTGGATGGAACGAAGCTGGCCCAAAGCAACATTCAGTTCAAAATCCTTGAAGAGTGCGCTGATGGCCGATCGCAGATATCCTTCGAGTTGTGCGTAGCGCAGGCCCGCCACGGTCAGGGTCCCAACCTTAGGAAGGTTGATCTGCCCGTTCCTATCCACCGTCACGCGGGAATCGAGATCGATCTTTCCCCAGACCCGAATCAGCAATTGATCTCCCGGTCCCAACACATAATCCTCTGGCACGGGCACATTTTGCAGCGGCGCGAAGGTCGTCGGGACTTCGTCGAATAGTTGACGGCCGTACACCGGAAGCTGACGTCCGGTAGCATCCTCGGCGAACTGCTGAAACTCTGACTTTGTCGTGAGCGGCCCGACAACCCTAACAGAGCGGGGCGCCTGTGTGGGCGCTTCCTGTGCGGTTGGGGTCGGCGTCACCGGGGCAGTTGCGCCGGGAGTTGGAACGACGCCAACCCGAGCTGGCCCCTGCATTGGGGCTTGCGCAGTGCCGGACGCAGGTTCTGTCGCATTAGGCGGTACCGACTGAGTTACCCCAACTGGCGTAGTCAGCACAGATTGGCCTACGCAAAGTGTACTGGACATTAGAAGCGGCAAATATGCCTTTGACGTCATAAGAATGGACTCGTTTGATTCAAACAGATACTGTCTAAGCGGAAAGACAGTCCATGTCTGGAGATGTTCTCCAGTCACAGATAAAGCGACATGCGCCTGTGGAATTGCGGTCGTTTCTTTCGCACACCCTAATTCAGCATGGCTGCTGTCGTTAGTTTTGGCCCCTTTGGGGTCTCGGACTGCACAGAAAGAACCGGAGCAAGATCTCTAGCTGCATGATCTGTCTTGGTAGACAGGGCAGCCTTCAAGAGCTCGGCACCTGGGTTGTAGTCGGGAATCAGTTCCTTGAGCAGCAACACGAGGCCGGCAATGTCTTGTTCTTCAGAGATCTTTTGCAGGCGGAGCAAAACCGTTTTGATTTGCTTTAGATCCTTAATGTGATTGCCCACGTAACTTCTGATCTTCGCGTGCGATGTTGGGATTAGATATTCATCCTGAAGATTTAATTCTTCGAACATTTTCTCTCCTGGGCGAAGACCGGTATATTGAATCTCGATCTCTCGTCCAGGCTGAAACCCAGAAAGCAGAATCAGGTTCTTGGCTAGATCTGCTATCCGCACCGGCTCACCCATTTCGAGGACGAATACCTCGCCGCCCACGCCGATCGAAAAGGCCTGCAGAACTAACTGGGCCGCTTCCGGAATAGTCATAAAATAGCGAGTCATTTCCGGATGCGTAACTGTAACCGGACCACCTGCGGCTATTTGTTCCTTAAAAATTGGAACTACGCTTCCGTTGCTTCCAAGCACATTCCCGAAACGCACGGCAACAAACTTGGTAGCGCTTTCCTTCTGGAGTGCGCGAATTACCAACTCTGCAGTACGCTTCGTCGCGCCCATCATGCTAGTCGGACGAACCGCCTTGTCCGTAGAGATCATGACAAAGTCGTTCACTCTGTGCTCGATCGCCGCGCGGGCCACGTTCCAGGTACCGAAAACGTTTGTCTCGACGGCAGCAAAGACGTGCTTCTCCATCATCGGAACATGCTTGTACGCGGCCGCGTGATAGACGATCGACGGCTGATAGCGGTCCATGACCCGTTGTAGTGCGTCACGATGGGTAATACTCCCGATCTCCGGGTAGAAGGCTACATCGGGAAACCGCCTAGCCATCTCTCTGTCGAGATGGAAGAGTGGAGTTTCAGCTTCATCGAAGCCGACCAAGGCGAGGGGCCGGAATTTGACGATCTGCCGGCAGATCTCCGACCCAATAGAGCCAGCAGCCCCCGTAACCATGACGACCCGTCCTTGAACCCGTTCCCGAATCCGGTCCAGGTCAAGCTGCACTGGCTTTCTGCCGAGCAAGTCTTCTACAGCAACCTCTCGGATCTGCTTGCCCAATTCCGCACCCTGGATAAGCTCTCCCAAACTCGGCACCGTTTTGTATTCAACTTTGGCGTCGGTAGCGAATTTCAAAATGCGCAGCATTTGCTGTCCCGAGGCAGACGGGATCGCTATGAAGACTTTCTCGATGCCGTGCTCCCGTACCAAGTGCCCCAGATTGTGCCCCGTCCCCAATACATGTTTCCCGAGCAAGATCAGTCGAGCCTTTGATAAATCGTCGTCTATCAGGCCGATGACATCGAACATCAGAGAGTCATTCTGTTGAATCTCCCGAAGGAGCGCCAACCCTGATGACCCCGCACCGTAAATGAGTATTCTGGTCCGGTCGCTCTCTGCCCCCCGCGGGTAACGATGCGTCGTGTAGAGCACACGAACCACCAACCTGCATCCCAAAGTCAATAGACAGGAAAGCATCCAGTCAAGGACATAAATAGAACGCGGAATACCCCACGACCCGAATAGAAGGAATATCACCGAACCACCCAGTATTGATCCTGCTGAATTTGTCAGAACAATCCTGACAGCATCCTGAGCAGACGTATATCGCCACCCTCCGCGGTCCAACTTTGCGGCGATGAAGGCGGCCGATTTTGCAACGACCCAGATGCACAGCGCCGCCTCTAATTGATGGAAGTAGTTCGCAGGTGGCGCGAAATCAAATCGCAGCTCGCACGCGAGAACTCCTGAAAGTGCAAACGCAGCACCATCCAGAAGAAACCCGGCGATTCTGTGCAAGATGAGTTTTCCATTTAGACTTCGCGCAGGAACTGAAAGCGAGTGCATATGCCTTTCCTCAGTTTCGATCCAACGATGATTGGTGTTTCCTCTTACTTGCAATGCTCAACCCCGCCTAGCTCCTCAAAGTCTGGGCAGCTAGGCGAGCATCATATCGCTTCGATCATCCATCTCTCGAAATTGTGTCAACTGGTTTTCGAACATCCTCAAACAGTGCCGCATCCGAGTTCTTCCCGCGGACATCGTCTTGTGTTGCTCGCGCCGACACCCCGATCACCAATTAAGAGCTAATAGATCCAAGATCCTGATCAATCGGCACGTGCAACTGCTCAGCCCCCACTGAATTTCATCAAGTCGCTTTGATCAATCATTGCAGAATTTCGAGCAAATCTCGAACATCCCATATGGGCTCAGCCTCTCAGCGGAGAATACTCGCTGAATTGAACTGTAGCTTGCGACTATTGCGACAAGTGTGAAGATCATAGTCCTCCCATTTGCGCAACGCAAATCGCCCTTCGTAATCCACGGTTCGAGATAGCCTGCGGCCACTTCGACAAACTCGTTAAGGTGCCTGCGGACGAGTGGATCGAAATCAGTACCCAGCTCAAGAGCGCTGTACTGAAGGAGTCGGAGAAGTTCGGGTTTCTCTAGCAGAGTCGTCGCGATCAGATCAAAGGTCCGAGCAAGCGCTGTTTGCGCATCGCGAGCTTCGGCTATACCAGCCAACTGATCTCCACGAAGATGGAACTGCCGCAACCCCGCCTCCATGACCGCCAAGTAGAGGTCGTGTTTGCGCGGATAATGGCGAAAGATCGTGACTTCATTGACTTGCGCGGCCGAGGCAATCTCGCGGGTACTAACACCGTTGTATCCACGTGAGGCGAAAAGACTCGTCGCGTGCGCCAGTATGCGCTCACCCGCGGCTGGCACTGATATCCCCTTAGTTCCAGCCATACTGATCTCCTGCCGCCGTGCAACTGGGCTGCGAGCCGCTTCCCCCGGAGCCGCTGTATGGTTCTGAGTTCATAGGCTCCAGTTCCGCCCCATCGACCTCTACCGCAATGCTTTTCATAATGAGATCCATGGTAAGAACAAAGCGGAGGCCGCCCTTCTTGCGCACCACAATGCCCTCCAACCCGGCAAGGGCACCCGATCGAATCCGAGCTCGCTGACCTACCGTTAACAGAGGATGTGGCTCAGCCTGACGCAAATGAAGACCGGATCGCAGCGCTTCGATCTCAGCCTCCGGCAAAGGAGCCATTTCGCCCGCTGTGCCGCCTACAATTGTTAGTACTCCGGGTACTTCCAGAACCCGAATACGCTCAGTACGCTTGATGCGCACAAAGATGTAGCCGGGAAATAGAGGGAGATCCAGAACGACCTTCAGGCCATTGCGCCATTTGCGCGGTGAGCGGTAGAGGGGTAGAAAGTGCTCGACTTCTCTCTGCATCAGGTACTGATCCACACGCTTCTCATGACGCGGAGAAGTGAAGGCTGCAAACCAATTCGAGTCAAACTGCACGTCTTGCCGACCGGCCGATTCAGCCTCGGTTGAGTGAACTGAACTTTCTCGGTGTCTAATTTCGGGCAAAGCTTCGCCATCCTCACTTAGATGGGCCTTCCCATCAGATTCCCTTTGGAATCAAGTGAACTGAATGAGGTCGATTCCCTGGAGCACACCAGGAAGCAAGTACGTTCATACTTTCGGGACGGTCGGGTACTCACCAGAGTGTTACTTACACGATAGCACGCGATCACTTTCGTCTGTCAATCCTGTTAGATTGATTTCGTTGCTCGATGCTGGGTTGGGCGTGCTCGGCGTGATTTTCCCATAAGAGGCTCATTCGCTTAGGAATAACGCGTCTTTGGACGCTAACTATCGGCTTTTTGTGCTTAGGATGCGTATCGCGTTAATTAAACTTTAACGCCTATCCAACCTGATTCAGGCAAAACTGTTTGGATTTGGACAGGAACCGAACCGAGCCGCTGGCTTGCCGAGAACGATAGTGAGCAAGTCGCTCATTCAAGACGTCGTTCTTTCCCCTTACAGCGCAATGATCCGGTGGTTCTGGGCTATCGACTCGATCCTGCCCCTCCCTCGGTTTGCGACTCTGAGCAAATGCACACCGCTCGAGATCTCGATCGAAGTGCGAGCGGGTGCAGTCCGGTACGGCATTCACATGATGCACCTGAGTTTTCAGATCGGAATCCGATAAACCCCTCCATGGTCGTCAAATGCAGGACCTTCGAAAGGTCTCAAGGCAACGGCATTTGGTGAATTCGCAGGACCGACTCTGAGAATAATGAGGACTCCGTGAAAAGGCTAGTGCGCGCAGCGTAGCTGAGAAACTCCTCGCCAAACGGCACACTCAGAAGCCCGAAGGCACGAAGTTGCCGAACAATCTCAGCTCCAAGGCTGCATCTTTCTCAGGGCCGCGCGACAGAGCGCCTATCAACCGCAGAGCGGAAAACAGCGAGAAGCAGAGCTACGAGCGTCAGCTCGGATCAGCCAAATTCTTCCGGTGCTCGGCCAACGCCCAGCCGATTCGGTCCGCAAAAACAAGATTGTCGCTTGGCTGGCTGAGGAGTCAGTCAAACGCAAGCGGGTCACCAGCACCCGGCACCGGTGACAAGCCACCTTCTCACTTGTTTTTCGCGCCGGGCAAAATTGAACAAAACCGGCAGCACCGATTGAGCCTCTACGGCTACCTCATCAGGGATGCGCGTCACCCATCTCCGGGCTTAGACGTTGAGATGGCGGCCCCGGATGCGCTCGCCAAATGACTTTGAGCTCGCACGGCCTAGCGATAACACCTGAACCATATAGATGCGATTCCGCCAGAACATCGGGCCGAGCCATCCTGGTTTCCCTCGCAGTACCTTGCCTCAACTGACGTCATGAGTTAACGTAAACTGGGCGCAGGAGTATCGCTAATCCGTGCGCCTATTGTGACCGGCACCGCGCCGAATCCGCTGAGATCCGACCGGCCGCACCAAACTCCGGCGTCTCATTGTTTAGGTCAATCATTCATGCGCATCGTAGATGTTCGCGAAGTCACTGCACCGATCTCATCGCCAATTGCAAATGCCTTTATTGATTTCTCCACCATGACCTGTTCGCTTGTCGCAGTGGTCACCGACGTCAAGCGCGACGGACGCACGGTCATCGGTTACGGCTTCAATTCCAACGGGCGATATGGGCAGGGCGGCTTGATCCGCGAGCGCTTCTCGCCGCGCATTCTTCAGGCCGATCCAGACAGCCTCGTCAATGATGCAGGTGACAACCTTGACCCAGACCGCATTTGGTCTGCGCTCATGCGCAATGAGAAGCCGGGCGGTCACGGAGAGCGCTCAGTCGCCGTGGGGACCATTGACATGGCTGTGTGGGATGCGGCCGCCAAGATCGCGGGCAAGCCGCTCTTTCGGTTCCTGGCCGAGCGCCACAATCGCGAAGCCGATCCGAGAGTCTTTGTCTATGCGGCCGGCGGTTATTACTACCCCGGTAAAGACCTCAGGGCTCTACGCACCGAGATGCGCAGCCACCTAGATCGCGGTTACTCAGTCGTCAAGATGAAGATCGGCGGCGTTCCACTCGAAGAAGACCGCCAGCGCATTGAAGCCGTGCTAAAAGAGATCGGCAATCAGGCTCAGCTTGCAGTCGACGCCAACGGCCGCTTCAATCTGGAAACCGCCATTGAATACGCGAAGATGCTGCGCCAATACCCGCTCTTCTGGTACGAAGAAGCAGGTGACCCACTCGACTATGCGCTGCAGTCAGCTTTGGCTGAGTTTTACCCCGGTCCGATGGCCACCGGCGAAAACCTCTTCAGCCATCAAGACGCGCGCAATTTACTGCGCTACGGCGGCATGAGATCCGATCGCGACTGGCTGCAGTTTGACTGCGCTTTGTCTTATGGACTTTGCGAGTATCAGCGCACGCTCCAGGTTCTCGATCAGGCAGGTTGGTCGCCGCGCCGCTGCATTCCTCATGGAGGCCATCAGATGTCGTTGAACATTGCGGCCGGGCTGGGACTTGGCGGCAACGAAAGTTATCCCGACCTCTTCCAACCCTTCGGCGGTTTCCCCGACGGAGTGCACGTGGAGAACGGTTACATCACCATGCCCGAATTGCCCGGTATCGGCTTTGAAGGCAAGAGCGATCTCATCGCTGTCATGCGCCGCCTCGCCGAGTAAGACGAATGACAAGAGACACGCAACATCCGTGGCGCCGCTGGACACTAGGCCCGCTCTGGCTTCAGGTGCTCTTTGCCATCGGCCTCGGCGCGCTTGTCGGCGCCATTCATCCCCATGCGGCGGCCGCACTGAAGCCCCTCGGCGATGGTTTTATTCGCCTCATCGGCATGACGCTTGCGCCCATCGTCTTCCTCAGCGTCGTCCTTGGCATTGCGCGGATGGGCGACCTTAAAGAAGTAGGCCGTGTCGGAGTCAAAGCTCTCCTTTACTTTGAAGTCGTCTCCACCATTGCGCTTCTGCTCGGCCTCATCGCCATCAATCTCTTTCATCCAGGCCGCGGACTCAACGTGCAGCCTGCGTCACTCAACACGCAGGCAATCTCCAATTACACTGCCGCTGCCCAAACCCACTTGAACGCTGTGGACTTTCTGCTCAACATCATTCCCACCAGCATGGCCGGTGCTTTTACCGGTGGCAACATGCTGCAGGTCATACTGCTCGGCATCCTCTTCGGGATGGCGATCTCGCGCTTTCGCGCCGCCGCGCAACCCCTTCTCTCCCTCTTTGACCTGCTGCTTCGCGCCACCTTCGGCGTCGTGACGTTCATCATGTATCTGGCCCCCATCGGCGCATTCGGCGCCATGGCTTACAGCGTAGGTCAGTATGGGCTGGGCAGCCTGGCGCAGCTTGCGCAGTTTACAGCGGAGGTGTGGATCGTCGCGGCAGTCTTCGTCATTGCTGTGCTCGGCTCGATTGCCCGGCTTGGCGGATTCAGTCTCTATCGGCTTCTGCGCTTCATCCGCGAGGAACTCCTCGTCACCTTTGGCACTTCGTCCACTGAGGCCGTCCTCGCCCCGCTCATGGCAAAGCTTGAGGGGCTCGGCTGCAACAAATCCATCGTCGGCATGGTTCTGCCCGCCGGCTACGCCTTCAACGCCGACGGAACCGCCATCTATCTGAGCATGGGCGCGATCTTCATCGCGCAGGCCACGAATTCTCATCTCACGCTGCGCGACCAGATCGTGCTTGTGTTGGTGCTCATGCTCACCTCCAAGGGTTCGGCCGGTGTCGCGGGCGCTGGCTTTGTCACCCTGGCCGCAACCTTGGCTGCGATGCCGCAGATTCCCGCCTCCGGTCTGGTTCTGCTTCTCGGTGTCGAGCGCTTGGTCAACGCGGCGCGCGCCCTTGTCAATGTCATCGGCAACAGCGTTGCCACTATCGTCGTAGCGAGGTGGGAGAATGCTTTTGACCCGGAATGCGCCGAACCGATTCTCAGAGCGAAGTCAAAGCCACAGCAAGCCGCGACGCGATCGTGACTGCGTTGCGGCTTGCATCCCGCAGCGACCTCGAACGCAAGAAGCAATCGATCCGATTTGTCATCCCCGCGATCATGCCGCGATCCAATCTGCTTCATCCGGCGCATTCAGTCGTGACACAATGGCGAGGTTAAACAGCCACACGAGTCGGAGGAGTCAATCGTTCCAATCGGCGCACCCTATCGGCGTGGTTCAATACCGGGGTATTCACGAATCCGGCGGCCGTGACGTTCTGCAAGCTCCAGCGGCGGGTCGATACAATATCTGAGATTGACGTGCATCTCCTGATGTGGAAGGATAGGCGCCAATGAAAACCCAATCGTCAACAATTGTCTTGGCCGGAGCGGTGTTGCTCCTGGGACTCATGGCTGTGCTTGCCGACGGAGCTGTGCGGCGTCAATCCGTCACCTTTGATGAAGTAGCGCACATGGGGGCGGGCGTGAGTTATCTTCAGAAGCTCGACATGAGAATGAATGAAGAACACCCTCCGTTAGCGAAGGTGCTGGCCGCTTTGCCCCTTGTCCTTCGCGGCGTGCACGCCGACTATTCCCACGTCTCGTGGGCATTCAGCGGGAGTGGACTCTTTAAGCAGTTCCTCGGCGAATGGATCTTCGGCCACTGGCTGTTTGCCCGATGGAATGAACCTCTGCCAACGGTCTTCTGGGCGCGACAGTCCATGCTGCTTTTGACGATTGGCCTGGGAATCATTCTCTTTCTCTATGGTTCTCGCCTCGGCGACCGGTGGGGCGGACTGCTCTGCCTTTGCGCTTACGCCACCATGCCTGTCATGCTCGCCTTCGGCCCTCTGGTCCTGACCGACATCGCAGTCACGTTCTTCGTCGTGCTGACTTTGTGGGCAATTGCCGGCATGTGGCAGGCGCCGTCCTGTGGCACGATTCTGCGATTCGGTCTCGCCTTGGGTGGGGCGCTTCTTTCCAAATTTTCTGCGGGACTTCTATTCTTCTGTTTTCTGGCGTTCATTCTAAGCCTGCGCTTAGGTTCGGTGTTAGATCAGCCAGCAGACAAGACAGAGCTTCGCAGGTGGCGCCGTCTGCGCTGGCGAAGTCTCACGAAAGGCATCGTACTCGCAGCGCTGGTCGTCTACTCCGTCTACTTTGTTCTCTCGTTCAATGAGCCTACCGACTCTCTTGGTTTTCTTGGACACAACGCAGGGGCACTGCTCCTTCGCAGAGCGCTCATGGGGCCGTGGATCTACCTGCGCGGCCTGGCGCTATTCGCCTTTACCAGCAAGCCGCCTGCTTACATTCTCGGGCACTGGTACCCGCACGGCGTGTGGTTTTACTTTCCGCTTCTATTCTTGCTGAAATCCCCGTTGGCATTTCTTTTTCTGCTGGTTCTCGCTCTGGCCGTCGGACTTGTCGCCAGGTTTCGTCCGGTACGGCTCGTCGTGATTCCCGAAGGGATGGAGTTGCATTGGCGAGCGCTATGGATTTTCCTTGTGGTCTTCACCTTTGCGTGCACGCTCAGTGGATTCCAGTTCACCATCCGTCATTTCTTAGTGTCGATAGTGCTTCTGATACTCTTGCTGGCGCCGCTGCCGCGAGCGCTGAGTCAACTGAGAAGCGCAGGCTCGTCCGCCGCGACCGCCGGCCTCTGGCTCACGGTCGCATTGGCGCTGGCATCGGTTGTGACAGCGGTCCGCGCCTATCCCTACTACCTTCCGTTCTTGAACTCGTTAAGCTTCGGCCGTCCAGCCTACCTCTTAGTGGCCGACTCGAATCTCGACTGGAACCAGGGTCTTCTCGAAGTGGAGGATTTCGTTCGGCAGCGCGGTCTGACACATGTTCTGATCGATCCGTATAGCTTTTCGGATCCCACGGTGTATGTTCCGCAAGCGCAATTCTGGAACTGTCAGGAGGCTGTGCCCAGAGATGGCGGGCAGTGGGCTATCGTCTCCGTTAACTTGATTCGGGAGAGTCACAACTGTGTCTGGCTGCTCGCGTTTCCGCATCAAGCCCTGGCAGGCGGCAGCATGTATGCCTTTCAACTCCCGCAGGTGATTCCTCCGGCGGGAACTCCCGGCGGTCCACCGTTGCCCGAGGATTATCGCAAATTCGCAAACGTTCCCTTTCCCGGTGATATCCGTCTCCTCTGGATCAACTGCATCCGCGATCCAGATCAACTGCAGCCAACCTGGGACCGCATGGCGGCAATGGGGGCGAAGCAGCAGAAGCAGCAAGGAAGCTCAAATGGCAATAGATAGGGCAGTTCGCTGCGCACAGCCGTCGTGAAGTTCCCGCAGGCGGCCGAGACTTCGATCCTGCCGCCGCGGGGAGTTCAGAGCGGCCTCCGGGTATGTGAGTCTTCGCCCAGTGTCGCTCACGGCTGGCCGCTCCGAGACTCCACTTTCGTCCTGGAAGAGAATCGAGGCTCTTCGCCGCCGGGCGTTTTTTTTATTGCCGGCCACCGCTTCGCCATCCAGATCCGCCGTCCTTCTTCATTGCGTTCCCGCGCTCGCTTGGCCGGTCGTTGCAGGCTCCACTCCAGAGCGGCAAGAATCTTCCATACGTGGCCGGGATGATAGTGAACGCCCGTGGCCCGCTCGATTACCGCCGCCACGCGGGGCAGTGTCCAAATATCGGTTCCGAAACCGTGGACCTGCGCGCCTTTGCGCAAAGCCTCGTCCACCTGCTTGAACTGCGCCCCGTCCAATTTCGGCCGGCGGCCCGCCCGCCCTGCCCCGCGAATCCAATCCGGATTATCCTGCCGCCATGCCTCGAACCATCGGCTCACGCTTTGACGGCTGATGTGGAGTTCACGGGCGATCCCGGCCTGTGACCGCTTGCCGGCGGCAAACAACCGCGCGGCGCGGCGGCGTTCTTGCATGGCTGCGACGTCCCGGCGCGGCGCACTGGATCCTGTCATGCCTTATAGCTTACTGCCATATGATTCGGGTTATCACTATATTATGCGAGAGTAAGTAAGATGGCTGCTCCCCTTGAGGAACGTTTCCGGTGAATGTTCCTTTCAGACGGGTCGTGTTGACTTTGCTTGCACTGCTCGCCGTATTGCCTCTGTTTCCATGGCTATCAGAGATTGTCAGGTGCCTGAGAGGCCGAAACTCCTCCAGTTCCGGCCGAGTTTGCAGGCGGTGCCAGCCAGCTCCAAGCAGGATTGAGGCGACCACTTCGACGACGGCGCACCGAACTCTTTCCGGCTCTCCGATACGGCCGATCAGGCTGCATTTCGCCGGTGGTCTGCCTTGATCACCGAGTACCAGCCAATCTTGCACCTACTCTGAGTTACATAATCGCTTGATCGACACGATCGGCGAAGTCCGTGCGACTGTCGGATTCTCAGACGGATAGTTGGCGTTGACAGGACGTTCTGACGCCCGAGTAAGCAAACCGTGACTTTATAGCCCCTTCACGATTTTGAGAATCCCATCATTACAAAAAGTAAGGCCGGTGCGAAGCGCCCCGCCCTGCAGTAAATTCAGATCTGGCCTACGTGTATTCGGTCACCATCCCTCGGAGCGCCCCGGTCGGCCGAGATGTGGCCGATTTCGCGAACCTCACCGGCTGTGGAAGGAATTAAAGACACGAATTCACCGTTATCGTGGACGGGCATGGCAATAGAGCCAGAAACTGTTCCACGCATACTGCATCCACCAGAATGAGGCACGGGCGAATGAGAGCCTTGAGAATTCGCGATAGAGGCGCCAGGCATTCACCGCGCAGGCGAGTTTATTGGACGATCGGCTTTTTGGAGAAAGACGGTAACGGCCAAGATCGGCGGCAAGGCGGTGCCCCGTATATCCCTGTTTGACAAGTAGTGCCCAGAGGCAGAAATCCTCGGCATGCAAAGGCGAGACGGCAGGAAATCGGAGATGGGGAACCTTCTCGCGGTCGAGGACGACGCTCAAGCAGCCTCCCGTACCGCGGCGCGTGTGCAGGGTACGCATGTTTAACTCCTCCGGCCCCTGAACTAGCCGTCCGACGCGGGCACCGTCGTGCGAGATGTGTCGGTAATCGTGATAGATGAATGTGTAGCCGTGTTCCGTCATCCACTGGATGCAACGTGCAAGTTTTTCGGGCAACCAAAGATCGTCAGCGTCAAAGAACGCGATGAACCGGCCGCGCGAGGAATCGAGGGCCAAGTTGCGCGCCGCTGAGGGCCCCAGATTACTCGGGGTTCGCAGCAGGTGAACTCGGGCGTCTTCCCGGGCGTTGGCTTCGATGATTTCGATGGAGTTGTCCGTCGAACCATCATCGACCAGAATGTGCTCCCAGTCGGGAAAGGTCTGCGCACGGACCGAAGCGAGCGTGTCCGGTAGCCAGCGCGCTGCGTTATAAACCGGTGTGACGATTGAGACTAACGGCATGATGTTATCCCTCCAACGCCGTCTCTCACAGATTGCCTGCCAAAGTGCGGATGGGTTTATTCAGTCTTGCTAAGGATCAGTTCTCTCGACTGGGCCAGCAGGGGCTCCGGCGCATCCGGCTTGTCGCGGCGGGTCTTCATGGCGTTGCTCCGCTTGGCGAGGCAAACGACGAGCCTTCGCGATTTTCTGGAACCATGAAGAAAGCCAACGCCGCAACAGCGGGGACAAAGTCTGGTGCGGTGAAGACAAGGAGGACTGCTCCAGCCAGGAGCGCCAGCGGACGCAAAGGGATTCGATGCAAAGGAAAGTTTCGCCGCAGGATGAAGAACAACCACACGATCCCCGGAATGCTTCCGTACCCCGCCACGAGCGGCAGGAGCCCCATGGGCTCGAGCACGATGCCTCCAAAGAGTACGGGAGGTTCGTACAGCCGAGGGAATTGTGCGAGTGGAGAGAGGATCTGCGTTATGCGCGCCATTTCATTGTTGGTGCTGCTGCTCGCGCCGTTGATCATCAGGTCCGAGTGCAGATCCACAAGGCGCGCGGAGCGCGCAATGAGCAAAACAACGATCAGAAAGACGGGGACCGAAGCGAGCAGCGCATGGCGTCGGCGTGAGATGGTCGCCAGGCACGCCAGGCTTAACAGCACGAGAAACATCAGGACGTACACAGATTTGTTCAGGGCGGCGAGCGCCGCGAACCAGGCCAGAGCCGACCAGCGCCGCGATGGCCGCTGGACGATCGCCACCAAAGCGTAGGTGATGCCCATGACTGCTGCTCCGGACGGCTCCGATGCCCATCCCTGCACGCCGCGGATTCCAAATTCGTCATATGGCATACCTGAGTAGCGTGGCAGGATGTTCACGAGCGCATCTGTGAGCCAGCCGGGGAGGATTGGTAAGAACTGCACGTCCACAGTTTGCGCGACGCAGAAACAGACGAGCAACTGCAGAGCACGATAGGCGAGATTGGGAGGAAAGAGATCGCATCCCTTGTCGCGCAGATGCCGTGTCAAATTCAGGACAAAATGAAAGGGCACGATGCCGGTTGCCAGGCGCAGGGATGCAACTGGGTTACCACCGATCAATGGCATGCAAAAGACGGGAAGAGCCAGCAGAATCGATCGCGGTTCGCGAAGTGTGACTTCGGGCAATAGAAGCGCAGCCAGAAAGACCGGCAGGAAGTTGATCTCGACCCGACTGTCGGAATCGACCAGAACATAGTTGAAGTAGGGCCACACAAAGCAGAACGCGACCAAAAGGCGAGCCACAGCCAGACGGGTCGACGGCAAAGTCATCTCCCGCGCCGCAGCTAACATGCGGAGTGGAGTATCGAAAATGGTTTCTGCCGAAGCGGGGGTCATCGGGTCACTTCCGAGAAGGTGAGTTGCTTGCGTGGTGAAGGGTCGGCCGCCAGATAGGCCTTTGCGGCAGCCCGCGCCGAGTATGCCGACAGCGAGATGCGGGTGGGCAGAGCCGCGAGCGCCCTGCGCAGGGCGCGGACCACAGGCTCGCTGCCCGCACCGGAGTAAAGATGAATAGCGCTCCCAATCAGTTCCGGGGCAATCTCCAGGCCCCCACCCGAAGCGGGCATGACGACTGCGCAACCCTGGCTTAACGCCTCGAGGTAGGCTATGCCGAGGGCTTCAACCTCGCATCCAGAGACAAAAACCCTGGTGCGGCGGAGCCACTTCCGCACCTCCGAACGCGAAATCTCGCCCGCGAATTCAATGCGCGGATCGCGGCCTGCGGCTGCTTCGAGCGTGGGGCGAAGCTCGCCGTCGCCGACGATTGCGGCGCGCAACGGCGGGTTTTCATGGAGCAGCGCGCGAATGGCGGGAAAGACCTGATCCAGCCTCTTCGAAGGGTGCAGGCGGCCGGCGAAGGTTATGCAATCGCGCCGTGCTCCTTCATCTCCGCCCGCCTCAAGGAACAGATCGTCGAGTGGATTGTGGATGACCGCATCCACGCGAAGGTTGTAGATGGTGCGCAAATGGAGGGCGGAGTAATGTGACACCGCAACCAGCCGCGCATTCCATTTCGCCAATTTGTACGAAGCTACGATACCCAGTGCTCTGATCCAGCCCTGCATGCCGGGGCGTGGGCATCCGTGAGCCACGCAGATCGTGCGCTTTGAAAACGGAGCGGCGAAGACCGCCGTTGTGCTGAGCACCTTGAGAACATCGGGATCGCGCAGGTCATGCCAGTGCGAGAGGATATACGAGGAAGGAACAACTTCGGCCGCGATTCCCAAATCCACGAAGCCTTCGCGCAGCGCTTCGGCGAAGCTGGCCACGCCGCCGGTCTGGTGGCCTCCGGTGATCAGGACCTTGGACGGAAATCGTGGATTCGTTTCTTCCTGCTCTCGTTTCAATCGATCTCCTCGTTGCCTCTCGTCCCTGCTTCTCGCCCATCAATCGGCAGAAAAGAGGAAGTTAGTTGTCCCCTCATCCACCGCGCCGCTGCTCACCCAGCGGCTTACGTCGTCCGGGCCCACTGGCGTCCTTGGGGCGTCCACCTTCCGGCAGTGATACCCGTGTCTCCAAAAGACCTCGAAGGTCGCTGCGAAATTCGCATTGACGCCACCGGGAATCGACTCGCTGCGGAGCAGGATCTCAACCAGCCATGTTGGGTTTGGAACCAGGTCAAGCGTCTTGATCGCGCCGGCCAGGACTTCGGGCTCGAATCCTTCCACATCCAGCTTGATGAGCAGTCTCTTGCCCTGGAAACGGCTGGCCGCGACTGCATCGAGAGAGGTAAGTGGAACCAGCGCTGAGTGTGTCTCCCAGGCCTGCGCCCATCCAGGCACAAATGATGCCATGTCGCCATAGCCATACATGCGCCCGAGCCCGGGCCGTCTCGCCAGGCCGACAGGAAAGACTTCCACATCGCGGAAGCCGTTAGCCCACAGGTTCCGATAGAGATAATGCAGGTTGCGCGCGCACGGCTCGAAGGCAAGGGTGTGTTTTCCGCGGCTGGCAGCCAGGCAGGAGTAGATGCCGACGTTTGCCCCGATATCAAGAACGCAGTCGTGGGTCAGGATCAATCCGAGAAAGGCCGCGATCTCCTCCGATTCCCACCCTTTGGCGGCCATGATAGGTCCGCCTGCCAAGGTGAAACCGTAGGAAGTAGGAACAGCGCGGCGCCAGATAGCAGCGTCGCGCAACAGGCGGTAAGACTGTCCGAGCGGTGGAACGAAGGCATCGACCGCTTTTCGGCATCTCGACAAAAGCATACGTTCAACTCCTGTTCATCCTTCTCCCGCGAATGCCGCTTGCACGGCGATGGCAAGATACCTTCGGCGGGCGCGGGAAAAGATCGCGAGGGATGAGGGCAGAGCAAACCCGGCAGTTGCAGCAAAGTAACCGAACGCCGCGCCGCTCGCGCCCCACCGCCCTGCGGTGAGGCTCGCAATCCCGGCCGTGAGCGAAGCGACGATGAGCGACTGAATCAGATAAGGCTCTCTTCTGAAGGAGCGCAGCAGGATGGCAAAGGACTGCACCGCGCAGTTGGCCCCAGCGGCGAGGACCAGCAAGGCGAAGGACTGCGGCCGCACAATGCGCCCAGCCAGGCGGGGAGCGATCACGGGCAGCATCGCCGCACCCGCGCACACGCCCAGCGCAACCAAACCGAAGACCGTCAGAGCCTGGCGGAAGGTGCGCTGAAAGAGCTGATCGAGGCTTCGAAACTCGCCATCCGCGATCATCCGTCCAAAAGCAGTCGCCTTGGTTGAGATCCAGGGCAAGACCAACCCCGTCATGTAACCGGTGATGCTAAGCGACATGCCCATCTGGCCTGCTTCGACCGGGCTGCGCAACGCGAAGAGAATGGGGATGAGCGCTTGGACCGTGAAGTAGGAGCACATCCAGCTCACTGCAATTCGCCACTGGAAGGGCCACACCTCGCGCTTCCATTCAATCGCCATGCCGCCGGGCCGGTGACGGAACAACCCGGCCAGCAGACGCCGGTGACCAGCAATATAAAGAAGGCCGATGGCGATCTGGCTCGCCACCACCATGGCGGGCGCGTAGAGTCCGCGATGCATCAGCAAGAGCGGCCACACAGAGAGAACCGCCGCGAGAGACTGGCGCAGGCGCATAGCGGCCACGGCCCGCACATGGCCGCAGCCCTCGAGAAATGCGTAGAAGGGTACGCACCACAAGCTGGCAGATGAGGCGAGCGCGGCGGCCAGCCATGGGCCTTGCCAGGCGACATGGGGCGCCGGCGCGTCCGTCGATCGGGAGAAAAAGAGAACTCCTAGGGGCGCCAAGAACAGCGCCATCGCAGCCACGGCCCGTGTGTACCAGCGAACACTGAGCTGGAGCGCCGAGGCCAAACGCGCGTGCGCCGTCTCGTCGCCGCTCACCTTTCCGTCGGCGTCGATCTCGAGATGCACGCATTCGTGCGCGGCCAGCTGCTGGATCACGAACGAGAATCCGAGTTCGAAGACAATCTGCAGGGAAACCAGGCTCAGCAGGGTGTAATAGTAGCCCTGCTCGACCGGGCTCAAGAAACGCGCGATCAGCAGAACCGTTCCGGCGCTGCCGGCGATATTTGTGAGCCGGGCAAGAAAGGCGTAAGTCACTGGGCCGTCCATGCCCAGAGCTTGCAAGGTCTTCATCGTGCTTCCCCCGTACAGCTTAGTTCGAGCACAGTTCTCCAGCAACCGTAGCGGCGGCGCAGAAGACGCGCGGCAGCGATGGCTTCGCCAAGCCATGCCGTAGCCAGCGCCAACGGCAGCGATAGCATGACCCCGCCGAGAAGAATCCAGAGTTTGTAATAGGAAGTGGGATGGTCAGGCACAATGGGCGGATCGACAATCTGAACCAGCGACCCCTGCCTGGCCTCGTCGACCCGGGCGACCTCATACTGGCGAGTGAGAAGCTCGTACATCGCCTCGCGGTACTTCACCTCGCGCAGCGCGCGCTCGAAGTCGAGGCCGGCTTGGGTGATCTTCCCGTTGGGCGAAATCAGGTCGCCCGTGCCTTGAACGCGGTCCAGGTCCATGGCCGCCAGTTGGCTTTCCAGGCCACTCAGTTCCTCTTCGGCCCGCGCCAGATCGGGGTTCCCGCTCGCGGCAAACTGGCGCATCGAGCGGATCTCAACCTGCTTGGCCGCCACCTGGGCCCGCAGCATGGCCGCCGACGCGATGAGTGCGCGCGCTTGGCTGTCGATCTCCATGACCCCAGTGTGCTGCTCCGTGTCCCTCAGGCTGTCTTCGGCGCGTGCCAGTTCGATGCGTGCGCTGTTCAGCTCCTGCTCGAAAAACAACCTCCGCTGCGCGGCTTCCGTCACCGCCAGCGAGGCGGCAAGACGCCGGTACTCCTCTACCCACCCCTCGACCAGCTCCGCGGCCCGGCGCGGATCGGACTCAGTAACAGAAATCCTGATCAGACCGTCCTTCAGCCCGTTATCCACCTTCGTTCGTCTTTCCCATTTCTTGCAGGCCGAGGAGACGTAGCGCGCGCCGTACTCCGTCTGAAGATGGAAACGCACAACCATGGCGTCTTCCACAGAGCGGCTCCTCAATAGCGCCACCTGAAGATCGTTGGGATTCTTGATGCTCAGCCCGCCGCCCATCGACGCCAGCGCTCCCAGATTCCCTAGCTGAGCCAGCATTGCAGCGCTTGTCGAACTGCTCTGCGGAGGCATGATGACGGCTGACGCAGTGTAGAGATTCGGCAGTAGAGCCGCGGTTGCCAAGGCGAGCAGCACGATCGCCGACGCGACAATCGGGACTTGTTTTCTTCGCCGCAGCGCGGCCTGAAGCAGCGACTGGAGCGCCGGATTGAGGGATACCGTCGTGCGAGTGGACGGCTCTTGCGTTTCCGTAAACACGTATCCCTTTCTCGATCGTGAACCCTCGCCGCTTCCTTTTGCTGAAGGGGTTCGACTTGATTTTCCCAAGGCGCAGATTCGATGGCTGGGCATAGATTAGCGATCAGCGACGAGCATCGGAACGGCAAAAATACTTTGCGCCGGTAGATGAGTTTTTTCTGGGAAGATTCTCATCGTAAGTCCGGAATCGGGAAGGAGATCTGAGCGGCACGCCTTTTCGCTGCGCGCTTACGTAGTGCTACGGCAAACAATGGCGATATATGAGATGCCACTTATTCGCGCGTTCCCGCTCCCTTCCGAAACACTTCCTTCTATTCGCCCTTGTGGCGGCCACGCTCTTCTATCCGCGGGCGTTTCATGCGCAATGTGCGGATGACTCGGATCCAGATGCCCTCGCGTGCCAGGCTCAGGACGGCCTGACTCCATCCACTGGAACGCAGGAGGCCCCAGCCGTCTTCCAAATCTCCGGGCCGGATGCGAAACACCCGCACGCCGACCTCTCCAATGAGGCTTCTGCCGTGGGCAGCCTTGCGAATGGTTCGTCCTATACGGAACGGCCCTCGGGAGAAGTACCTCCGCCGCGCCCAGCGCAGCTTCCCCCTGAGCCGCTTTCGGAGTTTCAACGCTTTGTAGCCGCGACAACGGGCCACCAGTTGCACGTCTACGGAACCGGATTGTTTGCACGGCAGACCGCGTTCGGACCGGTCAACAATGCCCCTGCTCCAGACGGTCTAATCCTGGGCGCGGACGATGAGCTGCGTATCCGAATATGGGGTCAAGTCAACTTCAGTGCAAGCCTGCGCGTCAGCCGTGAAGGCGATATCTACCTTCCCAAAATTGGCGCGGTGCATGTCGCCGGCATGACCGTCACCGCGGCGCAGGATCATTTGCGCAGGACGATAGATCGGGTCTACCGCAATTACGAATTAACCGTGGACCTCGGCGAAATCCATTCCATACAGGTTTACGTGACGGGAATGGCGCGGCAGCCGGGCGAGTACACGGTCAGTGCGCTGAGCACTCTTGTCGACGCCGCGTTTTTGAGTGGCGGCCCCTCCTCCGCAGGTTCGATGCGGCATATTCTGCTGAGGCGCGGCGGCGAGATCCTCACCGATTTCGATCTGTATGAATTGGTGATCAAAGGGGACAAAACAGGCGACCGGCAACTACTGTCCGGCGACGTGCTTTACATCCCGGCGACGGGGCCTCAAGTTGCTCTGCTGGGCAGCGTGCGTCAACCTGCGATCTTCGAGCTGCGCGGCGAGCAGACGCTCGATGGCTTGCTCGCCACGGCCGGGGGACGAACAGCGATGGCCGCAGGTTCGCGCATCTCCATCGACCGCATCGCAGATCGGGCCCGGCGCAGCGCCTTTGAGGTCGCGGACAACCCCGAAGGGTTGAGAACGAGTTTGGTAGACGGCGATATTGTGAGTATCGATCCCATCGCCTCGAATTACCGCAATACAGTCACTTTGCGCGGGTCGGTGGCCAATCCCGGGCGCTTCGGCTGGCGTCCTGGAATGCGCTTAAGCAACCTCATCCCGGACCGGGATTCGCTTCTGAGCCGAGGCTATTGGTGGCGGCGCACGCAGCTCGGCCTTCCCGCTCCCGAGTTCTTCGCCATCGCGGATCTGCCGCCCGCGGCCAAGTTTTCCTCCAAGGCTGGAAACTCCGGACCCAGTCCCATCGCCAGCGAATTGAGCACCACTTCTCCCGTGCCTACTCCAGGCGGGCAAACCGATTGGGACTATGCCGTCATCGAAAGGCTTGATCGGAGCACGATGACCACTTCGCTGCTCTCTTTCAACCTGGGAAAACTCGTGCTCCAGCATGACGCCGAGCAAGACCTGGCTCTGGAAGCGGGCGACGTGATCACCATCTTCTCGCAGGACGATATTCACCTGCCCGCAGATCGAAAAACAAAGTATGTGCGGCTGGAAGGGGAAGTGGCGAACGCTGGCGTCTACAGTGTGTCCCCAGGAGAAAACCTGCGCTCGCTGGTCGAGCGCGCGGGCGGTCTAACGCCGAAGGCGTATCTCTACGGCGCCGAGTTTACGCGAGAGAGCACGCGCGCCCTCGAGCAGCAACGGCTCGACGAGTACAGCGATCACCTCGAACATTTGCTGCTGCACAGTGAATTGATGATTCCGGGCATGCAGGGTGGAAGCGGGCAGAATGAATCGCCGGATGCCTTCGCCTCGACCGCGCAAGGCATGGTCGGGCGTCTGCGCCAAATCTCTGCGAAGGGGCGGATCGTCATCGAGCTATCTCCTCAGAGCCGCGCCGTAAGCGATCTGCCAGAGATGGAATTGGAAGATGGTGATCGCCTGGTGATACCCTCCCGTCCCTCGACAGTTCAGGTTATTGGCGCTGTGTTCAATCAGAACGCATTTCTTTGCGCGCCTGGGGCAAAGGTAGGCTCGTACTTGCGGCTGGCGGGTGGGGTCACACGAGAGGCCGACCGTCATCGGATCTTCGTCTTGAGAGCCGACGGTTCCGTTGTTCATCGCGCAGACAGCAATTCAATATTCGCCCCGTGCGCCCTGGACAGCCTCCGCCTCTTCGCCGGCGACACGATCGTCGTTCCAGAGAAGATCGTTCGGTCCCCGGGGATGCGGGAGCTTGCAGCCTGGACGCAGATCATGTCTCAGCTATCCTTGAGTGCTGCGGCAATCAATGTGATCAAGTGAAAGCCTTCGCCCGCAATCTCCAGGGCTGCTCGTTGGGGGTCCTGAACCTCTCGCGCGGAGCATTCGACGCAGCCAGCCCTGGTCTGCCGAAATCGTCCCATTCGCGGAATGCTCCCAATCCGGTCCCGCTTGACTCGAGTACTAGCATTTCAACCCTGCTCAAAACCTTACTGTCCAGCGAAGGATTCATGGGGGGCTCCGTTTGCTTTTCCTAAGTGAAATGCCTGCCGGGCGGTTCGCAGCATGCATCGAGCTGGGACGAGCGGGTCTTCCGTATTTCGACCAAAGCTTTTGGAATTTCGCATATTGAGGGCGGCGAATGTACCCAAGCAACAGACCCTATATGTACCGAAGCAGCAGCCCTAAGGGATGCCCGGCGAGCAGTCTTCACGCGTCGGAAACGATACCTCCCCCAATGCGCTGGATAACGAGTCCTTCCAAAGATCACCTGGCCGGGACGGCAAGTGGGTTGAGCGTGGAACACCCATTGACGAGCCTCTGGAGTGTATCTCCGACCAAGCGGCTCTTTGATATTTCCGTGTCTCTGCTTGCTTTGCTGGTTCTTGCGCTGCCCATGCTGGCCATCGCAATCTTGATCCGATTGTCTTCACGCGGGTCGGCGATCTTTGTTCAGAAACGGATGGGCCGGGCAGGAAGATTGTTTTCCCTCTATAAATTCCGCAGCATGGAATCCGCACCAGCCGACCCGGGTCCGGGACTGACGCGTGAAGGCGATCACCGCGTCACTCCGCTAGGCCGCATACTCCGCAAGCTCAAGCTCGACGAGCTGCCGCAGTTTTACAACATCCTCCGCGGTGACATGAGCTTGATCGGTCCCCGGCCGAAGCTACCGCAATATGTATCCATTCGCAACATGCCGTTCCGGCCGGGCCTTACCGGAGCCGCAACGCTCGCGTTCTGCAGAGAAGAGGAGATGCTGCGTCACATCCATCCGGCCCTGCTCGACGACTTCTACAACCGGCACATCCGGCCCAAGAAGGCAAGAATCGATCTGCACTACATGGCCCGCGCGACCTTCTTATCGGATCTGCAGATTCTTGCGGCGACATTCTTTTCGTGCGCCATATCTCAAGTTGGCAAAGACGCTATCCTCGCGGATCAGAGCTTGGAAGAAATCTGATTCTCGACGCCGAATCGTACACAACGCGATATTCCTGTCGTCCCGGCGAAGGTTGCGGATACCTTTACTTCGTGACTCCTGGCAAGATGCTGACGCCGTGGAACCTCACCTGTGTCCTCATGTGGTCCATGCAAGATTGGATGCGCAGAGGTCTCTGCTGGGACTCCGTTCAGAAAACGATTGCCGGTCCCGCTATTTAGATTCGGCCGACAAAGAACGAGCGTGCATAACTGGCAAAAAGGCTCGGCCTTTGAACCGTGCGCATCGGTGCCAGTCTACGCGGCAAGTTGGGCGTCTACCGGAAGGTACCTGAGCGGTATTTGACGTCATCGATTCTCCACGTAGCGATTCGCATTCTCAGTCGTGCATCTCTGGGCGAAGCAGAAGAAGGCCGACCGGGTCGCGAAGTGATCGACGTAATCACCAGCCCGGTTAAGACGTATTGAGCCGCATGAATCGGGTGACCGGGTCCGGATTCTCGGACTCCGGAACCACACTTCTTTGTTCGGAGATTGTGTGCGAAAACCTGAATCGTGGGTGTATAGTCGTCCAGCCTTCCTGACGCTGGCGAGCACCTGCCATGAGATTGCCAACACCTAAAGTCCTGTTGGAGCCGGGCAGCAAATTGACCAACACTCGAACGGCTACGAGGCGATTGGAGCGAGAGGACCATTCTCGGCGAGTTGAGGATCGTCGATTTTGGAGTGGCAACATGATCTGTGCAGTATTGAGCAGCCTTCATTCGGCCGACTGCGTGAAGCTGAAATCGGTTTGCTGAAATAGCAATGACGTGCAAGACCCTACCAATGTCGTCCAAACAACGACTCCCTTCAAGGCGGAATCCAAATCTCCCCGGAGCACTCATGAAAACGATTCGAGCAGCATTTGCACTCTCCATACTGGCTGTCAGCTTGGCCAGCATGCCCGCACTGGCCCAGGAGCATCAGGACCAGGATCATCGCGACAACCACACTTACAAGCAACACAACGAATGGAAGGCAGGCTCAAAGGTGCAGCAGGAAGACTGGGACAGAGGCGATAAGGTCGATTATCGGCAGAATCATCTTCGCCGCCCGCCGGCGGGACATGAGTGGCGACAAATCGATGGGAATTATGTGATGGCGAGACAGGACGGAACGATCGTCTCAGTGCGCCGCGCTCCCCACGATCAATAATCAGCCACAACCTTGTTTTAGCGAGGAATCCCGGGTCGCCCTGCCAAAGCCGGCCTGGGATTCTTGCATTTGAGGTGCGAAGCCGCAGGCGCACGAAAGCGCGCTTATTTAACCCGTTTGCATTGCGTATGGGCCATTGGGTTGACCGGACGAGGCGAGATTGCAAACTCGCTGTCGTCCATGCCGAGAACGCACTTCGACGTGCGGCAAATCATGGCATTCTGGCTCTGACAACGGTTCCGCCAGGTACGTTCGGTCCGTGGGATTTGGAACGAAAGCAGAAAAAGATCGCATCTGCGGCAACTGGCGGCATATGGTCGCCGCCGTGAAGATAAGCCGTGGATCCCGGTTAACAATTGCTGGCTCCGGTGTTATACTCCTGCTCACGAGGTTGAGCCATGCGGCGAACGATCATGCTCGGCTTGTTCGCGTTCCTTGTTCTGAGTGCGCCGAACGACGCCTGCGCCCAGCGCCGCGGCGGAGCGGGGTCTGGCTTCGCCCGGGGTGGCTACGCGCGGGGCCGCATCCGAGCCGTCTCGCCCTACGGATTCAGCGACGCATACCTGCCGTACGACTCCGGAGGCGCGTACGACTACGCGCCCCAGCCGGTACTTCTTGTTGAGCAGCCACCTCTGTTCGTTCAGCCGCCTGCGCCGCCCGTCGTTCAGCCGCCGGGGCCTTCTGTGATCACGGAGTATAAGTGGTCCGCCGCAGACCTCGCTTCTTCCGCCTCCACGCACTCGGCAACCGCAGAGGCCGAGCCACTGCCTTTTGCCATTGTCCTTAAGGACGGTTCGAGCGTCTCGGCCGTAGCTGTCTTTGCCTCTGACGACGGGCTGCACTACGTCGACCCGGACGCGAGGCACCTGCGCATTTCCATGAGCGAGGTCGACCGCGCAGCGACCCTCAAGCTCAACCGCGCGAGAAACCTGAACCTGCAGCTTCCTGCCGCGCAGTGAGCCGAACCTGCCTGACGTATTTCGACACAGTGCCAGCTCAATTTGGTTCGTTGAGGGTGAGGTGCCCGTAGTAGCCTTCATTGCTGACGGATAGCTGGCGATGTAACTCGCGGTTCTTTTCTCATCATGCTCGTTCTCCCCGCCCGCTACTCTGCCAGCGGCTGCGAGAATACCCCTAAATCGCGCAAAGCCGCGGGGA
>Ga0181535_10001559_pt1 | contig 29762 bp, 25 predicted proteins | sample PEATcosm2014_Bin_44_FD_119774 | JGI IMG/M metagenome (GOLD analysis project Ga0181535, IMG submission 119774) | Peatland microbial communities from MTU Mesocosm Facility, Houghton, MI, USA - PEATcosm2014_Bin17_30_metaG | ecosystem: Environmental > Terrestrial > Soil > Wetlands > Peat | place... | reverse complement strand
GTGGTCGCATCCCTGGCTGACCCGAAGGTCGGAGCCGTCACCTGCTTCTACGTAACGGCGCAGGAGAAAACCTTTGCCGACCGGCTGCACTCCACCGGCATGCTCTCGGATTTCTATGCCGGCATCATCGTGGCCTGGCAGTTGGACGGGGTGAAATTCGCGCTTGGGCCTACCATCGCCACCACGCGCGAACGGCTGGCCGGTTTTGGCGGGTACCGCGCCATCGAAAACCTGCCTGGCGACGACCTGCTGGTCGGTCGGCTCATCGCCGAACAGGGCTACGAAGTGAAACTCCTGCCGTACACGGTGGAGACCGTGGCCGATTTCGCCTCCCTGCGCGAGCTGATCCAGAAGCGGATGCGCTGGATGGTGGTGATGCGGCACATGCGCCCGTGGGGACATTTCGGCCTGCTGTTCACGCAGGCGCCGCCGTGGCTGCTGGCGGCGATTGTTCTGGCGCCCCTCCCTGCAGCGCTGGCGTATTGGGGAACGTACCTGAGCATGCGATGGCTGCTGACCTGGATGATCGCCGTCTGGGGACTGCGGCAGCCGGGCGTCGCCGCCAAGCTCTGGCTGGTGCCGTTGTGGGACGTGGCCGCCTTCGGCATCTGGGCCGCCAGCTTCACCCGCCGCACGCTGCGCTGGCGTGGCAAGGATTACACCATTCAAGATGGCGCTCTGGTTCCCGCGGCCACGCGCGAGTGAGTTGGAGCGCGGGCAGCCGCCTACTGCTTCCGGAAGACAAGGTCCTCGCGGATGTGCTCCCCGGTCTCTAAGGTTCCCATGGTGTTTACGGTCAGTCGCTGCCCGTCGGTGGAAACAACCCAGCGGTCCCGGTCGCCGATTTGTTCGTCTCGCTTGTAGATCGATTCCACCGTGTGCGCGTCAACCAGCTTCAGCGCGACCGTGTCGTCGCGCGAATTCGTAACGTTGTAGTCCTTCCCATCCAATTTCGCGTCGTACCGGAAGTCGCCCGCGAAGAGGACTCCGCCCCCGCCATCCGGCTCAATCTTGAGGACCACGCCTTGACGCATCCGACTCTTGCTGAGGTCCTCGGTCCACTCGCCCGCGAACGGGTTTTCCGGATCCATGGCCCCGCCGGTTCGCTCCCAGATACTGATCTCGTTCGGGTGACCCTTTCGAACCGTGATTGCCGTCAGCTCCCTGCCGTCGGCAGACAGCTGATCATGAACTGTAGCAACCACGGCTCCGTCCTTCTTCTGAATGAGTTCCGTTCTTCCCTTGCTGAGGCGGCGCACCGCGATCTGATTGAATGCGGCTTGGTTGGGAACCGGATAATTGCGGCCGTCCCATTTCGCGGTGAATTCGATGGGAGAGCTTCCGGAAATCAGCACGTGGACGCTGTCTCGTTGGGAGGTGACGGTAAGTTTCCGCGGCGGATCCATTGCGGACTGGGCCGAGACCAGCTTCCAGGTGCCGAAGCGAGGATCGGCAGCTGCGAGTTGAAACACAAGGGTGATCCCGAGTGAAGCGATTCTGGACATATATGCTCCCGAATCGATGAAAGCTTACTCCATCTTCGCAAATCCAGGTGCGAGGATATCCTCCTGCGAGACGCCAAGGTCCCGCGAATACAACGCGCCAATGACCAGCAATTCGAGGATGTGCGGGTGTATACTCTTCCCATACTTTCAGGGCCAGGCGCATTCAGTCGTAGCGGACCCCGGAATATTCAAATGACGCTTGCTGTAGACGCCCGAAGCGGACGAGATCCGCTCAGTTCGCTCCAGGCGGCTGAAGAAGGGATGCTGATTTACCTTCCACGAATCACCGCCGATCCGACAACGCGGGGCTACCTGGCCACATATTTTGCCCTCTGGCGTCCCCCGCAGCCGGTGGAAGAAGCATTTCTTTCCCAGTACCAGACCTCCGGCCCGCCCTCTTCGCGCCGTCACGGGGATGTCCCTGCTGGCCGAGAGTGGGCATGAACGCGAGAAAACGAAGGCTGGTGCGCCGCTTCTGGCTGGCGGGAGTTGTCTTGGCCGTCGTGCTTGCCCTGCTGCCGTTTTCGTTTCACGCCGAAAGCCACCTGGAGACGGCGGCCCGCATCGAGGGCAGCGAGGCGGAAAATGTCGCGCTCGAACTGGCGAATCGCTTCCGATCCCCGTTCGTTGATCGCGTCGTGCTGGTGATCGAAGGGCTCCCGGCCGCCGACTCCGACGAGGGAGGGGAGGCGCTAGCGACCATCGTGGAGGGGTTGCGGGACGAACCGGGCGTTTCCGGGGTCGTTTCCCGCCTCGATCTCCGCGATTCCATTTTCCTGGGCAAGGGAGGAGGCACGTTTGTGCTGGTAGGACTCGCGCCAGCAGGGGGTTCCGTCGAGTCGATCGTACCCAAGCTACGCCAGCGGGCGGACGATCTCCAGAATCAACTGCGGAGCCGCTATCCGGCGGTCAAACTCCAACTGACGGGCGAGACCCCGCTCAATTTCGATCTCCGCAAGGCCAGCTCCGATGACGTCCAACACGGCGAAAGTCTCGTCATTCCGGCGACCCTGGCCCTTCTGCTGGTGGCTTTCGGAAGTATTGTCGCGGCCCTGATCCCTTTAGCCGCCGGCCAGCTTGCCATCAGCACGACCCTGGCGATCGCTGGGTTTCTGGCTCTTCATTGGCACTTGTCGATCCTGATTCAGAGTCTGGCGACCATGCTCGGGTTGGGGCTGGGGATCGACTACGCGCTGCTGATGGTCAGCCGTTTCCGGGAGGCGATCGCAGAAGGGCACGGCGGCTTCGACGCTTCGATGATCGCGGCGCGGAAAGCAGGTCATACGCTGTTGATTTCCGCTTCGACGGTTGCGGTCGGATTCGGGGCGCTGTTGACGGTGCCGGTCAGCGAGGTTCGGTCCATCGGCGTGGCCGGATTTCTGGTGGCCGGCATGAGCGTGCTGATTACGAATACCCTCGTTCCTGCGCTGCTGGCGGTTCTTGGCCCGCGGATCGACGGCGGCCGGCTGCCCTTCACCGCCAGGCTTGATGCCGAGCGGGCCGCGATCACGGGAAAGCGCTGGCGGCGATGGGGGAAGGTGATCGTGGCCCACCCGTGGCTCGCCTTGGCTCTCAGCGGAGCCCCCATGCTTCTGCTCGCTTCGCAGGCTTCGCGGCTTGACACAAATCTCCCCAGAGGGGATTGGCTTCCGCCGGCGGCGGAGTCCGTTCGGGCGTTCCACGCCCTCGAGCAGATGGGGCGGGCCGGGATCGTTCAATCGCTGCGGGTGATTGTCGAACTGCCGGCGGACTCCATTCCGCAGACGGATCAAGGCTGGAGTGCCGTTGGTCGCCTCTCACGGCGGCTGGCGGGCGACCCCCGGGCCGACCGAGTAATCTCCATCACGACTCTGGCAGACGGCAACCGGTCCGCTCTCGCAAGTCTCCCTCGCGAGACCCGAAGAACTTTCTTGAGCCGAGATGGACGGGCGGCGCTCCTGGAGGTGCTGCCCGCGCCTGCTGTATCCGGCGCCAGGCAGGTCGACTGGGTGCGCGAACTGCGCCGCGCCAATGTGCCGGTGCTCACCGCGGTTCCCGGGGCGAGATTACTCGTTGGCGGCATCCCGGCACTGAACGCCGACCACCAGAGCACCATCGGGGAACGGTTTGGTTCCGTGACGGCGCTGGTGGTGGGAGGAACCCTTCTGGCGCTCCTCGTCGGGTTCCGAGCGCTTTTCGCGGCTGTCAAAGCAATCGCTTTGAACCTGCTATCGGTTGCCGCTGCCTTCGGAGCGCTGGTCCTGGTCTTTCAGGACGGACACTTCAGCGGCCTGCTGGGTGTTCATGAGGGAACGGGCAGTGTGTTTCCGATTGTGCCGATTCTCGCCTTCGCCATCGTCTTCGGACTGAGCATGGACTACGAGGTGTTCCTGGTTGCTCGCGTCCTCGAAGCACGAAGGAGCGGGCTGAGTGAAATGGACGCTATCCCCGAAGGACTGGCCAGAACTGCGGGCCTGATTACCAGCGCCGCGGCGATCATGATTGTGGTCTTCGCGGCATTCACCTTCGGAAGCTTCCTGGTGATCAAGATGCTCGGGTTTACGCTGGCGGTCGCCGTGTTTATTGACGCGACACTGGTTCGCATGGTGATCGGCCCCGCGCTGCTGCGGATTGCGGGCGATTGGAATTGGTGGCCCGGAGGACTCGCCGGCGCTCGCGATGCACCGGTGATGGCGAGGGCCGAATAATGAGCGTCAATACTCGGACATCGCCTGATTCCGTTTCCGGCGTTCCAGGCGTTCGGATCGAGATTCGTTCATGGTGCCACGCGAGGATCCACCGTCGCTCCGAGGTTGGATCCAGCTGCGCGATGACATGAGCCGCCAACTTCTGGAACAGGATCGCTCCTTCGTCTACTCTCGTGTTCAGGCTTATTGGGTCGCGTCTTGACTAGGGGTGGTTAACTACGGTGATGGATAATCGCGAGGTTTAGAGAGGTGGCGTGGCGGGTGCCCCGCGCCAGCAGGGGCTCAGGCGCGCAGGGCTGAAGGATCGGGCAGGCCGATGTGGTACTGGCAGCAAGATCAACAAAATGTGTTGCTTAGGCCTGCTGATTCACCACTCGCCCACGCCGTGATGCGTGACTTTCGCACCCAGGCACCTTGCTTTCGAGTCGCCCGGCAGCGTAGTACTTATCTACTTCGGTAAGCATGGGCGTACTACACGGTGCCCGGAACCCCAGTTAACCTTGGATAACTTGGCGGCGCTACCCCCTCCTGATAATTTTGAACCCGAGGAGAGCAATCTGATGTCTATACTGACTTCGCTTTGGAAAGATGAACAAGGGCAGGACCTGATCGAATATACCCTGCTCATCGCATTTGTCGCCCTCTGCTCGGCCGTCCTGTTTATTGGCGCCGGAAGCAGCATTCAAGGTATCTGGAGCTCAACCAATTCCCAACTGGTTGCCGCCAACGCGTCGGCAGCGTCCAACTAAAAAGACCTGGCGCCCGCCGCTCCCTTCGCTCCGGAGCGATGAGAAGGCGCCTCGTGCCTGGACGGCCAGGTTGGCTGGCGGCCGAGTCCCTGCCGCGGCATTCGCGCCGGAATGCCGACGGAGAGCAGGTTGGACTTTGCCGCCCGGCGATCAATGAGGGCCGGCACACGCCGGTCATCTGCTGAGCCGTCAGGGAGTTGGCGGGCAAGATTCTGCGTTAATTCAATTCTGATTATTCCCTTACGACTTCTTTACGCCCCGGCAGCTACTCTTTGTACGCGGAGGCACAAATGCGGACTCAGGGTGAGCTGCACATCGATCCCGGAACGCTCGCAGCGGGTCCGGGAAACCGCGAACTGGAAGTCGTGGTGCCTTATACTGACTGGGCGGTAGCGGAGGCGGTGCTGCAGCGCACCGCTGTGCTGGCTGCGGGGCTGAATATCCGCGTCCGGCTGGTCGCGGTGCACTCGGTGCCCTACGCGGCCTCATTCGGCTGTCCTGCGGTCGTGCATGCGCACCTGGTGGAACAACTGGTGGACCTGGCATCGCGCTGCCCGTTCCCGGTTGAGCCGCAGGTGGTGATGGCGCGCGGCTGGGTGGAAGGCTTCGAGTTCGCACTGCACCCTGACTCCACCGTCCTGGTGGGCACACGAAAGCATTTCTGGCGCACGCGGGAAGAAGGCCTGGCGCGCGATCTGGCTCGCGATGGGCATCATGTTGCGTTGATTCATGTGCAATAGAGCTGTTTGGAATAGGTGAACCATGCTGGACGTGATCTTCGTTTTAGTGACGATCCTGTTTTTTCTTGCCGCCTGGGCATTTACGAAAGGATGCGACCTTCTCTAGCTATGGAATACGTTGTGGGATTGATTGTGGCGGCGGGCCTTGGGGTGTATCTGTTTTATGCCCTGTTGCGCCCGGAGCGTTTCTGAAGGGAAGCCGATGACATCCAACGGACTGTTTCAAATCGGGCTCTACGTGGTGGTGATGCTGCTGCTGGTGAAGCCGATCGGCGCATACATGGCCAGGGTGTTCCAGGGCGAGCGCACGTTCATGCACCCGCTGCTGAGGCCTTTCGAAAATCTGATTTACCGGATCTGCGGCATCGAGGAAGCGGCCGAGCAGAGCTGGAAGCGCTATGCCGGCGGCGTCCTTGTCTTCAGCGCGGTGAGCCTGCTCCTGACGTACCTCTGGATGCGCGTGCAGCAGTGGCTGCCGTGGAATCCACAGGGGCTGGGCAACGTGGCGGCCGATCTGGGTTGGAACACGGCGGCCAGCTTCACCACCAACACCAACTGGCAGGCGTACACGCCGGAAACCACCATGAGCTACCTCACCGAAATGGCGGCGCTGGCGACGCACAACTTCTTTTCTGCGGCGGTCGGCATCGCCGTGGCCATCGCGGTGGTGCGCGGTTTTGCGCGGCACTCGGCGAAGACCATCGGCAACTTCTGGGTGGATTTCACGCGATCGATCGTCTACGTGCTGCTGCCGATGTCCATTGTGGCTGCGCTGCTATTGTGCTCCCAGGGAGTGATCCAGAACCTGCATCCCTACACCAAGGCGGCGACGCTGGAAGGCGTGGTGCAGACCATTCCGCAGGGACCGGCGGCCTCGCAGGAAGCCATCAAGATGCTGGGTACCAACGGCGGCGGGTTCACCAACGCCAATTCGGCTCATCCTTATGAGAACCCGACCCCATTCACGAACTTCGTCCAGATGCTGCTGATCTTCGTGATTCCAGGCGGGCTCACCTACACCTTCGGCAAAATGGTGCGCGACACACGGCAGGGATGGGCGCTGCTGGGCGCGATGACGGTGCTCTTCCTGCTCGGAGTGTTTGTCGTCTATCCGGCGGAGCAGGCGGGCAACCCCGTGCTGGCCAGGATGGGTCTGCAGACGCAGGCCACGGCCGGGCAGCCGGGCGGCAACATGGAAGGCAAGGAGGTCCGCTTCGGCATCGCCAATTCGGCGTTGTTCACCGTGATTACTACGGACGCAAGCTGCGGCGCGGTGAACAACGCGCACGACAGCCTCACGCCGCTGGGCGGGCTGGTTCCGCTTGTGAATATCGAGTTGGGCGAAGTGGTCTTCGGTGGCGTCGGGTCTGGGCTCTACGGCATGCTCCTGTTCGCTGTTCTGGCAGTGTTCATCGCCGGGCTGATGGTGGGCCGCACGCCAGAGTACCTGGGTAAGAAGATCGAGCAGAAGGAAGTCAAGATGATGATGCTGGCGGTGATGGTGCTGGCCTTCAGCATCCTGGGAATGGCCGCCTCGGGAATCAACCTGAACACGGTCGGCAACAGCTTGACGAACCACGGGCCGCACGGGCTTTCCGAAGTGCTCTACGCCTACACCTCGGCGGTGGGAAACAACGGCAGCGCATTCGCCGGGCTGAATGGCAACACGCTATACCTCAACGTCACGCTGGGCCTCGCGATGTTGTGCGGCCGGTTCTTGATGCTGATTCCGCTGCTGGCGGCGGCGGGAAGCCTGGCGGCCAAGAAGCAGGTACCGGTTTCGGCCGGGACCTTCCCCACCCACGGCCCCCTGTTCGTGGCGCTGCTGGTGGGCGTAGTGCTGATCGTGGGCGCGCTGACGTTCTTTCCGGCGCTTTCCCTCGGACCGGTGGTGGAGCATTTCCTGATGCAACAGGGGAGGCTGTGGAGTTAAGATGCCAGTGGCAACCGTAACACCCGCAAGCAGCGACGCGACCCTGCTGATTCCGAAGAAGGCGCCGCGCGCCCGGCCGCTGTTCGATCCGCCGATCGTGAGACGCGCCATCGGCGATTCGTTCGTCAAGCTGAACCCGCGGCTGATGATGAAGAACCCGGTGATGTTCGTGGTGGAGGTGGGCGCCTTAATGACCACCATACTCGCCGGGCGCGACCTGTTTACCGGGTCTGCGATCGGCGGTTTCACTTTTCAGATCACCTTGTGGCTGTGGTTCACCGTGCTGTTCGCCAACTTCGCCGAAGCTATGGCTGAGGGCCGCGGCAAGGCGCAAGCCGACACGCTGCGCAAGACCAAGACCGAAACTACGGCGCGCAAACTGATCAACGGCAGCAAGACCGAGATCGTGGCGGCGACCATGCTGAGGTCGGGCGATGTGGTGCTCGTGGAAGCGGCGGAGACAATCCCCGGCGACGGCGACGTGATCGAGGGCATCGCCAGCGTGGATGAGTCGGCGATCACGGGCGAGAGCGCGCCGGTGATCCGCGAATCCGGTGGCGACCGTAGCGCGGTGACGGGCGGCACCAAGGTGCTCTCGGACTGGATCAAAGTAAAGATTACATCGAACCCGGGCGAGACGTTTCTGGACCGGATGATTGCGCTGGTGGAAGGCGCGGAGCGGCAGAAGACGCCGAATGAAATCGCGCTCAACATCGTCATCGCCGGCCTGACGCTGGTGTTCCTGCTGGCGGTGGTGACGCTGCAGCCCTTCGCCGCCTTCAGCGTGCACGCCAGTGGCAGCGGCTCGGCGCCCTCCGTGACGGTTTTGATTTCGCTGCTGGTGTGCCTGATCCCGACTACCATTGGCGGGCTGCTTTCCGCCATCGGCATTGCTGGAATGGACCGGGTGATGCAGCACAACGTTCTCGCCATGAGCGGCAAGGCGGTGGAAGCGGCCGGCGACGTGAACACGCTCCTGCTCGACAAAACCGGAACCATCACGCTGGGCAACCGCCAGGCGGTGGAATTCATTCCGCTCAACGGAGTCACCGAGGCCGAAGTGGCGGACGCGGCGCAGCTTTCGAGCCTGGCCGACGAAACGCCCGAGGGGCGGTCGATCGTGGTGCTGGCCAAGCAACGCTACAACATTCGCGGGCGCGAAGTGGCGGAGCACGAGGCGCACTTCATTCCGTTCACGGCGCAGACGCGCATGAGCGGCGTGGATATCGACGGCCGCCAGATCCGCAAGGGCGCGACGGAATCGGTCATGGAGTTTGTGCAGGAGCATGGCGGCGCGGCATGCAGCGAGCTAACCGAAATCACCGACCGCATTTCCCGTTCGGGCGGGACGCCGCTGGTGGTGGCCGACGGCGGGCGTGCGCTGGGGGTGGTGCACCTGAAGGACGTGGTGAAGGGCGGCATGCGCGAGCGCTTTGAGCAGTTGCGCGCTATGGGCATCCGCACCGTCATGATCACCGGCGACAATCCGCTCACGGCGTCGGCCATCGCGGCGGAGGCGGGCGTGGACGATTTTCTGGCCCAGGCCACGCCGCGCGACAAGATGGACCTGATCAAGAAGGAACAGGCCGGCGGACGCCTGGTGGCGATGACCGGCGACGGCACCAATGACGCGCCGGCGCTGGCCCAGGCCGACGTCGGACTGGCCATGAACACGGGCACCATGGCGGCCAAGGAGGCCGGCAATATGGTGGATCTGGACAGCAATCCGACCAAGCTGATTGAGATCGTGGCGATCGGCAAGCAACTGCTGATGACGCGCGGCGCGCTGACCACCTTCTCCATCGCCAACGATATCGCCAAGTACTTCGCGATTCTGCCCGCCATGTTCATGGTGACCTATCCGGAAATGGCGAAGCTGAACATTATGGGGCTGCACACGCCGCAGAGCGCTGTGCTGGCGGCGGTGATCTTCAACGCGTTGATCATCATGGTGCTGATTCCCCTGGCGCTGCGCGGCGTCAAATACCGCCCGATGAGCGCGGCCTCTCTGCTGCGGCGCAATCTTCTGGTCTACGGCGTGGGTGGAGTGATCGCGCCATTTCCCGGCATCTGGCTGGTGGACCGTCTGCTCGGCCTGCTGCACCTGGCATAAAGGAGACTCGACATGAAACAGCTGATGATTGCAGTCAAAGCGACGATCCTGCTGACGGTGGTGACCGGCGTTCTTTATCCGCTAGCGGTGACCGGCCTGGCGCAGATTCTCTTTCCCCACCAGGCAAACGGAAGCCTGGTAGCCGCAAACGGCAAGACAGTGGGATCGCACCTGATCGGCCAGACTTTCACCAAGCCGGAGTATTTTCACGGACGCCCTTCGGCCGCGGGCAACGGGTATGACGGTTTGTCTTCCGGCGGCAGCAATTACGGGCCGACCAATCAGAAGCTGGTTGACCGCGTCAGTGCCGACGTAAAGGCGTTTCGCGCCGAGAACCCCAGTTACACGGGTCCCGTACCTGCGGATTTAGTCACCGCCTCCGGGAGCGGTCTGGATCCGCACATCAGCCCGGCGTCGGCCGACGTGCAGGTGGCTCGGGTAGCGGCGGCGCGCGGCATGAGCGCGGATGCAGTTCGGCAGCTGGTGGCCGCGCATACAGAAGGCCGCCAGTATGGACTCTTCGGCGAGCCGCGTGTGAACGTGCTGGAGCTGAACCTGGCGTTGGACCGGACGGCGCCGCGAAAATAGGTGGGACCTGGTTCAGCCTCGCAACGCCCGATTCATACGGGCCATCGCAGCTCAAAGAACCGGGGCGAAGACCCGGCGCTACGCAGGAGCGCCGCGCTGTAACGCCGGCGGTCTTGCCGTCCTTGCTCTCCTTCGCCGGTAACTGAGCGGTATCATTAACCCCATGACGGCACGTGGATTTCGTTACTGCACGCCAGTGCTGCTGGTTGCGGCCGCATTACTCGCCCGTCCGCTCGCGCTGACCGCGCAAAGCCACATCACCTGGAGCGACGACGAAAAACCGATCGTACAGAAGCTCCACGGGCTGCGCAGCCTGAGCGACCGAGAGCGCCCGAAGGCGACTCTGCAGCTCGCGCTCGAGATTCGGCAACTGCCGGCGTCCCCGCACAAGGAGATCCTGGCGGATCAGCTTGCCAACCTGGCGACGGAAGGCGATCCCGGCCACGACACTTTGCAGGAAGTGGCGGGGACATTGGCACAAGGGTTGAAGGAACAGCCACCCCCGACGGAAGAAGGAAAGCCGAATAGCGCTTTTGTGACCCTGGCGCAGCTAGTGCGATACGAGCATGTGCAGGTTTCGTCAGATAACCCGCAGTTCGCGGCTGCCATGAGCAAGCTTGAGGCCGACGACCAAGCTCGCCAGAGTGCGAACTTCACCCTCACGGATTTAACGGGCAAGAGCTGGACCTTGCGCGATCTGCGTGGCAAGGTGGTGCTGGTGAATTTCTGGGCCACCTGGTGCCCGCCATGCCGTAAGGAGATGCCGGATCTGGAGGCGCTCGGCAAGCGGTTCGGGCCGCAAGGATTGGTGATTCTGGCGATCTCAGACGAAGACGCCACCAAGGTCAAGCCGTTTATCGCCGAGCACCAGATCAGCTATCCAATCCTGCTCGATCCGGGCCGGAAAGTGAACGACACGTTCCGCGTGGAAGGCATTCCCAAGAGCTTCGTGTATGACCGCGAGGGCAAGTTGGTGGCGCAGGCGATCGATATGCGGACCGAGCGCCAGTTCCTGGCCATGCTGGCGCAAGCACGCATCGACTAGGGCCGCCAGCCAATCTAAAGCCGCAGAGGAACGCAGATCAACATAGACGGAAAACGAAGCCCCAAGTTTGTTTTCTTGGTCTGCATTGATCTGTGTGCATCACTGGCGGGTGCTCTTCCCGTGCCTCACGCGCCGATATTCTCGAAATCCGCCGCTTCGCCGGCTTTGGCGACGGTGATGGTAGGTGCGATCGTGCGCACCAGGCCGGCCAGCACCGAGCCCGCTCCCACCTCGAAAGCGCGCTCCACGCCGCTCGCGGCCAGCAGGCGCACGCTTTCCACCCACCGCACGGGGTTCGGCACCTGTTGGTAGAGGCCCTCGCGAGCTTCGGCGCCGCTGCGGATTTCGCGCGCCTGCCAGTTGTTGACCAGCGGGCACGCCAGGTCGGCGAATGTGGTCGCATTAAGATTGGTCCGCAGCCGCTCCTGCGCCGGCTTCATGAGAGCGCAGTGGAACGGCGCACTCACCTGCAGTGGAATCACACGGCGGGCGCCAGCAGTTTTGGCGAGCGCCATGGCGCGCTCGACGGCGCCGGCGTGCCCGGCAATGACCACCTGGTCCGGCGAGTTGAAATTCGCTGCGCTGACCACCTCGCCCTGCGCGGCTTCAGCGAGGATCGCATCGAGCTTGCCTTCCGGCAGTTTGAGGATGGCGGCCATGGCGCCCACGCCCGGCGGAACGGCCTCCTGCATGTAGCGGCCGCGGTGGCGCACCAGGCGGACGGCGTCGCCGAATTGCAGGCTTTGCGTCGCCACCAGCGCCGCATATTCGCCCAGGCTGTGGCCAGCCACGAAATCCGGGGCCACGCCGCGCTCGCGCAGCACGGCGCACGCGGCCGCCGATACTGTGAGCAACGCGGGCTGCTGGTTTTCGGTGAGCTTGAGCTGATCGTCCGGGCCTTCAAAGCAGAGCCGTGAAAGAGCGAAGCCGAGCGCATCGTCGGCTTCTTCGAATGTGCGGCGCGCCACAGGAAACTGGTCGGCGAGCGACTTGCCCATGCCGGCGTATTGGGATCCCTGGCCAGGGAAGAGGAAGGCGGTTTTCGGTGTCAAGACGGGATTATAACTGGCTGCGAGGGGCGCAGGCTCCGCCGCCGGCCTTGGGTCTGACCATCTGTGCTTACACTTCCTCGCTGTCGGCTTCCGGCAGCACATCGCGCGGACCGGCCATCCACGCCGACAAAGTCGGCAGCAGGAAAATGCTCGTTTCGGGCGGGTGGCACGTCATATCGCCCGGGAAGCGGCTCGCTCCAGAGATTCTGCCGGACGTCAACAACATGGCGCTCCGGGAAAGTGGAGATGGGTGGAATTACTCCAAAATCTGCCCGTTCAGACCCGATATCGGTTGCCCGTCGCCGTCAGCCCTGGCAATGCGCTTTAGCAGGTTTGCAAGGAAGCTAATTCGACCATCCAACACTGTCGATCGCAACGAGAGCTCCGGCCAAACACAGAACGATCCCGAATGCACGGACTAAACGCAAGAGCCACGGGCGCCTCTCAGGAGCCAACCTCGCAAGACGTTGCGCCCAGATTTTGGCGGCTTGGGTCGGCGAAACGGCCACGAAGACTCCGAGTGCCACCGCAATCGCGCTCAGATACAGTTGGGGAGCCGTCGTCATGCGCTGCAACTTCGTACTCTAGACCTCGTCACTTTCGGCTTCCGGGAGCACATCATTGCTACCGGCCATCCACGCGTATAGAGTCGGCAGCAGGAAAATGCTCATTGCCAGATCGGAGATCAATCCGCCGACGATCACAATCGCGAAAGGCCGCTGGGAGGCTGAGCCGATGCCGTGCGACCCGGCGGCCGGCAACAGGCCGAGGGTCGCGACCAGCATGGTCATCATGATGGGGCGAAGCCTCAAAACGGCCCCCTCGACGGCCGAATCTTCGATGGTGTGCCCGCGCGCCCGCAGTTGATTGATGTACTCCAGCATGATCACGCCGGTTTGCACGGAAACGCCGAACAGCGCCAGAAACCCCACCCCTGAGGAGACGCTGAAATTGGTGTGCGTCACCACCAGCGCGAGGAGGCCGCCGATGCGCGCCAGCATCACGTTGACCAAAATCAAAATCGCCCATTTGAACGAGCGAAACATGCTGTAGAGGATCACGAAGATCAGCAGGATGGTAAGCGGAACGATGAACAGCAGGCGGGCTTCCGCTCGCTTCTCACTTTCATACTCTCCCTCCCAGTCGATGTGATAGCCGCGCGGCAACTGCACCGTGCTGGCGACATTCCTGATTGCTTCGCCAACCGCGCCGCCCAGGTCGCGGCCGCGCACGCTGTACTTGATCGCGACGTACCGCTGGTTTCCTTCGCGGTAGATCTCGGAACCCTCGTCCAGTTCTTCGACCTTGCAGAGTTGCGCCAGCGATACTCGTTCGCCTGTGGGAGCCAGCAGGCGAATGTTTTCGATCGCTTCCTTGGTGCTTCGGAACTGTGGGAGATAACGGAGCACCAGGTCATACCGGGCCTCGCCCTGCAGCACCTGCGTGAGGGCATTCCCACCCGCGGCGGTTTGAATGGCATCCTGAACGTCGGCGACATTGATCTGGTGGCGTGCCGCCTGCTGGCGATCTACCTCGAAATTGTCGTTCGGCTGACCCAGGACGTGAAATACTCCCAGGTCCTCAATCCCCTTGACTCGCCCCATGACCCTGGCGACCTGGTCGGCCTTGTCTTCGAGAACTTTCAATTCGTCGCCGTACACCTTCGTGGCAAGCTGTCCTTTGACTCCGCTCACCGCTTCCTCCATGTTGTCCGCGATCGGTTGAGAGACCCCCCAGACCACGCCCGGGATCTTCGAAAGCTCGCGGTTCATGGCGGCAATCACCTCTTCCTTGTTTTCGTGGAAGGCGGACCGCCATTGTTCTTTGGGCTTCAGGTCCACGAAGTACTCGGTGTTGAAGAAGCCTGTGGTGTCGGTGCCGTCATCCGGGCGCCCTGTCTGGCTGGTGCACTGGGTGACCTCGGGCCAGGAGCAAAGCAGGAGCCGCGCCTGATTCGACAGCCGGATGCCCTCCGTCGGGCCAGTGCTGGGAGCAAGCGTGCCGCGAACCCATAGCGCGCCCTCGTCCAGGTGCGGAAGAAACTCGGAGCCGATCGCGCCGCCAATCGTGAGATAAATCGCAAGGCCCAGGCTGGCGACTCCACCCGCGACGGTGAGGAAACGCATCCGGATGGCCCATCTGAGGGCATGCCGGTACAATCCGGTCAGCCAGGACATCACCGGGTTGTGCCACTCGCGCGCTCCCTGGGGGAAGAAAAGGCTGGACAGGGCGGGCGCGATCAGCAGCGAAAAAATGATGGCGCCCAGCAGAGCGAACGCCACGGTCCAGGCCATCGGTTTGAACAGCCGGCCCTCCACGCGCTGCAGGGTGAAGATGGGCAGGTAAGCACTGATGATGATGGCGACAGCATAGAACACTGGCCGCTGGACCTCGTGCGCGGCGTCGGAGATCTTTTGCTTCGGCGTTCGGTTGACTTGCTCGCGGCGGCCGAGATGGCGCACGATATTTTCAACCATAACCACGGCGCCATCCACCACCATTCCGAAGTCGAGCGCGCCTAGTGACAGCAAATTCGCCGGGATGCCCTTCAAGTTCAGGCACGTCGCCGCGAACAACAGGGAAAACGGGATGGTCAACGCTACGATGATGGCTCCGCGAACATTCCCGAGAAACAGAAAGAGGACAATCACCACCAGCACGATGCCCTCGAACAGGTTGTGCAGAACGGTGTGCGTGGTGTAGTGCACCAGGTCGCTGCGGTCGATGAGCGGCATCACTTTCACGCCTTTGGGGAGAATGGTGTTGTTGAGCTCCTCCACCTTGGCGTGAATCCCCTGGAGCGCCGTATCCGCGTCCGCGCCTTTGCGCAGTAGAGCAATCCCGGACACGACGTCGTCGTTATCGATGACCTTTCCATCCTCATGCCGGATTGCCCGCGCGAACTGACCCAGCCGGATCTTCGGACCCTGCGAGACCACGGCGATGTCCCGAACGCGCACCGGAGTGCCGTTCTTAGCCGTGATCACCGTGTTCTCGATGTCGTGTACGTCCCGCACCAGGCCCACTTCCCGGATATTGATCTGCTGCAAGCCGGCCTCAACAAAGCTGCCGCCCGCATTGGCGTTGTTGTTGGTGAGCTGTTGCTCCACCTGCGCAATGCTCAGCCCGTACGAGATGAGCTTATCGGGGTCCAAACGCACCTGATATTCGCGCGTCGGGCCTCCGAAGCTGGCCACATCGACGATGTTGGGAACGGCTTTGAGGTTCTTTTCCACCACCCAGTCTTCAATCGACTTCAACTCCATCACGTCAAACGCCGGGTTCGTGCTGTGCAGCGTGAAAAAATAGATCTGGCCGGCCGGGCTCCAGTCGGTCTGCATTTGCGGCGACACGCCCGGCGGAAGAGTCACCTGCGTGAGCCGCTCCAGGGCCCGCTCACGGTCCCGGAAATTCTCTTCCTCGTCGTCGAAAATCAGCTTGATGTCGGAGAGGCCGAACAGCGAGAACGACCGCAGATGGGTTACGTGCGGCATGCCGTTCATCACAATCTCCAGCGGGATGGTGACCTGCTGCTCCATCTGCTCGGCGGAGATTCCCGGCCACTGCGCGACGATCTCAACGTAATTGTCAGCTACGTCGGGGTATGCTTCGACCGGCAGCTGGTGAAACGAGATCGCGCCCCATCCGAACAGCAGAAGCGCCGCGGCCAGCACCAGAAAGCGGCTCTCAAGCGCGAAGTCGACGAGCCGGTGAATCATTTACTGCTCCACCGTGTTCTGGAAGACAAGAGCATTGGCGACCACCCGGTCGCCCGCTTTGATCCCGCTTGCGACCTCCTGCATGTTGTCCGGCAGCATGCCGCCGGCAGCGACCTCCTGGCGCCGGAAGCGGCCATTTCCCAGCGGTGCGTAGACCCATTCCCGGTCATGCAGGTGCAGAATCGCGGTGGCAGGCACTGCTGCGTGCTTCTCGATTGTTTGTCCGTGAAACGTCGCCGTGACGAACATCCCGAGGCGCATCAGGCCTGGATTATCCACTTCGAGCCGGACCTTGGCGGTGCGAATGTTCGGGTCGATGATCGGCAGGATGTTGCCGATCCGGCCTCTCAGGACGCGGTTCGGATACGCCACCAGGTGTATGTCCGCGTATTCGCCCATGTGAACCTGCGCCATGTTGTTTTCCCACACATCGCAGATAACCCACACTTTCGACAGGTCGGAAATGGTGAACGGGTTCGGCGTCGAGTAAGACTGCACGGCCGATTGGTTGGTGATCTGCTGATCGGTAATCGTGCCCGTCACTGGGGCGAATACGTCGACGATGCCCGTAGGGCGGTTCGGGTCGACCCCGAGCAAGGCCAGTTGTTCCTTCGCCGTCTCGAGAACCACAAGGTTGTCGTCCTCGGCATTCTGAGCGATTTCCTGTGCGCTCTTGGGAATCGCCCCGTGATCCAACAGCGTGTTGGACCGGTCGAGTTGAATCTTTGTCAATTCCTCGTTCTTGACGGCCTGGCGGTAGTTGGAGAACGCGCCCGCAATATCCGAACTTCGCACTTTGAACAGAAGCTGGCCCTTTTTGACTTCGTCGCCAAGGCGCGCGTCGATTTCAACGATTCTGCCGGTAGCGAGCGACGGCACAGGCACCTGCCGCGAAACGTCCGGACTCACCACTCCGGTCACATTCAGCTCCGGCGCGGCAATGTGCTCGCCAGCTGTCGCCAGCGGAAACTCCTCCGGGTGATCCACTTTGAAACTGTTGGCGTCCAGGTCGGGTTCGACCGTGCCGGCGACAGGAGCCGTGCCCGCCGCCGCAGTCTCCTGGGCCGTCACCTTCCTTTCGCACCCTGCGAGGAGAAGGCTCAAGCTCAGACATAGAGCTGCTTCCATGGACAAGAAGTGATTCATTGCAGAACCTCCCGGCCCGCGGCCATGTTCATTTGGGCGGCCGCGGCTAAATAGGAACCAATCAGATTCAGATAAGCCAGGCGAGTATCGCGATAGGATTTCTCCGCATCCAGGTAATCCAGCAACGATGCGCCGCCATTCTTATACGAAAATGACACCCTGTCCCTGGTATCACTGGCCAGCTTCAGGTATTTGGCCTTGTACGGCCGCAGAAGATTCAGGTTTTGGACGAGCGTCCAATAGGCCGAGTCGACGTCGTTCAGCACTTGGGCTTCTGCCGCATCGCGCAAACGCGCATTGCGGCCGATGTCAATCTGCGTGCGCGCTTTCTCGCCCTGATTGCGGTCGAAGATACGCAAGGGAATGCTGACACTTGCGCCCAGCGTATTGTTGTCATACGGGTTGTTGAACGAAGGGTTGTGGGTCCACCACAGGCTGAACGTCGGATCGGTCGAACCGTTGGCGACCGCTAGCCGGTGCGTAGTCCTGGCCAACTCCACGTTCTGCACTGCTTCCTTCAGGTCCGGCCGCGCTTCCATGGCGATGCTGCGGAATTCCTCCAGCGGTTTCAACTGATCGGTAAAATCGAAGCTTCCGGAGATGTCGAACTGCTCAATCGGCGTCCGCTCGTTGATGAGCATCAGAAGCTGGATCTTGGCCGTCCGGAGACTCACCACCGCGTTTTCGAAATCGGATTCAAACTGAACGCGCTGGAGTTCCAGTCGATCCAGGTCCACCTGGGCCATGTCCCCGGCCTTGAATCGCGTGCGGTTTACATCCAACTCCCGATCCCAGTAGTCCAGGTTCTGCTGTGCGTTCTGCATCACAGCGTTCGATTGCAAGACTTGTACGAACGCGCTTCGCAGGTTAAACACGAGGCCTCGTTCCTGATCCAGATAGGCCGATTCCGCGACCGCCGTGGATTCCTTGGCCTGGTCGCGCCGCAACTCGCGCTTGTGCTGCCTTTCGTGCAAGTAGCTGATGTTGGGTGAGAACTGAGTGCCGGCAAACGGCCGCCACACTCCTTCATACCGGGAGATTTGAGTGCCGTCCGTGGAGAAAGCGAAGTCCGGGTTCGGGCGCAGGTAAGCCGTGGTCTCGGCCGCTCGGGACTCGTCGATGTTGAGCTGCGTCGCCTTCAAGGTCGGGTTTGCGGCTTCGAACTTATCTTTGACCTGCTGCCAGCTCAGCGGCGTTTGGGCCGTGGCCACCACCGGCAGGAATCCTACCGCAATTACGCTGCTGAGCGGCATCTTCATAGGGATGGAGCGCACCGCGGCGGAGCTGGGGAGCAAGCCACGTGTAGTCTTTTTTATCGTGGTGTCGCCGGGCGGCACTACCCATCTTTTGGTTGGTCCAGCCGATCTTTCGACTGCAGATTCGCATGATCGAAAGATCGAAGTACGCCGATCTGTTTTCACTGGAGGCCAATGCAACTCGCCCTTAATATAGAGAGCGCCTGGCGAGCCTGCGGCTGGTCATAAGCGTGAGAGGGTGGCGCTGACTCCAAGGACAATCCCGGTTGCGCCTGGCGGCTTCTGTCGTCTCCAAATCACTCGGCCAAGCGGCCGGAAGGAAGGGCGGCGGTGAACGAGCAAACCCAGGAGCGCCAAATCCGGCTGCTGCTGCTGGACAACCAGGCTCTGTTTCGGGCGAGCTTGAGCCACCTGCTGGCATCGCAGCGGGGCCTGCAGGTCGTCGGAGAGTGCGGCAGCCCTGAGGAGGCGCTGGCGCTACTAAGTGCCTCACCGGTTGATGTCATTCTGCTGGATCCCTTTCACGCAACCGAAGGCGGAAACGGGTTCATGCCCGCCGCCAGGCGGAGCGGCTACCAGGGCCGGTTCCTGGTCGTTGCCGAGGCGGCCGATGCTGGCCACTCGGCGCTTGCCATCAGGCTGGGCGTTTCGGGAATTGTTCTGACGTCCGAGGCTCCGGAACGCCTGGTGAGTGCCATCACTCTGGTGGCGAACGGCGCGGTGTGGTTCGATCAGAAGATCATTCAGCTTCTCGCCGAGCACCCCCCTGACAGGCCACCGCGGATCGATGACCCAAGCTCCCGGGACTTCTTGCCGGAGCGAGAGCGAAAAGTGCTTCTGGGAATTCTTGGCGGCTTGACGAACGGTGAGATCTCGGCCAATCTCGGCCTTTCGGAGGGCGCTGTCAAGGTCTCCGTGCAGCATCTACTCCTGAAGGTCGGTGTCCGCACGCGGAGCCAGCTTGTTCGAGCGGTGCTGGAAGGCTCATTGGGAACCGCCAAAGAACTGATGAGGCGAACGCGAAGCGCCGCCGCCGCTTCCGCTCCGTGTCCCGCGAATCCCGGCAAACTCCCTCTCGCGACTGCCGGCAAACCCTCGGAGCCCAGGCAGACCAACCCCTAATCGCCCTGTCTCCACTGGCCGGCTTGCCGAGCCGGCGGGGTTTGATGTAAAGTGAGATTTCGATGTCGCGCTATTACGCCAGCTCGTTTAGCGGCCGGTTCTGGTTTAGCCAGATCCGGTAGAGCGGCGTTGGTTGCGTCAGGCGTTGACGAGTTTCGCGAAACCGGCCCGCTCCGAGGAGCGGGCATTTTTGTTTTAGAGGGTAACGGCAATGGTTATTTCGATGCGGCAGCACGCCACCAAGGAAGAAATCGAACACGTTTGCGAGCGCATACAGGAATTCGGATACAAGGTTCACTCGATTGTGGGCGAGGAGCGCGTGGTGATCGGCGTGGTGGGCGTCGGCGATGTCACCGCCTGCCTGGAATCGCTCGAGGCCACGCCCGGAGTGGAAACGGCGGTGCGCATTTCGGCGCCCTACAAATTCGTCAGCCGGGAATTCAAGAAAGAGCGCAGCGCGATCAAGTTGAATGGCGTCGAGATCGGCGGCGCCGAGTTAATCGTGATGGCCGGGCCATGTTCGGTGGAGAGCGAAAAGCAGATCATGCAAACGGCCGAGAGCGTCGCCGGGGCGGGCGCTAAGGTGCTGCGCGGCGGAGCGTTCAAGCCGCGCACTTCGCCTTACGATTTTCAGGGCATGGAGCTGGAAGGGCTCAAGCTGCTGCGCAAAGCGAAGGAAGCGACCGGGCTAGGCATCGTCACCGAGATCATGAGCGATCGCGACGTCGAGATGGTGGCCGAGTACGCGGACTGCATGCAGGTGGGCGCGCGCAACATGCAGAATTTCGCGCTACTGAAATCGTTGGGTGGTTGCGGCCGGCCGGTGCTGCTCAAGCGCGGCATGAGCTCCACCATCAAAGAACTGCTGATGTCGGCCGAGTACATCGTGGCGCACGGCAATCCGAACGTGATTCTCTGCGAGCGCGGCATACGCACTTTCGAGACAGCCACGCGCAACACCTGCGACATCACCGCCGTTCCAGTGCTCAACGAGCTGACGCACCTGCCAGTGGTCCTCGACCCGAGCCACGCCACGGGCAAGCGCAGCCTGGTGCCGGCGCTGGCGCGGGCCGGCGTCGCCATCGGCGCGGATGGGTTGATCGTGGAGGTGCACCCCTATCCGGAGAAGGCCGTGAGCGACGGGGCACAGTCGCTGACTCTGGATGGATTCGCGCGCATGATGCGCGATCTGGCGCCCTATATCGAAATGTGGCGGCAGGCGCGCGCGGCCCAGAGCTCGGCACTGGCGGCCGTTTAAGCAGCGGACTCAAGAAATAGGTTGGCAGGCGGAAGCGCCTACCCCACCTTGGCACCGACGTGGGGCAGGCGCCTCCGCTGCTAACGGGTTTTCTACAGTTCGGAGCCCCACGGAATACGCCCCCCGCTTTGCTATTCTCAAGCGATTGACTATGCCGGAGGCGGGAAACCAGGCCAGTCCGCGGCGGCAACTCGGGGCGTTCGACGCCACCATGATCGTCATGGGTGGCATCGTCGGATCCGGCATTTTCATCAATCCATACGTAGTGGCCCGCCAGGTGCACACGCCGCTTCTGATTCTGGGCGCGTGGCTGGCCGGCGGCGCCATCGCCATGCTGGGTGCATTCATCTGGGCGGAGCTGGCGACGCGTTTGCCGGGGGCGGGCGGCCAGTACCTGTACCTGCGCGAAGCTTATCATCCGGCGGTGGCGTTCGTTTACGGCTGGGTGTTGCTGCTGGTTACGCAGACGGGAGGGATGGCGGCGGTGGCAGTGACGTTCGCGCGCTACTTCCGCGAGATCAGCGGTGTCGGCTGGAGCGACGGCGCTCTCGCCGCGGCTGTCCTGCTGGGGCTGGCCGCCATCAACTGCCTGGGCGTGCGCGCCGGCAGCAACGTACAAAGCGCGCTGATGCTGATGAAGTGCGGCGCCATCGCAGTGCTGGTCGTAGCCGGGTTCCTATGGGGCGGCGGCCACCTGCACGCGCTGCCCGCGCTCGACCGGCCGGCTGGATTCGGCCTGCTGGCCGCCATGGGAGCGGCCATGATTCCGGTCGCATTCGCCTATGGCGGCTGGCAGACCGCGAGCTTCGTGGCTGGGGAGATGCGCGACCCGCGGCGTGATCTTTCGCGCGGCCTGTTGCTGGGCGTGAGCGGCGTGGTGGTGATTTACCTGTCGGTAAATCTCGTTTACGTGCGCGTGCTGGGTCCGGCGGGCCTGGCGGCCACTTCCACGCCCGCTTCCAGCGTGATGCGGATCGCCCTGGGCGAGCGCGGAGCGTTGTGGATCGCCGTCGGCATCGCCATTTCGACGCTGGGCTTCCTGAGCCAGAGCATTCTCACCGCGCCGCGCGTGTATTACGCCATGGCCCGCGACGGCTTGTTCTTTTCTGCCGTGGGCCGCGTTTCCGGACGCACCGGCGCGCCGGTCACGGCGATCATGATCCAGGCCGTCGGCGCCAGCGTCATCGCGATGCTGGGGCGCTACGAGCAGATCCTCAATTTCGAAACGTCGATCGATTTCATTTCGTTCGCCCTCACCGCGGCAGCGATCTTTGTTTTCCGGGCGCGTGAAGCGGGCTCATCCGCAGCCGGCGTCTATCGTGTGCCCGGCCACCCGATAAGCACCGCACTGTTCGTGCTGAGTGCTGCCGGCGTGGTAATCACCACGGACCTGACTTACCCCAAAGACAGTTTCATCGGAATGCTGATTCTGCTCACCGGCATCCCCGTATATTGGTATTGGAGCCGGCGGAAATCGTGATCTACAAACACTCCGAGTACATGTACTGGGCGAAAACCCAGCAGCGCGCGCGGTTCAACCTGGCTACCAGCGGCGTGGGCTCGTTTCCGCTCGCCGGACTGCCGGTGGACTGGCGCCGGCTGGAAATCAACGGAGACAACGCCTATGGTTACGCGCCGTTGAAAGAGGCCATCGCCCGAAAATCCGGCGTGGATGCGGACGCCGTGGTAACCGCGGCCGGCACCTCCCTAGCCAATTACCTGGCCATGGCTACGATGGTTTCGCCGGGCGACGAAGTGATCATCGAACATCCGGCGTACGCCCTGCTGGTGGATGCGGCGCAGTACATCGGCGCAACGCTGAAGCGATTTGAGCGTGTTCAGGAGAACGGATACGCGCTCGATCCGGCCGAGGTCAGGCGGGTGCTGACGCCCAATACCCGGCTGATTGTCGTCACCAACCTGCACAATCCTTCGAGCGTCCTGGCCGGCCAGGCGGAGTTGGCCGAAGTGGCGGACATGGCGCAGAGCGTCGGTGCGCGCCTGCTGGTAGACGAGGTCTACCTGGACGCGGTTTACCACGAAACGCCACCCAGCGCCTTCCACCTGCGCCGCAACGTGGTCGTTACCAGCAGCCTCACCAAAGTGTACGGAGTCAGCGGCCTGCGCTGCGGGTGGATTCTGGCCCAGCCGGACCTGGCGAGAGCCATGTGGCGGCTCAACGATCTGTTTGCCGCTGGAGCGGTGCATCCCGGGGAACTGATCAGCGTGGCTGCTTTCGAGCACCTCGGCATCCTGCGCGATCGCGCCCGCAAAGTGTTGGAAGCAGACCGCGAGGTGTTGGGCCGGTTTCTGGACGAACACACCGCCGTTTCTGCACCCCGCACACTCTTCGGAACCACCGCGTTTCTGCGTCTACATCAAGGAGACGTGGAGAGCCTCCTGGACAGTCTCCGGCGGCGCTACGAGACATCCGTCGTCCCCGGCCGCTTTTTCGAGATGCCCCATCACCTGCGCATCGGCATGGGTGTGAATCATGAGATGTTCGCCGAGGGACTGCGCAGGCTGGGCCTCGCGTTGCAAGGAGAGCACTGAAGTTCCTTTGGGCAGAGGCAACGGTAGGCTCGACAAGCGGGCGTTCGGTTTGGTACCATCAGTCTGTACACGTGCTGTTTTTTTCTCCCGCGCTACCCCACGACCGGCCATTCTCTATCCTCCGGTGTTCAGCCGAGGAGTAAAGCGTAAAGAATCTATGGCTTCCAATACCTACAATCAGGGCGCCCAAGTCGAGCACGCGAAGTTCGGTTTGGGCACGGTGATGTTCAGCAGCGAAGAGCGGATCGTCATCAAGTTCGACGATCATGGCGAAAAGAAATTTGTCACCAACATGGTGATGGGGAGTTTGAAGAAGAGCGACCGGCAGCCCCCGGCTGAAAAGCGGGGCTCGCGGAAGCGAAAGGTCGCGCCGGCCGCGGTGTAGCGGTGTGACGCATCGAGGAACTTTGGTTTGAACGCTCGTCAGAAACGGTTGTTTGAAGAGGCGCGGAAGCGTAATCCGAACCTTTCAATTCCCAGCGACGCCCAGCCCGCCACGGACTGGACCGAAGCCGACTTGGCCCTGATCAAACAGGGGGTTGGCGACAAAACAAGCAGACAGGCAGCGGCGCCCGGTGAGAGCGCCGACTCCAATGAGGCTCCGACCGGCGAGCAGGCCGGTTCGGTGGTCACCTACTTTGACGCCAAGGGCTTCGGATTCCTGCGTCCGGACGATGGCGGCAGAGATATCTTTTTCCACGTCTCGCGCCTGGCGGAAGGGTTGGCGACCGAGTTGCGGCCCGGAGCACGGGTTCTCTACGAACTGGGCATGGACCGGGCCGGGAAAATGGCGGCCAGTAGCGTCCGCATCGCGCCCAAGGAAACCACCGCGTAGCGCCCCAAGGAATAACGCTATAATGTAGAAAACCCGTGCCAGAGCCGGTGTGTCCGGCCGGGCGCCGGTTTCGTTCCCGGCATTTCTCATGTTCGACAATCTCTCGGAAAAACTGCAGCGGGTTTTCAAAAACCTCCGCGGCGAAGGCAAACTGTCGGCCGAAAACATGGAAGCGGCGCTGCGGGAGATCCGCATGGCGCTGCTGGAGGCCGATGTCAATTTCCGGGTGGTCAAACAGCTCATCGAGAACATCAAGCAGAAGGCCATGGGTGAGGAAGTGCTGGCGGCACTTTCTCCCTCCCAGCAGGTTGTCAAGATCGTTCACGAAGAGCTGATCAAGATTCTGGGCAGCCACGAATCGAAGCTGCGGTTTGCCAATGAGCCGCCCAGCGTGTTCCTCATCGTCGGACTGCAGGGTTCGGGGAAAACCACCACCACGGGCAAGCTGGCGCGCTGGCTTTCGCGCAACGGGCACCGGCCGATGATGGTCTCGGTGGACGTTTACCGGCCGGCGGCGCGCGAGCAGCTCAAAGTGATCGCGCGTGATATCGGCCAGCCGATTTACGAAGGCGCCGCAGAGGAAAAGCAACCGATGGAGCTGGCGCGCTCGGCGCGTCGTGAAAGCGCCAACACGGGCCGCGACGTGCTGCTGGTGGATACCGCCGGGCGGCTGCACATCGACGACCAGTTGATGGCGGAACTGAGCGAGCTGAAACAGCAGCTCAACCCTGTCGAGATCCTTTTCGTCGCCGACGCTATGACCGGCCAGGACGCGGTCAAATCGGCCGATGAATTCCACAAGCAACTGGGCATTACCGGCGTCATCCTTACCAAGATGGATGGCGACGCCCGCGGCGGCGGCGCCCTTTCCATCCGCCAGGTCACCGGCCAGCCGTTGAAATTCGTCGGAATCGGAGAGAAATTCGACGCCCTGGAGCCGTTCCACCCGGACCGCGCCGCCAACCGCATTCTGGGCATGGGCGACATCCTCTCCTTTATCGAAAAGGCTGGCGAGGCCATCGATCAGAAGCAAGCCGTCGAAATGCAGCGCAAGCTGATCGAGAACGAATTCACGCTGGAGGATTTTCGCGACCAGTTGCGGCAGATTCGCAAACTCGGCCCCCTCGGTTCCCTGCTCGACATGATGCCCAAGGTGGGCATGCTGAAGGAATTGAAGGACGTCAAAGTCGACGAAAAGGAAATCGAGCGCGTGGTGGCGATTATCGACTCGATGACGCCGCGCGAGCGCGATAACCACATGATCATCAATGGCAGCCGGCGCCGCCGGATCGCCCGCGGCAGCGGCACCAGTGTGCAGGAAGTCAACCAACTGCTCAAACAGTATGCCCAGGCGCGCAAGATGATGAAGGGACTGTCGGGCGGTTTTATGGGAAGGAAGCTTGGGAAGATGAAGATGCCCGCCGGATTCCCATTTGGCAACATGCCTGGAATGTAAGAATTTTGAAAACAAACATGGAGTACCAATGCTGATGATTCGCCTGGCGCGGTTTGGCGCCAAAAAGAAGCCGTTTTATCGTGTCGTCGTGATCGAGAAGGAACGTGCCGCGAGTGGCCGCAACCTCGAGGTGGTGGGCCAGTACAATCCGCGGACCTCGCCCGCCCAGGTTACACTCCAGCACGCGCGCATCGAACACTGGACCAGGCACGGCGCGCAGTTGTCGGACACTGTGAAGCGGTTGCTCGAACAGCATCCGGCGCCGGTAGCCTAGCGCCCCGGGGCCCGGGGCGCGGGACTGGTTGTGTGCGTCTTAGGACGGTGCGGCAGTCCTTTGCGGTAAATGCCGCATCGCTCCCCGCGGCCTTCGGGTACCATGGCTATAGGAGCGGGATGCATGAAACAGTTGATTGAGGACATCGCGAAGGCTTTGGTTGACATCCCGGAAGAGGTTTCCGTCCGCGAGGTGCTGGGGGAACAGGTGACCGTGCTGGAATTGAAGGTGGCCGCCAGCGATCTGGGGAAAGTGATCGGCAAGCAGGGGCGCACCGCACGGTCCATCCGCACCATTCTTGGCGCGGCCGGCATGAAGTTGAACCGTCGCTTCACGCTGGAAATTCTGGAGTGACGGTGCCGGAAGCTGCCTGGGTCACGATCGCCAGGCTTGGAAAGACGCGCGGCAATCGCGGCGAAATCACGGCGCTGCCCTTAAGCGACCGGCCGGAGCGCTACCAGGCGCTCAACCAGGTGTACTTGTGCGGGGCTGCTGCGCCGCTCCCCCACCAGGTGGAGCATACCTGGTTCCACAACGGTACGCTGATTTTCAAGTTTCAGGGCGTGGATACCATTTCCGACGCCGAGCTTCTGTCGGGCATGGAGGTGCGCGTTCCGATCGCCGAGCGGACCACGATCGAGCCCGGGGAGTTTTTCCAATCGGATTTGGTTGGCTGCGAAGTGGTGGACCGGAAGTCGGGCGGTAGCTTGGGGCGCGTCGAGGCATGGCAGGATGGCGGCGGCTGCGGGCTGCTGGTAGTCGAGGGCGGCCTGCTGATCCCGTTTGCCCGGTCGATTTGCGTCGAGATCGACGTTCAGGCCCGGCGCATCGCGGTGGAATTGCCGGAGGGTCTGAAAGAATTGAACGCCTCGTGATCTTTCATGTGTTGACGATCTTCCCCGAGTTCTTCGAGGGGCCGTTCGCGCATGGCGTGGTGAAGCGCGCGCAGGACGCGGGCCTGCTCGACATCCGCATCCACAACTTGCGCGATTGGGCTTTCGACCGCCACAAGACGGTGGATGACCGCCCTTTCGGCGGCGGCGAAGGCATGGTGCTCAAACCCGAGCCGATTTTTCTCGCCGTCGAATCCATCTGGCCGCAGCGCAGCGCCGCGCAGAAAGTCATTCTGCTCTCCGCCCATGGCCGCCTCTTCGATCAGGCCGCGGCGAACCGCCTGTCCCACGAAGCCGAGCTGCTGCTCATCTGCGGCCGTTACGAAGGCGTGGACGAGCGCGTAGCGGAACACATAGCGGATGAAGAACTCTCGATCGGCAACTACGTCCTCAGCGGCGGTGAGCTGGCGGGGGCGGTGGTGATCGATGCCACCGCGCGTCTGCTTCCCGGCGTCCTCGGCAACGACAGCTCCGCCGCGTTCGAGAGCTTCCAGGAAACCGGCCACGGCGAAGGTTTGCTCGACTGCCCGCACTGGACCCGCCCCGCCGACTTCCGCGGATGGAAAGCGCCCGAAGTTCTGCTCAATGGCAATCACGAAGAGATTCGCCGCTTTCGCAAGGTGTCGGCCATCGAAAAAACCGGACGACTGCGCCGGGATCTGCTGAAAGAGGGGCCAACGAATGATTAAAGACCGTTCCGCTGGTTGTCGGTACGCCGGGAACGAAGGGAGTCAAGCCGCATGCCGAAAGCGAAGGAATTCACCGTAACGATTGAGGACAGACCGGGCGCGCTGGGAAGCTGTTTCCTGGCGCTGGCCGAGCGCGGCGTGAACGTGCTGGCTTTTCAATCGTACGTGGAGGAGGGCGAGAGCCTGGCCCGCATGGTGGTAGACGATCCGGCCGCCGCCAAGGCGGTGCTGGGCGGCCTGCGCATGATCTTCGAAGAGACCGAGGTTGCAGTTGTCAGGCTTCCGCACCGTCCAGGAGAGCTGGGCCGGGCTGCCGCGCGGTTGGGCGAAAAAAAGATCAACATTGACTACTCCTACTGCGGACTGGAGCCCGGATCGGCGCGGGCGTTGCTGGTCTTCGGCGTGGACAGTCTCACCGTGGCCGAGCAGGCGCTGGACAATCTGGCCGCGGAAACGGTGTAGTCGTCCGGCTCTATTCCCGCCCCGCGTATAGTGCGTCGATGTCTTCCTTGAAGTTCTCGATGGCCTTGGTGCGGCGGACTTTCATGGTGGCGGTCAGCTCGCCGTGCTCGATGGTGAAGTCGCGCGGCAGGATGCGGAACCGGCGCACCTGCTCGAAGGGCGCGAGCTGGCGGTTTACCTGGTTCACGATCCGCCGCATCTCTTTTTCGACCGGTTCCGCCCCGCAGATCTCGGCCGGCGAGCGGCCCTGGGCGCCGTTCATGCCCTTGAGCGTCTCGGCGACGGTGGTGTTGATGGTGAACAGCGCGGTGAGATACGGCAGGCGGTCGCCAATCAGGAGCACCTGGCTGATGAGCGGCTCCATTTTGAACAGGCTTTCGACGCGGCTGGGGTGAATCTTCTTGCCCGTGGACGAAACAATCAGTTCCTTCTTGCGTCCGGTGATGTAGATATAGCCGCCGGCATCGATGAATCCAAGGTCGCCGGTGTGCAGCCAGCCATCGCGCAGCACTTCCGCGGTGGTGGCGGGGTCGCCCCAGTATTCGCGGAACAGGCAAGGGCTGTTGATCAGCAGTTCATTGTCCTCGGAGATCTTGATTGCGACGCCGGGTAATGCTTGGCCGATACTGCCGGGCCTGGGGGCGTTGAGCGGGTTCAGCGCCGCCACCCCGCCTTCGGTGAGGCCATAGCCTTCTACCAGCGGCATGCCCACTGCCTCATAGAACTCGGCCAGTTCTTTGCTGAGGGGGGCTGCGCCGGAGGCTGCGACACGAAGCCGGCCGCCGAAACGGGCGCGCACTTTGTGAAACAGCAGGCGGTCCGCAAAGGCCAGCGGCGCCCGAATGCGGATGGGCACCGTCCTGCCCTCGCGGCGGTAGCGCGCCGCGGCCAGCGCGAGCGCCAGTCCCGTGTAAAATGCTTTGCGCGAGACGGCCGACCGTTTGCGCAGCTCCGTACAAATGCTGGAATAGACGCGCTCCCACATCCGCGGCGGCGCCAGGAAGATGGTGGGCCGCACTTTGCGGATGTCCTGCGGCAGCTTCATCAGGCTTTCGAAGAAGTGCACCGCCATGCCGCAGCGCATCGGCAGAAACTCCATCACTACGCGCTGCGCGATGTGCGCCGAGGGCAGAAACGCAACTGTCGCGTCTTCCGGCCCCATCGGCAGCACCTTCGGGCCCATGTCGATGTTGGAGACGATGGCATGATGCGTCACCAGCGCCATTTTCGGTTCGCCGGTGGCGCCGGAAGTGAGATACAGCACCGCCGGATCGGACGGCTGCGTGTCGGAACGCAGCTTGCTGGCCAATTCCGGATCGCGCGCCAGCGCTTCGCGTCCCAACGCGCGAAGGTCGTCCAGCGCCAGAGCGCCTTCGGCCTGGCCGGTGAGCAGAATCCAGCGGCTGATGCGGGCGTGCCGCAGCGCGCGGAAGGTCTGCTCGTCCTCGACGAAGACAGCCGCTGCGCCGGTGGCCTCGATGGTGCGAATCAGATCGGGCGCAGGGTAGCTGGGATACAGTGCGGCGGCAATGGCACCGCGGGCCAGAATTCCCATGTCCGCCAGGTAAAACTCCAGCCGTGTCTCCGAATCCAGGGCGACAATCTGCCCCTTCTCGACCCCAAGCGCGCGCAGTCCGGCGGCAATCTCCTCCGCCGCGCGCCGATACTCATTCCACGAATACGTGAG